>Ga0115031_1002959_pt1 | contig 12630 bp, 10 predicted proteins | sample Maine_Asex4_meta_FD_87301 | JGI IMG/M metagenome (GOLD analysis project Ga0115031, IMG submission 87301) | Marine algal microbial communities from Maine, USA - Maine_Asex4_metaG | ecosystem: Host-associated > Algae > Red algae > Unclassified | place: Maine, USA | collected 2015-01-05 | reverse complement strand
TCCCAGTAGAGGGAGGCGAGGCCGTCGCGGCCGTGGGCGGGCACTTCGCCGTAGACCTGGTATTCGAGGTCGATGAATTTGGCGGAGTTGAACCAGATGCCGGGGTCGTAGTCGATCGACTTGCCCAGGATGTTGTAGGCCACCGTCTCGCCCATCATGCGGCCGGTGTACCAGATCGCCTCGATGGGGCGGCGGCCTTCCCTGGGGTTGCGCAGCTCGGCGCAGTCGCCGATGGCCCAGACGTTGGAGACGGAGGTGCGCAGGTTGCCGTCCACTTTGACGCCGCGGCCCAGCTCGATGGCTTCTTCCGATTTGAGGAAGCTGACGTTGGGGCTCACGCCGGCGGTCAGGCCGACGAACTCGCACCGGATGTCGATACCGCCTTTGGTGGTGATCTTACCGACCGCGCCCTTGCCGTCGTCGTGGATCGTGTCCAGCTCGGTGTTTTCGCGCAGGTCGATGCCGTGGCTACGGATGTGGCGGCTCACCATCCGGCTTTCGTCCGGCGGCAGGGCGTTGGACCAGTACGAGCCTTCCCGGATCAGCAGCGAGACGGGAATGTGCCGGCTGTGCAGCATCTCGGCCAGCTCTATGCCGATGAGGCCGCCGCCGACGACGACGGCGGTTTTGATCTCGTCGGTCACCTCCTCCAGGTACTGAAGGTCCTGCGCGCTGACCATGCCGCCCACGCGTTGCAGGTCCTGCCCCGGCCAGCCGAACTTATTCCACCGGCTGCCGCAGGCGACAATGAGGTGGTCATACATCAGCATTTTACCGTCGGCGAATTCCAGCTTGCTATCCTCGGCGTGCACCCGCTCCACGTAGTTGCGCACGAGGTCGATGCGGTTCTTCTCCCAGAAAAAGGGTTCGTACGGCATCAGGTCTTCCCAGCGCATGTGGCCCATGTAGGCGTACATGAGGGCGGTGCGGGAGAAGTGAAATTCCGTTTCGGCGGAAATGAGGGTGATTTGAACGGTATCGCTGAGTTTGCGCAGCCAGCGGGCGGCACTCACTCCGGCGATGCCGTTGCCGATGATGGCGACGTGCATAGGAGGGGTGGTTTCTAATATCCGCCCTAAACTACACCTTTTGAGGGCTTTTGTGCGCGGCGGGGACGGAAGGAATGGGGAAAGGGACGTTTGCGGACAGGTGGCGGGCTTTTCGAGAAAATGTGATGGATGGGAAAAACTCCTCAACATACCGCTGGAACGAACCGGCGAAAGGCGGGCGTCATCGCTTGCCCGTCGTTCATCAGCAACAACGCCGCGTTCATCGAAAACCGCCTTTGCCGCCCGGATCGCCGCGCTACATTTGAAGCACATCGCAACCATCACCACCTTATGAAACTGCTTTACCTCCTCCTTTTCGTCCTGATCGCCTGCGGGTTTTTCGCTTGCACGACCGAGCTGGGCCAGCCGGAAGTTACCGAGCTGCAACCGACGCCCGCTGGCAAAAAACTCGACGCGCGCGCCTTCGCGGAATTCACCGACCTCTTCGTGACCTTCGGCATTTTCGATGCGGAGACGTACCGCGACAGCGACCACTTCGGCGTGATGGACGTGCGGCTGCAAATCAACGAGACGGCTGATCTTTCGCTCGGCTTTTTGATGAACGACGGCTTCCTTTCCGTAACGGACCACGACGACGTTCGCGCCGCCGCGCCCGAGCGGCCGTGGGCTACCGCCATCCGGCTCGGTTTTGACGACGGGCAGGCGGAGCGGCTGCACGACTGGCTGACGGCACACTTCACCGACGCGCCCTTCGTCGACCTGCGCATCATCGCGCTGCCGGGCGATAAACTGACGCTGCGCGCGCTGGTACCGACGGTGGCGGAGCGGTTGGCCTTTCCGGCGTTTCCGCTTTAGGGCGGGGTCGCGGGTGCGGGGGAGAGGGGAAAGGAGCAAAGGGGGAAAGGGGGGGTGTAACCGATTGCAGGTTTGGGGTACCTCCCCCGGCCCGACGTTTTACACCTCCGAGGAGCTCGCGGCTACGCCAGCTCGACACCTCGGAGGTGAGCATGAAATACTGCGCAGCAAAAACGGCTGGGAACAACCGGTGAAGGGAGTGATTTCCTCCTCCGAGGTGTCTTCTGGCCTGACGCAGTCGGCCAGAAGCTCCTCGGAGGCGTGAAATCGCGAGCGGACATAGCACACCGGCGCACGGTGCCGTTTGACCATCGGGGGGGGCAGGCCGCCCGCCAAAGACCGTACCTTCGCAGCCCACCAATTTCCCCCCGCACCATCCACAACTACTTCCTCCGCATCGCCTACGACGGCACCGCCTACCGCGGCTGGCAGCGCCAACCCGGCGACCTGCCCACCGTGCAGCAAACCATCGAGGACCTGCTGAGCCGCGTCCACCACCGCACGGTCACCGTCGGCGGTTGCGGGCGGACGGACGCGGGCGTACACGCTACCCAGTATTACCTCCACCTGCGCACGGAGGAACCGCTGCCGGCTAACTACCACTACTTCATCAACAAGCAGCTGCCGACGGACATCGCCCTGCTGGAGGTCCTCCCCGTCAGCGATAAGGCCCATGCCCGCTACGACGCCACCGAGAGCACCTACGATTACTTCTTCCACGCCCGGCCCGATGCCTTTTTGGACCGCGCCTCCGCCCTGTTGCCCTTAACTTCCTTTGCACCCGCGTTAAGCGCCCAAATACTACCCCTGTTACTGCAACACGACCGGTATCGCGCCTTCTGCAAAACGCCCGACCGGCACAACACCACCATCGTCCGTTTCGCCGAAGCGACGCTGTTTCGCAACGCGGCGGGCGATCGTTTCCGGCTGCGCTTCCGGGCCAACCGCTTCCTGCGCGGCATGATCCGCCTGCTGGTCAATGACCTGCTTATGGTCGGCAATAGCCAGCTCGCCCCCGCCGACTTCAAGACGATGCTGGAGACCGGCGAGCGTAAACCGCACTTCCGCCTCGCGCCGCCGGAAGGGCTGTACCTGACGGGGGTGGCCTATCCATTCATCGAGCGGGGGCCGGAGCTGCCGGTGACGGGGCGGGAGGCGTGGCTCAAAATCAATGAAAACGACGCGGATTGAATCACGCCATCCATCGTTTTCTCCCTACTACTTTGCTCGACGGTTACTCCAATATTATGCTCCGCGAGACTCTGTGTAGTCCTTCGTGAGAATCCGTGGGCAAAAATTGCGAAGCAGCAACCCTACTACTCCCGATTCCTGGAATCCATCCAAATCGTCACCGGCCCGTCGTTCACCAGCGCCACTTTCATATCCGCCCCGAACACCCCGGTCGCCACCTCGCGCGCCGCCACGAAGGCCAGCGTCTTCACGAATTTTTCGTAGAGCGGTATCGCCACCGGCGGCTTTGCACTGCGGATAAAACTCGGCCGGTTGCCCTTCTTCGTGCTGCCGTAAAGCGTGAACTGGGAAACAACCAGTAGCCCGCCGTCCACGTCCGTCACGCTGCGGTTCATCAATCCCTCGTCGTCGCCGAAGATGCGCAGGCGACTGATCTTGCCGCAGAGCCATTCCACGTCTTCGATCGTATCCGCCTCTTCGATGCCGAGCAGGATGAGCAGGCCGGGGCCGATCCGGCCGGTGATCTTTTCGTCGACGGTGACGGAGGCGGAGGAGACGCGTTGGAGGAGGACTCTCATGGGTGGACTATTGGTCTGTTGGACTATTGGTCTGTTGGTCTGTTGAATGCTCGCCTGAATCAGGACTGCGTAGCTGTCCCCCATTGATTAGCCGGGGATGGAATGAGGTGCGAAGCACCGAATGAAATCCCCGGCGATGATGATAACGCGACGAAAATATCACATTAAAACACCAACGCCTTCCCCTCCTCCACAAACGCGTAACTCTCTTCGAGTTGTATTTTCAATTCGTGGTAAGTGGAAGGCTCCAGCCAGTGGCTGAACGCGTGGGCGCGGTCCATCATGCGAATGTAGGGGCGCGGGTCGTGCTTGCGGGTGAGGCGGCGGAGGTTGAGCAGGTAATCGTCGCGGTAGACGGTGGGGATGATGATCTTGGCCTGGCCGGCGGCGGTCAGCTCGGCGTTCATCATCAGGCGGGCGACGCGGCCGTTGCCGTCCTCGAAGGGGTGCACCTCGGAGACGAGGAACATCATGTAGAGGGCGCGGGCGAGGGGGGAAGGAAGCAGCGGGAAAAGCTCAAAGCCTTTCATCAGCGTAGCCGGTACGAGTTTTGGGTCGACGAAGACGGAGTTGCCCGCCCGGTTGGCCCTGACCTTGAACCCCCCGGGAATCATATCCGGCCGGCCGCGCATCAATACACCGTGTCGTCGGCGAAGAATATCGAGGAAATCCTCTCCGTCGGCGGGCAAGCGGCTCATTTCCTTAGCGTCGGAACAAATGGCGTAGGTCCCGAGAATGTCGTGGGAATCCGCCGGACGGGCCTTTTGGGGTCGGCCAGATTCGATTATTTCCCGCGCGTCTTCCAGCGGGAAGGTCGTACCCTCGATGTAGTTGGAGAAGAAGCTTTCGAAGAAGGCGAAGAGCCGGAACGAATCCGGCGTGATCGTTTTTTCTTCCCGAACCTGAAGCGTCCCGTGCCGTAGTTCGCCTACCAGCTTTTCAAACAGCTGCACCCGGTTGTTATCGTACGGCGTACCCAGGGCAAGTGCGATCGCCTCAGGTGAGGAAAGCCCACCGACGGGTTTAGTAGCCAATAGCGAACTGACGATACCGTTCAGACTTTTAAACGATTTCCCCCAACCGCATTCCTTTGCAATCACCCGGGCCCGATCGCGGAATGCGTTAAGTGCTTCCCGTCCTTTGCTACGCAGTAGTTCGGCAATTTTGTCTTCTACGGCTTGTTTTTCCAGCGTACGTTTTTCGCCTTCCACCGTGCGCCCGGCGGTAAGGTTTTCCAGGCAGGAACGCTCCAGCGAACTGGCGAACAGCCCGTCGTACATCGGTGAGTCGTCCGTTAAAGGGCCCGGACCTTTCGCCAGCCTGATCGTCACGCCCGGCCAGCGAAGTACCCGTCGGTAGCTGAACGTCAGATAGACATTGCCCAGGGGCGAAGCCCGAAACTCAAGGGCCGACCGGTGAGAGATCACCGCTTTGGGGTACAAATGGCCGAGTAAAGACCAGAGGTTGCGGCGGACGATGTTTTCGTCACTATCCGTAAAGTCAGAGGTGTAAACCTTTGGGATGAGCAAGCGCAGCTTCCCTTCCTTTACCAATTGGGAAAGCAAGCGGGATGACTTGACGTCATCCTCGGCATAGATGATTTCCGGCAATGATTCACTGCGCAAGTTTTTCAGCACTAAATCTTAGTTTAGCCTAAAAATAGCAAGTTTTTCAGCACTAAACGTCCTTTTCGGCAAGTATTTCAGCACTAACCCCATTCCACCCCATAAGCCCCCATCCCCACTTCCCCCAGATCCATCATCGCAAACGCCTCCCAACTTGCGTCTTTCACCAGCGCTTTCCGGTACGCCATGTGTACCCGGTGGATCTTCGTATTCATCTTTTCGCAGGTCTTGACCATCACCTCGTTGTGCCCCCGGATGGTGGCCAGATCGACGTAGCGGTAAGTCTTGGCGTTGTGCTGCTTGCCCGCTTCGTACATCGCCGATACCATGAGCGGGTAAACCCCCAGCCGTTGGTAATCAGAGACAATACCGAAGGCGATGCCCTTGCAGTTGCGCGGCTGTTTTTGGAACTTCAGCCGGTAGAGGAAGCGCGGCAGCCCTTTCCAGTCCAGCTTGCCGTTGACGCCCTTCATGAAGCAGTTGATGTCGGGGATGAGCCCGGCCAGGCCGATGGGTCGCCCGTCCTGGTTGTACGCCAGGCTGGTCAGGTGGGGGTCCATGATCGGCTTCATCCGCTTAAAGGTGGGCAGGATGTCTTCTCCGCTCAACGGCTGGAAGTAGGGCCAATGGCTGAAAGCGGAGTTGTAGGCCTCGGCAAAGTCTTCCGCCCCTTCCGCCAGGTTGTTCTTATCGATCGGCTTGGTGTAGAGCCCGTACTTTTCTTTCACCCGTTCGGCCAGACCGATGAGGCGTTCGGCGGGGAACTCGCTGACCACGCCGCGCATCGTCAGGCACTGCTCGTGGGCTTGGTAGCCGCGCTGCTCGAACATCCGTTGGTAGTAGGGCGGGTTGTAGGTTTCCTGGTAGACGGGGCGGTACCAGCCGCGGATGAGGAGGCCCCAGAATTTATCGCGCTCGCCGAAGTTGATCGGCCCGTCCACGGCGTGCATGCCCTGACCGCGCAGCCAGTCTTCGGCGGCGTTGAAGAGCAGTTCCGCCACCACCTCGTCGTCAATGCTTTCGAAGAAACCGATGCCGCCCACGGGCAGATCCAGCGTCTCGTTCCGCTGCCGGTCGATGAAGGCGGCGATGCGGCCCACCGGGCGTTTGCCTTCCTCCAGCACCACCCACATTTTAAGGTTCGTGCCGTCGTAGGCCTTGTTTTCGGCCGTCAGGATGTCCTCGATGTCGCCCCGCAGGGGGTAGACGTACTGGGGGTTGCCCCGGTAGACCTCCTTCAGCACGGCGTGGAAGTAACGAAAGTCGGTGACGGGTTGAAGTTGGTAGGGCTTTCTCATCGGGGGTGAAGGTAAGGAGTGGTCTGTTGGTCTGTTGGTCTGTTGGTGAAGAAAAAATACAGCCCGTAGAGCGCCAAATTGCATAAGAGGATTTTTCCGACTTTGCGGAGGAAAACGAGCCATAACCGGTTTAAGCATCATTCCGTGCGAAGCTGCAAAATACCGAAAGTCTAAAAGACCAAAAGAACATTCTATTCCCCCGACGGCAGCGTCACCAGCACTTCCTCGATCCGACGTTTCGTCAGTGACATGACGCGAAATTTATAGGCTCCGAATTCCAGTTCCTGGTCTTCTTCGGGGAAGTGGCCGTGCATTTCCAGCAGCAGGCCGGCCAGCGATTCCGCCTCGCCCTTCACCTCGTCAAAAGTATTGGTCGGCAATTCCAGTACGCGGCAAACATCGTTGAGCAGCGTCTTGCCGTCAAAGACGTAATTGAGGTCGTCGATCTTTTCGAAGATGATCTCGTCGCCCTCGTCGAACTCATCCTGGATGTCGCCGATCACTTCCTCCAGCACGTCTTCCAGGGTCACGATGCCCTCCGTGCCGCCGTATTCATCAACGACGATGGCGAGGTGCATCTTTTCTTGCTGAAACTCTTTGAGCAAGTCGCTCACTTTCTTGTTTTCCGGCACGTAGAGCACGTCGGGCCGCACGAGCTTACCCCAGTCAAATTCCGCCGGTTCGCTTCGGTAACCCAGCAGGTCCTTGACGTACAGCACGCCGCGCACTTTATCGAAGTCTTCCTCGAAGACGGGAATACGGCTGTAGCTATGCTCCCGGATCACGGTCAGCAGCTCGTGGTAGTCGATCTTCTTGTCCACCGCGATCACGTCGCCCCGCGAGCGCATCACCTGGCGAACGGTCACGTTAGCGAACTGCACGATCCGCTTCAGAATGTCGACGTCGCGCGGGCTTTCCTCCCCGTTTTCCTCGCTATTGACCGTCAGCTCGATGGCTTCGTCGATCTCTTCCTGACTGGCGCCGTCTACGCTGCGGTTGGCCAGCCGCTTTTCCACCACCGAGGCACCGTTGACCAGCGTAAAAGCCAGCGGCTTAAACAGCTGCATCATGACCTGGATGGGCCGGGCCATCGTCGTGGCCAGTTTTAATTTATTGTAGCTCGCGTATACCTTCGGCGCCACCTCGCCGAAGAGGACCAGCAGGAACGTCACCCCGATGACCGTGATCGTGAAGCGGATGCCGTTGGCGAAGCTCTCCGCCGTCACGAGGGTGGTCCACGCCTGCGCTTCCTGTAATCGCCGCACCCAACCCAGGAAGAAACCCCGCGGAAAGAGCTCCCGCAACAGCAGGTCCGAGATCAGCACGATGGCGATGTTGATGAAATTGTTGGCGATCAGGATCGTCGCCAGCAGCCGCCGGGGCTGGTCGCGGAAAGAGAGTATGATGCGGTTCGCCGCGCTGTCTTTCCCTTCCACCTCCTCGTAATCGTTGGCGGTCAGCGAGAAAAAAGCGACCTCCGAACCCGAGATCAGGCCCGACAGAAACAGCAAAACGGCAATCGCCAAAAAACCGAGCCCCAGACCGGCACCGGTGGTGAGCAGGAAAAGATCGGGAGAGATAACGCTGAGTAAGTCGGAGGCGTCCAACGGGGGAAAGGAAGTGATTGGTTAAAGGTAAAGATAAGGGCGCGGGGAAGACTTCCCCGTGCCCCTTTGCTTCATGGCCGAACAACCGTAAAGTCGATACAGTCCGAAGGACTTCCTGCCTTAGGCTGCGGGTGAACTACGTTGCTGCCCGCGGCGGTTAGCTGTAGTAGGGCCTAACCTCTCTAGGGCAATCGCAATGCCGGCTACTCCAACGCTCCGACGTTATGCTCCGTGAGATGCTGTGTGGTCCTCCGTGAGGCTCCGTGGGCAAAAAAGCAGCGAAGCAGCATTCTTGCGATCGCCCTCCCAACTTCTCGATCGCCCCCCTGCTTCACTGTAGTATACGGCTGCTTCCCCTAAAACGGCAAATCTTCTCCGTCATCACCACCAACGGTTGGTGCCGGTGTCGCGACATCGGTAGAAGCCGGCGCGGCGGCCGTCGGGCTTTTCAGGGGTGAGGTGGCCATGGTGGCGGCCGGTTCCTCGTTCGGCCTGTAATCGCTGTTGCCACCGCGCGGAGCGGTGGGCATCACGCGGTAGTAACTACCGACGACCTCGGTCGTTTTACGGTTGTTACCGTCCTTATCCTGCCACTTGCGGTGGGTCAGCTTACCCTCCAGGTAGATCAGCGTGCCCTTCCTGAGGTACTCCTGCGCGCGCTCGGCCAGGCCGCGCCACACCACGACGTCGTGCCATTCGGTCTGCTCCTGCCATTCGCCCGCCCGGTCTTTGTAGCTCTCCGAGGTAGCCATGCCGAATTTGGCGACCATCGCGCCGCTTTCCAGGGTTCTCACCTCAGGCTCCGCGCCGAGGCGGCCCACGAGGGTTACTTTATTGATCATCTTGCTTGGCGTTGTGTTTTAGAACAGGTCCAAAAGTAAGCTTTTCTCCGAGAGGTAGCGCGTAATGACGCGCGGAAAGGCGTATTTTTCTAACATTTTGTTTTTAATAATATTTTTCCCGGTAATTTTCTTCGGCATCTTTCCCCACCTGAAATGATGGAAAACGGCGATGATCGTCTGGTGCGTCAGTTGTTGTTTTCTGGGCGGGCCGCGGCGTACGAATTCCAGTTCCCCCGCCGGCAGCCATTCCGGCCAGCCGGCTTCCCGCGCCAGTGCTTCGGTTTTCAGCCCGCCGGTCGTGGTTTCCACCAGCGGGAACTGGTAAAGCGCTTGCCAGATGTCTTTTTCCGTCCGTTGTTCCACCACGGTGCGCCCGGCCGCGTCTTCCAGCACCAGGAAATGGAAGTACCGCGCGCGGCGTTTTAACTTCTTTTCTTTCACCGGCCGTTGGTAGACCGTTCCGTTCTGCCGCGCCTTACAACTTTCGGCCAGCGGGCAGGTCGCGCATCCCGCGTTTTTCGGCGTGCAGACCAGCGCGCCGAAATCCATGATCGCCTGATTGAAGATGTTGGCCCGGGCCTCACCGAGCGCCAGATCGGCCAACGCCTCGTAATGCTTGCGGCCCTTGCCGGTGTCGATCGGCGCGGCGTCGTCGCCGTAACGGGCCAGCACGCGGAAGACGTTGCCGTCCAGCACCGCCACCCGCCGGTTAAAGGCGAAGGAGGCAACGGCCGCGGCGGTGTACGGCCCCACGCCGGGCAGGGCCAGCAGACCATTGTAAGTGTCCGGAAACTGACCACCGTGCTCGTTGGCGACCACGCGGGCGGCCTTGAGCAGGTTACGGGCGCGGGAATAATAGCCCAGCCCCTCCCACAACTTCATCACCGCATCGTCTTCGGCGGCCGCCAGGTCGGTTACCGCCGGGTAGGTAGCTACGAACCGCTCGAAGTAAGGCATGCCCTGCTCCACCCGCGTCTGCTGCAAAATGATCTCGCTGAGCCAGATGTGGTAGGGGTTCCTGACCGCCTTCCACGGCATCGGCCGCCGCTCCGGCCGGTACCAACCCAGTAAGCCTTCCCTGAAATCCGGCCAGTTGTTCATAATCGTTCGTTAAAGGGCGAAAGGTCACGTAAAAAATCCGCCGGCGCATTATGCCCCGGCGGATTTTTATTTTGTGGAGAAAACACATAAACTCGAATAGTAATCCGATAAAAATGCAAGGACGCCTGATGTCTCGATAGTTTACCAGGCACAAGTTCTTACTTCTCCCGCAATTTGCCGTACTGGCGGGCAATCTGCGACTTGAGGTCTTTGCGCGCAAAGAAGATGCGGCTCTTGACCGTACCGAGCGGCAAGCCCAAATGGTCGGCAATCTCCTGGTACTTATAGCCCTGGTAGTGCATCAGGAACGGAATGCGCGTGCTGTCGTCCAGCAACTCGATCATCCCTTTCAACTCCTTGATCAGGATGTTGCTATCCGCGGCATTATCGATACTGTTCTTTCCGGAATTCAGATAGTACAGGTTATCGGTGTTGTCCATGATGGTGTTCGCCTTCACTTTCTTCCGGTAATTGTTGATGAAAATGTTCTTCATGATCGTAAACAACCAGGCTTTCAGATTAGTACCGGGGCGGAATTTATCCTGGTTGGTGATGGCCCGAAAGGCCGTCTCCTGGTAAAGATCCTTAGCGTCCTCAGTATTCTTCGTCAGGTTATAAGCAAAAGAGTTGAGCAGCGTGGTAAGGCGGTTAAACTCCGTAAAAAATTCAGTATTGGCCATGGTAATAGATTTTGCAGGTCAGTTTGTTGAACCAAAGTTAGACAAAAGTTAGATACAGTACAAGTTTTTCCCTTCACCTTATTCCTGATTTCATACTTTTTCAGGCCCGAACCCTAGCTTTCAGTCCATAAATCGCTGTAAATCAGTACATATCTAAAATCACGCAAGGTTATTGTTATTATTAATTTTTCAGTAAAAAATGAAAATAAGCTGCTTTTGTCTAAGCTTTCCTCTCTCTTTCGGGCTGAATCCTCGACAGTAAGGTGTGTTTGAACATGCTGGTGGCTGATTCAGACCGTTAATCCGCATGGCTGAAAATAATTGTCCGAAATCTTGCCGCGACTGCCTTCCGTTGCCGGGGCGGCACTTATACGGACTCTTCCCGGGGCGCGGAACGCGGGTGCGATGATTGGTTAAGGGGCGATGTTTATGCCCCCTTACGGGGAAGATGGAGCGGCGACCGGTTGTCTACCGCTGAGCGTTCGCCACGAAGTACATCGCCGCGCCGAAGAAAATGATGTTGGGCATCCACATCCCCAGGTACACCGGCATGTCGGACCCCGCGCTGATCGTGGAGGCAAATCGACTCAGAAATACGAACAGTGCCCCGATGAACATCCCCATAGCCAGTTGTACTCCCATGCCGCCCCGCGTCTTCCGGCCGGCTACCGCTACGCCGATCAGCGTCAGGATGAGGAGCGTGAACGGTTCCGCCGACCGCCGGGCCAGCTCCACCTCATACTTCCGGATGTTGCCCGCCCCCCGCTCCCGCTGCTTGCGCAGGTGCGCCACCAGTTCCGTCGTCGTCATCGCCGATTGCTGCTCCTGGTAGTCCACGAAATCCGCCGGCTGCAGGTTGAGCACCGTATCCAGCGTCGCCCGGCCGCCGAGGTCCAGCGTCTCCTCGTCCCCCTCGAACGTACGGATCTCGTAATTCGACAGTCGCCACTTTCCCGGCTGCTCCCCCTCGCCCACCCGGTAGCGGGCCGATCGCGCCTTCGTCTGGCTCGTCAGCTTGTTGTCCTCGAAGTGCTGGATGTAAAAGTTACGCGCCGAACTGTCCCGCTTGCTGAAGTGCGTCATGAACACCTTCGTATTCGGCGCCACGAAAACGTGTACGTTCTGCGTTTTTCCCACGTCCTTATTGCGTCCGAAATACGTCCGCTCCAGTCCCGTCCGGTGGGCGTTGGCGTAGGGGATGACGTAGTTGATGCCCACCAGGTAGATCAGCGAAAGAAACCCGGCACCGATCATGTAAGGCCGCAGAAACCGCCGGAAACTTACCCCGGCGTTCAGCATGCTGATCACCTCCGAGTTGGCCGCCATCCTGCCCGTGAAAAAGATCACCGCGATCAGGCAGAGCATCGGCCATAATAGGCCGAGGATGAAAAGCAAAAAGGTGGGGAAGTACCCGAACGCGATCTCCATCTTGCTGATGTCGCTCTCGATGAAGCGTTCGATCTTTTCGCTGAAGTCAATGATCAACGCCACCATCGAGAAGATCAACACCGTAAAGAAGAAGGTGCTCAGAAACTTTCCAATGATGTACCGATCCAGTTTTTTCAGCATAGTATCGCAAATCAGGAATTAAATGATCAGGGAGCACAAACATACGGTCCCAACCTGTAGTCGTTCCGTAAAACAACAATGGTAGCATGATGCGGGAAAAGACCTTTTCGTGTCTTCTCCCGCCTCATGCTACCATCGCTATAACGCTCCATTAGAGCTTGTTGGGGAATTTGGTTCCTGACCGAGAACGAGTCATTTTAGCTGCGCTGCTACTTCGTGGTCAGTCTGATCGAGGTCAGAAAATGGACACATAACGGGTTATTTGTTCATTTTC
>Ga0115031_1002953_pt1 | contig 12642 bp, 11 predicted proteins | sample Maine_Asex4_meta_FD_87301 | JGI IMG/M metagenome (GOLD analysis project Ga0115031, IMG submission 87301) | Marine algal microbial communities from Maine, USA - Maine_Asex4_metaG | ecosystem: Host-associated > Algae > Red algae > Unclassified | place: Maine, USA | collected 2015-01-05 | reverse complement strand
TTAGAATCGGCCTGAAGGTTGTTATTTAGAATGGCCTGAAGGTTGTTGCTTAGAATCGGCCTGGAGGTTGTTGCTTAGAATCGGCCTGGAGGTTGTTGCTTAGAATCGGCCTACAGGTTGTTATTTAGAATCGGCCTACAGGTTGTTGCTTAGAATCGGCCTGAAGGTTGTTATTTAGAATCGGCCTGAAGGTTGTTGCTTAGAATCGGCCTGAAGGTTTTTATTTAGAATCGGCCTGAAGGCCGATGATACGGGAGGGCGGGGTTTACACCGTCATCTCCCGAAACTTGATCCCCAGCGCCTGCTGCGTCTCCAGTACCTTCTGCATCTCCCCGGGGATGATCAGCGCGATCGACTGCCCGGTCTTTCCCGCCCGCGCCGTCCGACCGCTGCGGTGGGTGTAGTAATCGAGGTAATCCGGCAGCTGGTGGTGGATGACGAAGGCCAGGTCGTTCACGTCGATGCCCCGCGCGGACACGTCGGTGGAAACCAGCACCCGCAGCTTGCCGTTGCGGAAGGCGCGCATCGCCTTATCGCGTTCCTTCTGCTGCATGTCGCCCTCCAGCGCGCCGGCGGCGATGCCCTTTTCCATCAATTGCCGCGCCAGCTTCTGGGTGCCCGCCTTGGTGCGGCAGAAAATGATGCCGCGCTTGCCCTTCCGCATCTCCAGCAGCCGGGCGATCAGGTTGACCTTGTCCTTGATCTTCGTATTGATGAAGTGGTGGGAGATGTTCTCGTTGACCAGCGCGTTGCGGTTCACTTCCACCCGCACGGCGTCGGGCAACATATAGGTCTTGATCAGTTGCTTGATGCCCGCCGGCATGGTGGCGGAAAAGAGCCAGGTGTGGCGCTTCGATTTGTTGTAGCTCAGAATCTTCGTCAGGTCTTCCTTGAAGCCCATGCTCAGCATCTCGTCCGCCTCGTCGAGCACCAGCGTTTTGACCTTGGAAATGTCGACCGCCCCGCGTTCGATCAGGTCGAGCAGGCGGCCGGGCGTGGCGACGACGATGTGCGTCGGCCGGGTCAGGTTTTTGATCTGGCGCGTGATCTTCTCGCCGCCGTATACGCCCTCGGCGAAGATCGGCTTCTCGATGTACTTCGTGAAGCGGAACAACTGCTTCTGGATCTGTTGCACCAGCTCCCGCGTCGGGGCGATGACGAGGCCCTGCACCTCCGGCTTATCCGGATTGACGGAGCGCAGCAGCGGCAGACCGAAGGCCGCCGTTTTGCCGGTCCCCGTCTGCGCCAGGCCGATGAGGTCGGTCTTCTGCTGGAGCAGGGTCGGGATGACGGCGGCCTGGATCTCCGTTGGCGTAATGATCTTGAGTTCGGCGAGCCCCTTGATGTAGGACGGGGTGATACCGAGGTCTTTGAAGGTGGTCATCGTTGATTTTTGGCGAAGGTAGGGGGTGGCGGGGGAAGTGAGTGCCGACCCCGTTCCCGTTGTTGGCGATGGGCAGTCGTCTGACGAATTCTTTTCGATGGATCAGGCTGCGGAGCAGCTTGATCCATCGAAAAGTTCGTCCGACGACTACATCGTTTTGCGCAAAAGTCGTCGGACGAACTTTTTCGCCTCAAAAGCTTGCTGCGCGCGCTTTTGAGGCGAAAAAGGATTCGTCAGACGACTTACCCCAAATTATCAAGCCTCCCTAATGCCACCTCACCACCGCCTCCCCCGCCCGGGAAACGCGTACCCCAGCTTGACGCCAAAACCGCTGAAACCGTCGGTGGTTATTATTCCGGTCGGCTCGTACACGTCCGTATTGAAGTTGTATACCGACAAGTCATAGCGCGGCCCCCCGAACGATCGTTCTGTACACGCCCACAATCCCGCCCCAGCGAAACTGGTAACCCAGATCAGCGGACAGGTAGTACCCGCCATCGCTGTATTCAAACAGGGAGAACCCGTCGTCGGTCTGGATGGCGGAAAGCACCGTCCCGCCGCCAAGACTGGCCAGCCAGCCGCGCCGGAGTTGCCCCCGCAGGTGGAGGCCCAGTACGTCCGCGCCCCTTGCGACGCCTACGCTGTTGAGCCTCGTATTACGGTACTCCACCCCCAAGCCTAAGAACGGGCCGAACCGATACCCCACGGCGGGTAATTTTATAAAGCGGCATCAAACCGTCCTATCCTGCATCGAGTCCCAAAAATCCGTATCCAGTTTTTTGATCTTGATCACCTGATCGATCTGCATCCCCAGGCCAAAGTCATAAATGAATTGCGACAGCTTCTCTCCGTCAATTAAAACGAGTGTAGTCGCGCCGTTGAGGCTTTCGGCGTATTTGGTGGCCGCCTTCGTGAAGTAAGAAGTCGTGATAAAAACGCCTTTATTAGAGAGCCCGGCACACCCCCGCCGTACTTTCGCTATCCCTTAGCCAACCCCCTCTGCCCTACCCACCAAACGCCCTCAAAAATGCAACCACATCACCCAACCTTTCATTGCACCCGCGTCCCCGCCCAAACCAGTCAAGCAGTCCGCAAGTCAAGCAGTCAAACAGGACTACTCACCCTGGCTTTACTCCTCTCCCCCCTTCTCCCCTTACTCGCCCAGTCCACCCTCCAGGGCCGGCTCCATTCCGCCGACGCCACCCCTTTGCCCTACGCCAACGTCGCCCTCTATGCCGACTCCAACCTCCTCAAAGTAGAAACCACCGACGACGCCGGCGTCTTCCGCCTGCAGCAAGTCGCCAACGGGGAATACGTCCTCATCGCCACCTACCTCGGCGCGCCCGACCTGTTGCGAAACATCACCGTCAGCGGCGACCTCGACCTCGGCGTGCTGCGCATGGCCCCCGCCGCCGTGGAGCTCGACGCCGCCACCGTCACCGCCACCCGCGCCCTGGTGGAGATCAAGCCCGACCGCACGGTCTTCAACGTTCAGGGCACCATCAACGCCGTGGGGGAGAACGGCCTCGACCTGCTGCGCAAAGCCCCCGGCGTGACCATCGACAACAACGACAACATCAACGTGCTGAGCCGCGGCGGCGTGCTGGTTTACGTGGACGGCAAACGCCTGCCGCTGTCCGGTGCCGACCTCGCCGACTACCTGCGCAACCTGACCGCCGAGCAGATCGACCGAATCGACATCATCACCAACCCCGGCGCGAAGTACGAGGCGGAGGGCAACGCGGGCATCCTCGACATCCGCCTGCGGAAGAGCGACAAGGAGGGCGCCAACGGCTCGGCCAACTACACCGTCAGCCAGGGCCGCTACCAGAAAATGAACGGCTCCGCGGCCGGCAATTACCGAAATAAGCACCTCAACGTCTTCGGCCGGGTGGGCGGGGTGGACGGGCGGCAGTTCTCCCAGGTCGACTTCCTGACTTTCCAGAACGAGCTGCAAACGCTGGAGGACACCCGCAACTTCTTCACCTGGAACAACGTCAACGGCCGCGTCGGGGCCGATTTCTTCCTGACCGACAAACACACCCTCGGCTTCCTGTTCGACGGGCAAACGCAGCACGGCGTGCAGACGAACCGCTCGGACATCGAGATCGCGCCCGCCTTCGGCCCGCCGGACAGCATCCTGCTGGCCCGCTCGCGCTCCGACGACGACCAGGACCGCGCGACCTTCAACCTCAACTACCGCTTCGACGCGGGGAAGGGCAAAAGCCTCAACGTCGACCTCGACTACGGCACCTTCCGCAACCGCGCCTTCCGCCGCCAGCCCAACGTCTACTTCACGCCCGACCGCGCCACCGAACTGAGCGCGATCACCAACAACTTCGATACGCCGACCGACATCGACATCGCGACCTTCAAGGTGGATTACGAACGGCCGCTCGGCAAAGGCCAGTTCGGTACCGGCGTGAAACTGAGCCGGGTCGGCACCGACAATACCTTTGAGCTCTTTAACGTCGTGGGCGGCACGGAGACCTTTGACGTGGACCAGTCGAACCGTTTCACGTACGACGAAAACGTGTACGCCGCCTACCTTAGCTACACGGGCAGTTTTTCCGAGCGCGTCAGCTACGCCGCCGGGCTGCGGGGCGAGATCACCGACGCGACGGGTATCCTCACCGCCTTTAACGGACAGACGGAACCGCCGCTCGACTTCGAATACGTCAGCTTCTTCCCCTCCGCCGGGCTGACCTACCAGCTCAACGCCGGGAAGGGCAACAGCCTGGCGCTTAATTACGGCCGCCGCATCAACCGGCCGGATTACAACGTGCTCAACCCCTTCCGCATCCAGGTCAGCCAGCTGAGTTTCGAACTCGGCAACCCGCGCCTCAAACCCGAGATCGTCGATAACCTGGAGCTGGGCTATACCCTGGCCTACCGCTACAACTTCAAACTGGCGTACAGCAAAACGAGCAACCAGATCACCCGCCTGATCGGGCCCGACGCCACCAACCCGGCGGCCGGTTTCATCAGCTGGGATAACCTGGCGGAGAATACCGTCGTCAGTTTTAACGCCGCCCTGCCCTTCACCGTCACGCCTAAATGGGATGCCTTTTTCAACCTCAGCGCCAGCCACATCGACAACCAGGCCGACTACGGCGACGGCGCGACGATCGACCTGCAGGCCTTCAGTTACACCATCTTCACCCAGCACACCTTCAAGCTGCCCTGGAAACTGACGGGCGAGATCGGCGGCTTCTTCGCCGGGCCGGGCATCTGGGGCGGGGTGTTCGAATACGACGAAAGCTGGTCGCTCAACCTCGGCCTGCAGCGCAAATTCCTCAACGACCAGCTCAACGTCAAGATCGCCGGCAACGACCTCTTTTACCAGATCGGCTGGTCGGGCACGAGTAATTTCAACGGGCAGCAAGGCTTCGGCGCGGGCAACTACGACAGCCGGCGCGCGGCCCTCTCGCTGAGCTACGCCTTCGGCAACCAAAAGGTGAAGAGCCGGAAGCGGGATACGGGAATCAGCGACGAGGCGAAACGAGTTAATTAGGAGTTAGGAGCTAGGAGTCAGCTAACTAACTCCTAACTCCTAGCCCCTAATCATGCCGCAGCCGCACCTCATCCGCCGGAATGTCGATGCCCATCCGGGCCATCAGGGCCGTGGCGTTGAAACTCCGGCAGACGCCGGGGTGCAGTTTGTAGTCGAAAACGAGGTCGTCACCCTCCACCTGTACTTCCATGGCGTAGTTCTCGACGCGGCTGCCGGGCTCGGCTTCGAGGGCGCCGAGTTCGAGGTCGTGGGTGGCGATGATGCCCGCGCCGCGCTCGCGGATGAGCTGGCGGATCAGCGCGCGGCTGCCCGTATGCCGATCGCGGGAGTTGGTGCCCTTCAGAATTTCGTCGAGCAGGAAGAACACTTCCCGATCGGGGTCGCTGACGGCTTCGATGATGGCTTTGAGCCGCTTGAGTTCGGCGTAGAAACTGGAGGTGGATTCGCTGAGATCGTCCTGAGTACGCATGCTGGTCCAGACTTCTATGTTCGGAGGGAGTTTTATCCCCCCCAGCCCCCCAAAGGGGGGAGTTTGCTCCCCCCTTTGGGGGGCTGGAGGGGATACGCACACGGGGCCTCCCGCCCGGGCTAAAACGAGGTTGATACCTACCGTCCGTAACCAGGTCGATTTGCCGGCCATGTTGGAGCCGGTGATGAGATGGATGTGCCCGTCGGTCCGGATGCTGAAGTCGTTCGTCACCCGCCCGGCGGGCGGCAGTAGCGGGTGGCCGAGGCCGGCGGCTTCCACGATGGGGTCGCTGGTGAATTCGGGGTCCGCCCATTCCGGGTGGTTGTAGCGGAGGGTGGCCCAGCTGACCAGGGCATCGGTCTCGGCCAGTGCGGCCAGCCAGCCGGGCAGGTCGTCGCGGTGAGCGTCGCGCCAGGCGTCGAGCTTGCGCAACTGGTTGAGGCTCCAGAGGCCGCCGATCTCCAGCAGGATGGAGAAAGGGTTGTTCCGCACGTCCAGCTGCCCGATGAGGTAGCTGAGGCGGGAGAGTGCTTTTTGCGGGTTGCCGGTCAGCGGCGCGGCACCGGGCCGGGTTTCGGCGTGGGCCAGCAGGGCGGCGTAGGTATTCAGCAGCTCGCCCATGGCGGCGGTGTGGGCGTGCTCGGCGGTGATGGAGGGCAGGTACTTGCGCAGCATCCAGCCGGCGGGCAGCAGGCCGAGGACGCCGAGCTGCCAGGGGTCCATGAGCAGCATCCAGGCCAGCGAGGCCAGCGTGAGCAGCGGGGTGATGAAGAGCAGAAGGCGCGTCCCGTCGGTCGGTGCCACGGCCGGCCGGTCGAGCCAGCCCAGCAGCCGGTCGAAGTTCCGGAGGTCGTCCTCGAGCCCCGAACCGATGACGCGAAAACGAAGGCACCAATCCGGCATGGCTTTTAAATCCTCGCTTTGTACCCGCGTCCCCGCCCCTTCCTTCCCGTCGTGGTTGCCCAGCAGCGCATCCGCCAAACGCGCGCGGCCCGGCGCGGTGACCGTCCGGTTGATAAACTGAAAGAGCGATTTGCGGCCGAAAAGATCGAGGTCGAGCGCGTTGGGGTGCGCCGGGTCGAGGTACTCCGCCCCGTCGTCGAAACGAGCGAAATCATGGGCGAGCGCGCCGAGTTCGCCCTCGCACAGATCAGCTAAAACCGCTTCCTCCTCCGCCTCCCGCTTGATGGCCAGGTGCTTGCGCACGCCGTAAGCGATCAGCGGAACGGTAACGAGGAAAAACACCAGCCCCACCAGGAATTTGGTCGTGATCAGCACGATCAGCGCCGCCACCCAACCCACGAACACCACCAGCCGGATCAGCGCGAGGCGGTCGTAGCGCACGCGCAGTTGCTTCGAGCGGGCGAGGGCTTCGGCGGCGGTGCGCTCGTAGTGAAATTTGGGGGACATAGTTAGTCGTTAGTATGTAGAAGTTAGTCGGTAGTGCGCATCGGCAAGCGGAAGCACTATCGACTATCTTCTACATACTAACGACCGAAGTATTTAAAGGATGCGATATCAGCCTCGATGAGCCAATAGAATTACCTGAACCTTAAATTTAATACACCCAGCACCGCCTCCTTCACAATCGAGCCGTGCATTTTGCTCGCCCCCAGTATCCGGTCGGTGAAGATGATGGGCACCTCCACGATCTTATAGCCCAGTTTCCAGGCCGTGTGTTTCATCTCGATCTGGAAGGCGTAGCCGATGAAGCGGATGGCATCGAAGTCGATCGCCTCCAGCACCGGCCGGGTGTAGCACATGAAACCGGCGGTGGAATCCTTGACCGGCATCCAGGTGATGGCGCGCACGTAAATCGACGCGCCGTAGCTCAGGAAGCGGCGGTCGAACGGCCAGTTCTCCACGCCCCCGCCCTTCGTATAGCGGCTGCCGACGGCGACGTCGCCGCCGTCCACGCAGGCCTGGCGCAGGCGCACGAGGTCTTTCGGGTTGTGGCTGAAATCGCAGTCCATCTCGAAAAAATAGTAATAGTCAGCCGATTTGGTCATGCCCCAGCGAAAACCGTCGAGGTAAGCGGTGCCGAGGCCGAGTTTGCCGGCGCGCTGCAGCAGGTGCAAACGACCGTCGTATTCGGCCTGCTTTTGCTTCACGATGTCGGAAGTGCCGTCGGGCGAACCGTCATCGACGATGAGCAGATGAAAAGGGTACGGCAGGGCGAAGACCGTGTCGATCATCCTGGCGATGTTTTCCTTTTCGTTATAAGTGGGAATGATGACGAGGCTGTCGCTCAAGGGGAGGTTTATTATGAATGCGCAAATATAGGACAAACAGTTCGTGCGAATGGCCGTCACGGGTATGCGTAAGCAGGGCAAGTTGGCTACGCTCGCCGGCCGAGTGGCCTTCACCCGAACCGACAAACGTCTGTTCCCGACAAAAGCACGCCTCGGCGCCAACCTTAACGTCCTCCCGACCGTAAACAACACATGAAATTGCTGCTCCCCCTCCTATTGTCCTTCTTACCCTTCACCCTCACCTTCGCTCAGGGCCCGATCAGTGGTTTCCCGACGCCGAAGGGGGAAATCGTCGTCGCGCTCAGCTACAGCGAAGACAGTTACGAAAATTATTTTTTACCCGACAACCGGGAGGAAGGCCGGGAGATCACCACGGCCATCTACAGCCTCTTCGTCGAGGCGGGCCTATCGGACAAAACCGCCCTTGTCGCCACCCTGCCCTGGATGCGCACCAACGACCGCGACGGCAGCTTGCAGGACGGCTCCGCGTGGATCAAGTTCATGAACTCTGACAAACGGCGGGGGCGGACGAACCGGCGGTTCTTCACGGCCATCGGGCTGAGTTTCCCCGTCGGCAATTACGAGACGACGGGCGTCGAGGCACTCGGCCAGCGGGCCACGGTTTTCCAGGGGCGGTTCACCTATCAATTGCAGCACGACGAGGGGTGGTTCCTGAGCGCGCAGACGGGCCTCGACTTCCAGTTCGCGCCGGAGGCGGCCGCGGCCTGGCCGCTGCTGCTGCGGTCGGGCTACGGTAACCGCTTTTTCTACGTCGAAGGCTGGCTGGAGTTCGTCACCGCGCTGGAAAGCGGGACGGGCGTCAACGGCGCGGCGGCGGGCACGGGCAGTAGCTGGCGGCGGATCGGGGGCACGGTTTACGTGCCGTTGACGAAATGGGTGGGCCTGAACGTGGGCGGCGCGCGGGTGCTGGGCGGAACGTACATCGGGGAGAGCGGGCGGTGGAATGCGGGGGTAGTGTTTAAGGTGGGAGCGGGGAAATAGCCATCGACCTGATCAACGGCCTCTTCGCTTCCCTGCCCTACGACGTCTGGAAGCGGGATGACGAGCATCTCTTCCACGCCATCGTCCACCTGACGCTGGAACTCGTCGGCGTATACGTTCGCTCCGAGGTACACTCCGCCAACGGCCGCTGCGACGCGATCGTTGAGACAGATAAGTACATCTACGCGCTGGAGTTCAAGCGGGACGCATCGGCGGCGGTCGCCCTGGCGCAGATCGAGAAAAAGGGTTACCTGACGCCCTACGCCGACCAGAAGAAAGAGAAGATAGCCCTGGGTATCAACTTCGCCAGTGAGACGCGACGGATTGATGACTGGGCGACGGCATAAGGGAAAATAACCCTCATTAACGGAATTTAACCGAATCTGGAAGGAACCGCCCCGAGTTTTGGGGAAAACCCAAGCATGCGTCCAGCAATAACCACCCTCCTCCTCGCCCTGTCCTTTTTACTCAGCGCCCAGGATTCCGCCACGCCCTTCACCGAATCCGGCTTCGAGAGCCAGGTGCTCGACTACGCGCCGCCCCACCGCGAGGGCGTCGACGACAAAGCATACGAATTCGGCACGATGGTGCTGCGCGAGACGGTGCGGCAAACGAATGATGACACGGGCAACTTTACCGTGTCGGATTACTTCAACGTGCTCACCGGTTTCCTTTCCCTCCAGGAATCGGAAGAGGCCATCAACCTCGCCTTCGAGCGGTTTTTGCGGGCACCGGGCGCTTGTGAATACCTGCGTTACTTCTATGAGGAGCACATCAAAAACAAGGAGAAATATGCACCCATCATCCTGCGCTGGGAAGTGGAAATGGCCCGCTGCGTCGAAACCGGTGAAGGGATCATGGAAAACCTGGACGCGGAGCAGTACGCTAAGGAAAACGGCTTCGATCTCCCGCTTGTCCTGCTGCTCGACGAGGTAGCGGAGCGGGACCGGCGGCACCGTAAAAAGAAGTACGACGCGGACAAGCAGATGCCGCTTGACCGGGAGAACGAGCGCATCATCGACTCGTTATACCTGACGCACGGCGACTACGTGGGCCGGTCGTTGGTGGGCGAGAAGATGATGCACGTGATGTGGCTCGTCGTCCAGCATTCGCGGGCGGAGACGATGGAACGCTACCTGCCGATCATCGCCGCGGCGGTGAAAAAGGATGAGCTGAACGAGACGCCGCTACGGATGCTCATCGACCGCGTGTACGTCAACCGCACGGGGAAGCAGGTATTCGGCAGCCAGGGCGGCGTCGGGCTGTTACCGGAGAAGAAAAGGAAGGAGATCGAGCAGGCGTTCGAAATAGAGTAACGGCTCTCAAGGGCGCGGGCGCGGGATACAGCGGAAGGTTTTCATGCCCCCGGTCAACGCGTCACAACGATGCTTTTTGACGCCAACCGTCCCCGCACTCCCGCGGCCCCGCCCACCCTGTTACTCCTTATTCCCCAATACTTACTGCCACCATCCTTATTCCTTATTCTTCCCGTCCTTATTCCTCACTCTTCTCGTCCTAATTCCTTATTCTTCTCGTCCTTATTCCTCACTCTTCTCGTCCATATTCCTCACTCTTCCCGTCCTTATTCCTTATTCTTCCCGTCCTTATTCCTCACTCTTCCCGTCCTTATTCCCCTCCTCCTTACTATTTAGTCTCAACTCCCAAACTAACACCACAATTTGTTGTTTTTATTCCTAATCGTTTCGTATGTTTGTGCGGATAACAGCAAAGAATGGCAGAGGTAACGTACAACGAAGACAACATTCGCTCCCTTGACTGGAAGGAGCACATCCGCCTTCGTCCGGGCATGTACATCGGTAAACTCGGCGACGGGGCCAGTGCCGACGACGGTATTTACATCCTGCTCAAGGAGGTGATCGACAACTCGATCGACGAATACGTGATGGGCCACGGCAACAAGATCGAGATCAGAATAGAAGACGGCGTCGCCTCGGTGCGCGACTTCGGCCGGGGCATCCCGCTCGGCAAGGTTGTCGACGTGGTCTCGAAGATGAATACCGGCGGCAAGTACGACAGTAAGGCCTTCAAAAAGTCCGTCGGCCTGAACGGCGTCGGTCTGAAAGCCACCAACGCGCTGTCCGACGCCTTCACCGTCTACGCCGTGCGCGACGGCAAGATGAAGCAGGCCGACTTCTCGGTCGGCAACCTCGTAAAAGACCACAAGCCGGTCAAAACGAAGGAGCCCAACGGCACCTTCATCAGCTTCCACGCCGACCCGGCGATCTTCAAGAAATTCAAGTTTCGCGCCGACTTCATCGAGAACCAGTTGTGGAACTACGCCTACCTCAACGCGGGCCTCAAACTGATCTTCAACGGCAAGACCCTCGTCAGCCGCAACGGCCTGCGCGACCTGCTGGAACGTAAGGTGGCCGAAGAGCTCCGCCGCTATCCCGTCATCCACCTCAAGGCGGACGACGTGGAGGTCGCCATCACCCACGGCAACGCGTACGGCGAGACGTATTTCAGTTTCGTCAACGGTCAGCATACTACCCAGGGCGGCACCCACCTGAACGCCTTCAAGCAGGGCCTGGTGGAAGCCTGCCAGAAGCACTACGGGAAGAGCTACGACCGGAAAGACATCCTGGCCAGCGTCGTGGCCGCCGTCGCCGTCAAGGTCGAAGATCCCATCTTCGAGTCGCAGACCAAGACCAAGCTCGGTAGTACCGACATGGGGCCCGGCTCACCCACCGTCCAGACCTTTCTGCGCAACTTCCTGATCGAGCATTTCGACAACTTCCTGCACAAGAACCCCGTCACGGCCGAGGCACTGGAGAAGCGCATCAAGCAGTCCGAACGCGAGCGCAAGGAGATCGCCGGCATCAAGAAGCTGGCCAACGCCCGCGCCAAAAAGGCCAACCTGCACAACAAAAAACTGCGCGACTGCCGCGTCCAGTACAACTCCACCAATAAGAAGCACAGCGAGGAGCAGAAACTGGCCACCACGATCTTCATCACCGAGGGCGACTCCGCCAGCGGCTCCATTACCGTAGCGCGTAACGTGCAGACCCAGGCCGTATTCTCCCTGCGCGGCAAGCCGCTGAACTGCTTCGGCCAGACTAAGAAGGTCGTCTACGAAAACGAGGAATTCAACCTTTTGCAGCACGCCCTCAACATCGAAGACGGTGTAGACGAACTCCGCTACAACCGCGTTGTTATCGCCACCGACGCCGATGTCGACGGCATGCACATCCGTCTGCTGCTACTCACCTTCTTCCTCCAGTTCTTCCCCGACATGGTGGAAGGCGGTCACCTCTACATCCTCGAAACGCCGCTGTTTCGCGTCCGCGATAAGCAGAAGACTTTCTACTGTTACAGCGAGCAGGAAAAGCAGGAGGCCATCAAGGCACTGCGCGGCAAGCCGGAGATCACCCGCTTCAAGGGCCTCGGCGAGATCAGCCCGAAGGAATTCGGAAAGTTCATCGGCGAGAACATCCGCCTCGAACCGGTCGTGATGGCCGAAAGCACCAACATCGACGAGTTGCTCTCTTATTACATGGGCAAGAATACGCCCGCCCGCCAGAACTTCATCATCGACAACCTCCGCGTTGAGCTGGATGCGGATATGGACGGTGACGGGGTGCCGGACGTGGAGCAGTTGGCGGAGGAAGCGGCCTAACGGGGCAGGGCAATAGCAGAGAAGGCTGCTTCGCAGCTTTTTTGCCTACAGAGTCTCACGGAGGACTACGCAGAGTCTCGCGGAGCACAACGTCGGAGTGTAGGAGTAGCCGACTTTACGATCGCCCCGCCTAACGGGTAAAAGCACGCTCCGAGTGCGTTTTCGCTTCGCGCAATATCGTTTCCAGAGGGCGATTAAGAAGAAAAAGAGAGGGAGGAAGAGGTCTCACCACACGAATTGATTCTTTAGAGCTTGTTGGGAAATTTGGTTCCTGACCGAGAACGAGTCATTTTAGCTGCGCTGCTACTTCGTGGTCAGTCTGATCGAGGTCAGAAAATGGACACATAACGGGTTATTTGTTCATTTTCTGGACGAAGAGCAGGC
>Ga0115031_1002947_pt1 | contig 12657 bp, 10 predicted proteins | sample Maine_Asex4_meta_FD_87301 | JGI IMG/M metagenome (GOLD analysis project Ga0115031, IMG submission 87301) | Marine algal microbial communities from Maine, USA - Maine_Asex4_metaG | ecosystem: Host-associated > Algae > Red algae > Unclassified | place: Maine, USA | collected 2015-01-05 | reverse complement strand
GTAGCGAATCGAAATGTGAAACAACCTCTCTGGGCACCTCAAACAAAAAAGTAAAAATTATTATTATGTAGCGAATCGAAATGTGAAACAACCTCTCTGGGCACCTCAAACAAAAAAGTAAAAATTATTATTATGTAGCGAATCGAAATGTGAAACAACCTCTCTGGGCACCTTAAACACAAATTTCTTAACAATCCGAAGGTAGCGAATCGAAATGTGAAACAACCTCTCTGGGCACCCGATAAAATATATTACTCACTGATAATTAGCACATTACATAAATCAAACATCACGTGTGTATTGTTAAGAAAAATGCGATTTTACAAAAAAATGACAAATTAATGGAACTTTTCATGTTTTTAAATAGCACATTATGTCAAAGAACATCGGTAAAATAGTATTTTATAAATCTACTCTTCCTCAAAGATACCAAAATCATAATTCTTTTTACTACCAATTCCTTCTTCTTTTAGGATTGTGGAAAATAATCGCTTTATGTCTTCTACCACTACTTGATCAGAGAAGTTATATAGTTCAAAATAAAAATTAAATAGTAATCCTCGATTGACCGTCATAAAAGGTAATGGTACTGGTTTTTTAGTATGGTCTGCTTTATGTGGGGTAAGCACATCGGCGCGGAAGATTTTGTCGGCACCATTATTCTTTTCAGATAGACAAGCTCCGATAAATTGACAAGGACGTCCCGTGGGTGGTTTTTCTTCAAACAGATGCTTTTGAAAAGTCAGATATTTCTCTTTCGATAATTTTATTTTTGCCACTGCGAGTAAACTGGAGAAATAAGAATCATCTTTTGTATCAATGGAAAAATGACTACGAAAAGCACCTTTTAGCGAGCTGCCACTTACGAATGGCAGTCCGGTAAAATAATCAAAAGTACAGCCCATTTTAAATTCTCCGGTGATTCCCAATTCGTGGTTGATTCCGGTCCCCGTCACAAGTCCACGACCGTCCACCCGCATAGGGATACAAACGGTTTTGCCTTTACTAAGCTTATTATTAAGTTGACGAATTGGAGAAAGATATTCCATAATAGTAGCTTCAGTCATCAGACGATTGACTCCTGCAATGTATTGCTGGTTGGACTTGGGTATTGCGTTGGATTCCTTCGTAAAATTTATTCCTACGTTTCCGTTTTCTGACTCTAATCTTCGGTAGTAGGCTTTATAAAATAACCAACCAAAATTAGCATTTGGATAAACGGTTTTTAAGTTCGGTGCTTCCTGATTATTCATAGGTATTATTTTTAGGTTTGATACCAATTTGCATTAGTAATTTAAAATAATCTAGCGCCTCACTAATTTCGTGGGCTGCCTTTATCTGCTCTTTTGCAGTCAAAGAAGTAACGTAATCTCCCAGAGTTGGGAAATCCTTATCCGCTACAAGATAACGCAGCAGTGCCTGACAAAGCTGATATCTTTTCTTTTCTTGTGGTTTTTTAGACGAACCTTCACTTAGTTTTTGCTCTGCAAAATAAATCGCCTGAATCAGCCCCAGATTATATATATTAAAAATCAAGGCGGTACAAATTGTCAGGTATTCCTTATCCAGATCATAGACCTTCCATCCGTCTACGATCTTACTCGCTTGAGCAGTTTTTAAGATTGGCATTTCAGCGTCCGTGATACGTAAGACCTCTAAAGTCCGCTTAATTTTATTCTTATCGAGTTCTTTCATGAGGTTGTGGTTGCGGCGGAAGTTTCCACCAGTTGATGAGCAGTTTTTTCAAAAAGGCAGCGTCCATAACCGACGCTAATACTCGCTCCAATATTGACAATTTGCTGATCTATTCCGGAGATAAAAGTACTATAATGAGTATTATTTTCCGGATAGCCAATAAAGGTGAAAAAACGAGTTTCGGGTGGCACTACCTGTTCGTACCAGAGATTTGTACTAATTCCATTTTCGATGTTGTTACGAGGAATGATTGGCAGATGAAAATTGTCCGTTAAATGATTAAATATTTGATAGGGAACGATGACCAGGTTATTATCCAGCCATGTGGAGAGTATCGGAAACTTTGTATCGGGTAGTATTCCACGTTTTGCCTGATAAGAAAATTCTTCCAGATAGATAGGTACTGTAGGGGATACTCCTTCGACCAAAAGCACGGTAGGTTCTACGCATCCTTCGGTTAGTTTGAGAAGTTCGGTTAGTTCTTTCTTTAGTTGGGTATAATTATCACCCTGGGTAAACAGTGTTAGCCTCTTAACAAAGTGCTTTAGTATAGAAGTACAGGTTACGTTAAAGAACGGTGCAACGTTGGAACGGATCGGAACAGAGAATAAATTAGCATCCATAAAATTAAAAACTCCTGCCGTTGTTTGTCCACTCACCTCTTCGTTAAGTTTATCCTTCAAAGCTTTTTCTGTTTTTTTGTCTATCTCAACAGTATCCATCTTATCCAGTAAATTAATAAGTTGGTTGGCGAGACTATGGTTTCCACCAAATGCCGATTGCTTCATATTTTTTGCTGTAGCAATACTGGTAAAATGTTCACTCAAGGCTCCCTTCATAGAAGACTTAAAGATAGTAGGAAACCCTCGATGATCTCGTTGGACCTGATGATCGATGGCAGTAAATTCACTGCGTCCTGTCCCGGCGTGCAGAGAAGTGTAAGTAGTGATCTGATATAAATCGTAAATTAAGGACATGGTATATTTATTTAAGTGGTGCAATAGAAATAAAATGGTTATAGCCAATCTTGCTAAAAAACCGGTGCTGTGTTTGATCGATTAGATCCTCCATCTTGGAATCGTCTTTCAACCAAAGAACAGATCCACGTTCGAGTAAAAACCGATACTTTGTCAAGTAGGGCGTATTTTGTTGAACTTGTTCGGTCATTTTATAATAGTTGGTTTTAGTATCTGTATAGGTTTTTAGATTTCGAAAAGGCACAGAAGTACCCGCTACGGCAATACAGTGACTGGCATAATCAGGTTGCAACAAAGTATCTGATAATAATAAGTACCGTTGTGAATGCTTTTTAACACCCGCCCACCCACTTTGAAAATTGGGCATACTACCAATATTTGTTAACTCCATTTTAAACCAGGATTTCCTCCCACCGAGTCGAACGAAGTCATTTTTTAGTGGTTTTTCTTCGGCAAAATCAACGTAGCAGCCAAAAGCATACTCCTCGTGTAGTCGGTATTTTCTTTCTTTAAAAAAGCCTTGTTCCAGCGAAGTGCCTCGAAGTTGCTTATGGTTATGCGCTCGGATACTCTCAAAAAAGATATCCTTGATTTCTCGTTCTTCCTGATTTTGACTGACCAGTTTTTCCTGCCAACCGTATTTTGCTTCAAAGTCTTTGAATTTAAAAGCAGGCTGTAAAGCTGGGCTAGTATCATTACCCGATAAAAGATTTTGCGCAGTTCCTTCGGAGGAGGACAATATAGCGCTCGGATGATAAGTCGGTTCATTACCACCACTTTGGTTGACGGCGACCGCATGATTTCGCAGGTAAAAAACCTCTTGTTCCTGAACAAGAAATAAAGGAGATATCTGATTGATTATTCCATAACTGTTCGAAGGAAAACTCTCGGGTCCGGTTAACCGCTGCGCCTCTTCTGCGTTCTCAATCCCCTGTCCGGAAGGATATAGACAACCTCTTTGTTTTAAAAGCTGAAATCGTAACATCCCCAATAAGGTTGTTTGTTGAGGAAACATAGAGGACGTAGTAAAATAATTTTGCCGATTCCCTAGTTCCGAATATTGAGAGCGACCAAAAAAGAACGTATCACAAGGAGTTAGTTTAATAAAATAAGTTGGCATTATAATTCGATTTTACGGTTAAGAAAGTGAACAAAGCGAATCACAAATTCGATCAACTTGGCTGGATCTTTTACCTGATTTTCGGTAGCATAAACCAAGTGTAACAAGTTGGTAAGATCTTTAGCAATGCATAGGTTTTCCGTAGATAGATCCTCTTCTCCATATTCGTTATCCTGGTGCTTGGTCATTTCCAGAAGGAAGCGACTGATATCTATTTCCTGATCACCAATCAAATGTGCAAAAAGCGGATCGAGGAAAAGTAATTTTCTAGCGAAAGTGTTGAAAAAAGGTACCTCCACTCTTCGATATTTTTCGATAAAATTCAGACACGTAGTAACTAAAGTCTTCTGCTTGAGGGAAATATCCAATAACTGGGTACTACCACTATGCGTACTTAAGCGAAGGGCAATCGTATGCTTGTCAGGATTTAACTCTTTATTTTTTGCCCGGAAGAGCATCGCCTCACGTGAGTGTTGAATGCCTTCGTAAAGGGGAGACTTGGTATGCTCAATATTGATTCCAAAGGAAAGCGTTGGAACTGGAATATTTTCCAGGAGCGGTTGATTCTTTCTAAAACTTCGATAGGTCGTTTGAAAAAGCTGATCAAGTGAATTTGCCAGGTGCAGAATAGTAGCATCTAATGGTTTACCCTCGGAGTTGCTTGCTTCGTGGGTACGCGCTACGGGTGCGAGAAAAAACAGATCATCCCCACCTATGTAGATAGGTGTTCCACCGTAGTTATGGATCATCTTGGTAGCAGCCACAGCAAAAGTATGTAGGAATTTAGAAAAGTCCTTTACTCCCTCAGCCGTTGTACCAATTTTTTTAAGCACTGCCCCAATATTATCTCCGTCGGCGTGAACGATAGCAATGTGACGGTGATAATGTAAAAACTGAGAATCCGATGAATCATCAGGATTTTGAAATCCCTGGTAAAGTTGTTGGAATAAAAGGTGTTCCTCTTTAGTGTTACCTTGATTAACTGCCTTAAAGTGCTGGTCAATTATCTTATTAAATTTCTTTTTATCCACTGCTTCTAAATCTACGGCAGAAATTTGTATTAGAGATGGAAAATTCTGCGACACATCAAACGCATCCATAAATAAGAAAGACGGTGATTTTACCTTATTATTTTTCAAACTAGCGGTCAATAAAAACAAGCCAAGTATTTGTCGGTGTTTTTCAATTTCGGGTAAGCCCGGTGACTCTTCTTGACTATCTAGATAAGGAGTCAGCATTTGTATGACATTCGAATTATCCGGTAACGGGAGCGTTTGAGAACGAAGCAAAAAGAAGGATCTTAAGTATTCGGTGACCTCTGATTTGGTAATCGATTTGGATTCTTTATATAATTGGATACGAGAATAAATATCCTCACAAAGTTTTTTAAAAACTTTCTCAGTAGTTATCTTTAATTGCTCAGCTCCATTAGCTGTACTATGTTTGATAAAAATCCGATCCGGATAAAGTCCGGCGCCAATCTTTTGGTGAGGCGTTTCGAGGTGAGGAGATAGTACAGTAAAATAGGGATTGTTAGCTTTATCTTTAGCCTCGGTATAAGCCGTTACTAATTGACGAATAAAATAGGAAAAAAGGTAAGAGCTGGCCCAGAGTTCTCTTGTTTTACGGGATGCTTCGATCGTACTTATTAGGGGTCCAATAGTAATGCCGGTATATGAAGTCATGCTTTATATTTTAGTGGTTTCGACAGGTGTTAAACCTAAGCGTTCGTAAATAGGAATGAGTTCTTTGTCCCATGTCTTATCCTTATTATTTTCTTTCATTGAGGTCAATTCAAAGTCAAAAAAATCAACTAGATTAAATTCTTTGGGCGTTCTAAGGGAAAACGATTCAGCATCTATTTTCGTGGTTACCTCTTTAGGAATTACTTTAACATTCCTGTTTTTTTGGAAGGTTACTTGTCCAGTAAAAGTAAATTCCTTATCCTGGATAGCAGCTGTTGACAAGGGGATTAGATAAGCCTGCTCACCTACCACTTTAAATTGAATGGTCGAAGGAAATTGTTCGATTTCTTCCGAGCTTACTTTAATTTTTGTTTTATCATATTTGAAAGTTGTTCCATTTTCAAATACTGCATTGCTCCATTGCAAATACCCATTAGATTTTTCCTCATTAACATAATAAATTTCATTTTCCATAGCAAACTCGTAATGCTCGGGCAATCCGAGGAGTGCTCGGATGAAATAAAAATTTTCGAATTGTTTAGGGGCCTCTTTGGTTTCTTCAATGTGGTCACATCCAACCATGAGTGGTAAGTCTTTGTATTCATGGGAACGATTGTGTTTTACCCGTTCTTTGAAAAATGCTCCTCCTTTGTTAATCATCCAGACCTTCATGGCCTTTTTTTCCCAGCCTATAAAGTCCGACTTATTATGAGCAGCAGACTGACAGAAATATTGGAAGAGTAAGGATTTATGGTATTCCCGATGATTTATACCGGACTTTATTTTTTTGTATATTTTATCGATCAATTTATCGGGGTAAGATTGGTTTTTTCCATAGTGTCCTAACTCATCAACAGGGATGCGATAAATTTTAAAGTTATCGGTATTATTTATTTTAAAATGCTGAAGCAGTGTTTCTTCAATAAAATCTTGACTAACCTCATTAGTGGTAACAAACTGTCCAAACCCTTTGGATTGTCCACGGCCAAAGTTAGAAACGATAAAGAATTCGTCGATCCATGATTTAATTTTTGCCAATAAGTCCACGTGCTTACTTTTGATGGTAAGATCAATCAACCTATAGCCGTTTGGATCTGTTTTAGCGGAAGAGGAGTTTGGCTTGGGAGTCCAATAGAAGACCTTAGTTGCCATGAACCTGTCATTGGTCACTCCTTGTTTTTCATTAACGAGTTCATCCGAGTCAGCATGAAAATATTCGAAACCGGTAATTCGGAAATCAAGATGTTCGAGCAATTGCTCCTCCTCATCTTTATTTTCTCCTTTCCCGATCAGCCAACTGTAGTGTGCTTTGGGAAAAACCTCTGCACCATTTTTAATTTTATGAACTAAAAACTTATTCAGTTTTGGTTTCATTTCCGTACTCCGTAGCAAATGTTCCGTTTCATGCAAAGCTACTACGACGGGAGTTATCTGTCTGAGCGTAATTTTGAGTTTAAATCTATCTAGGCTCATATTGATTATTTAGGTGTTTGGTGAATGATGATACTGTCTGGATCGCTCGTATTTTTCATATTAAATTCCAGGGTATCTGCTGGTATTTGAAATACCTCCTTTTTTCCCTGAATGGTACGAGCAGGGAGAACGATCTGGAAATTCGTGTTATCGTCTGTATCTGTTTTAGCTGGTTGAATGACACCTCGATAGATGCTATCAGTGGATTGTACTTCATTGCAATGCAAAGGGATGATACACAAAGCCCCAAAAAAAAGAATACTTATGAAAATAACTAGTCCAGGACGAGATTCCTTTAACCACCGGTTTGGCTTGTCACTTAATAATAATCCATAAAAGTAGCCATACGCAAATAGCCCTGATAGAAATAGAAGTGCGACAATAGCTCCAAGGTGTATTTTGTTATAAGCACTCAGTGCATTGTCAAAAGTATTCATACCGTAGAATCCAACTATAAACCCTGGAATAATCAAAAACGAAGTAATAGCTACCACAATACGATTTAATCTTTCCGTATTTTCATTACTAGCGTCCGACTCTTCCAATACCACGATGTCATGAAAGTTATTCATCTCCCGGTCGATATGATTGACCTCACGTTCTATTTCAAAACATTCCTGTAGTCGCCGATAGAGTTCAATTCCTTGGGTTTGTGGGGTAACTTCCCGGAAGTAATGTTGGTTGATAAAGAGGGAGTAGTTTTTATAAATACTACGGATATTTTTATGAGCATCTTTCCCGGAAGAATTATGTTGAAGTTGTTCAGAAAAATTGAGTAAAGAGGCACGTTGGAACAAGCATAGACCAACCATTTTGTGGTACATCGTCCGTAGATGATTGACCAAAAAATCAGATCCGTAATTCACCAGGCTATTATGATCTGTACTTAAGATTACAAAAGAATAATCAGTTATTCCGAATAAGGTTCCAAAGTTGGACCATCGAGGATTAGTAGCTGCTTTGATCAAGTCCGAAGCCATTCCATCGTTCTGGCAAGTTCGAATACCAGGGTTGTCCACATATACATAATTATACCACCAATCGTGTTTTAGATAACGATCCTCACTTCCAGACAGCACTTTTGAAATAGATTGATTACCATACCAACACAAAACAAACATCCGATCATCCAATACAGGTTTAATTTTTATAATCTCCTGCCCTCCCTCATCTTTAAATAACCTTAAAATAAAATCAGGTAGTTGCTGTAAATGGTCAGGACTAGTTAAAGCCTCCTTATATTTTTTAAAAGTACATTCAATCCCTAATACGTTAAGGCTTGCTGCTAATTCGACATGTTTAACACCTGGAACTAATTTTTTTTCTTTGGAACTTTCTTCTAGCACATATCCTTCTAGTCCTTTTTCAAAATCTCCATAGTCTTCCGCTGTTCTAAAGTCCTTGGTCACTCCTAAAAAAGGGGGATATAAGCGACGACCGAATTGGTTGATTCGTAAAATGTCGTCTGGCGCGGATTGCGTCGGGTCATAATTACCCAAATAAAACATTAAGACTCCTACCCCTGTACTATAAAGCTGTAAGGCGACATTATCAATTTTGAGTTTATATTGATATTTAATTTCTTTATTATTGTCAATCTTTTGACAGTTTATAATATACTCTTCCTTGCCTTTATATTTACCCAGGTCAACTTGAAGGTATTGCATGGATTTACTTGCCTCTCGATTTCCATAAATCGAATTATAGATAAATGGGTAGAAATAATTTTGCTCATTATAGTCCAAAGTATATCTTGGAGAAAATTCAAGTCCATTATCTTTCCATTTTCCAGCTTCCGTCAATTTATTTGCACATAGCGCAGTCAATTTTTCCTGTTCTTCCTGTCCCAAAGGCCAGGAGAATTTGTTTGTTCCCTCATCTATTCCTTCAAAAATAAAGGGAAAAGAAAACAGGTGGTAACTGTAGATTTCCTGTTTATGAGGAACTGGAAGTTGATTAATTCTTTCATGTTTATAAATCCAGCTGGTTATTTCCTCTACTATCGCTTTTAATTGATTGGGAGAAAGTTTGTATTCATCAATCCCCAAATAGTCATTTTCATCACTACTAGCGTAAAGGAATTGAGCGACAGATTTATTTTTCAAAAAAGAAACTAGTTTAGATTTTGCCGGACCGTAATAATTGAGGGTCTTCTCATTGTATATAATTAAGTGCTTACTCTTTTCAAAATATACGATATCTCTAATAGTACTGAAATGGTTTGTTTGTGCCTGAATAGTTGTAATAAGACCATCATCGCTTTTAAAATACAGTATAGAGGCTCTTGCCAAATCTTCCTCACTTTCAGTAACTCCTTGCGCTTTGCGGTCTGCAGCTCTAATTTGTGCAATTTTTTCTCTTGATGCACCTGCCTCCTCCATTCCCTTGATATGCTTTACATCATTGATAGCTACTAACTGAAAATATCTTGTAAATTCCACTTCTATTTGAAGCTCTGTCTTGAGGAATTCGATCACCTGTTCTAGAGAAGATTTTTTATTAGAGTGCTCATTATGGTGATCAATTATTTTATAATTTTCTCCCAGAAAAATCTTATCATCAATCTCTAATTCGATAAAAACATTGGCTTGTTTTTTAAGGGTACTATCTTCATCTAATAATTCTTTTTTATAATCACTCAATTTCACCCCCCGAGTTAAATTTCGATCAAACACCTTAAGATTATGGGCATTCAGTATTTTTTTTATTTCTAACATCTCAAGATCGCGACCTCCTAAAAAAAATACATATTTATTTGTTTCACTTGACATAATTCAAAAATTGAAGGCAATAGAAATATCATTTTATTATTACCCAATCCATTTAAAATTCCTTTTGTTAACTTTGTTCAATCAATTTTTTATAACAGTCTTTCGTGTTGATAGCATCTCCCAAAGCGTTATGCCGGATTAAACCCAAAGGAGTTTTACCTTCATAAGCAAACTTAAAGCGATCTGTATCTGGATCCATTCCATTAAGGACAAGACAAGTAGCTAAATCTCTTACGATGTAGTGAATTTTTTTTGGCAATTGCCGAGCACCACCAAATAGTTCGCAGAAAAGTACCCAGTCGTATGCTGGTACATCCGCCCAAATTTCTACTTGATCATATATCTCTAGCCAAGTAAGTAAAGCTTCCGTAATTTTGTTTTTATCGGCAACCAAATAGGTGCCGGTATCCGATAACTGCTCCAATTGAAGATCTGTTAAAGGCAAGTAAGGGACAATATTCTCCTGATGCCACGACGAAAGTTTCACTGTATCAACATTAGAAAAAACACCATAAAACCAACGATCATTGTTATCTACCAAGGCGATAGATAACAAAGATCCCGATTGTGAAAGTTCTGTAAATTCTGTGTCTAGGAAGAGTGTTTTCAAGTAAAATGGTTTGTCTCTAATTATGTGGGTTCTAACTAGGATTAGAACAGCCTCTAATAATAAAATCCAATGTAGTAATAAAATCTAATAATCAAAAAAATATTACAAAATATTTAATCGTTTGTAATTCGATATCAAAACCAATCGTCTTTTTTGATTTAGAAATGACAGGAGCCAACACTTCCCACTATAGAATCATACAAATCAGAGCCATCAAACTTAATATAAATAAGACCGAAGAATAAAAAACATATTAATCGATCTAAGCATTCCTATTCCTCGAGGAGCGACCGCAGTCCATGGTATTTCCGATCAAGATGTAGAAGGCAAACCTTCTTTTAGACAGATTGCAAAGAGTTCTTATGTCTGACTTAAATGGTGTGGATTGGCAGGATTTTATTTGGATAATTTTGATAAACCCCAATCGTGAACATCCGGCTAATATAACCGGCCCCAGAATCGTGAAAACCCAAACAATCAAAAAAGAACATAATTCCCATTCACATAACCCCTACCCCACTACTCAAACAAATCCATCGCCTCATCCAACTACTTCCCCACAATCTTCGCAGATACCTTTTGAAAAAATTAACAAAAATCGAAAAGAAGAAAATCACATTTGACCTCTCTAGAAAAGGCGGTATAGAAAAAAGCAGTAAGAAAATTAGAAAGATGAAAAAGGTTAAGGTAAATTTCTTCAAATAAAAGATAAGTAAATTCACTCTACACTATCTGCCCTGTAAATTTCAGGATTGGATTAAGGATCAACATCATCTTAAAAAATCAAATAAAAATAACCGACCTCCTACCCCACCTCCTCAAACGTCACCCGTAACTTTTCCTTACGGTAAAAATCATTTTTCCATATCGTAATAAAAAAAACACAGGTATCTCTACTCATTTATCTGTTATTTATATAACTTTATAACACTGATTGTATTAAACGTGAAAACAGATGGCAACTAATAAACATGCAACCATTAGGTATAATGCACTGGACAAGTGCTTTGGTAATCACCGGAAAAAGTTTTTTATTGACGACCTTATTGAAGCTTGTAATGAGGCCATATTTGAATTTACCGGAATTGACGATGGTGTAAAAAGAAGACAGGTATTTAATGATATCACCTTTATGGAAAGTGAGCAGGGTTGGTCTATTCCACTTGAAAAGATGAAAGATGGCAGAAAAGTATTCTATCGATATTCTGACAAGTCATTTTCCATTGGGAATAAAGGGATTAATCCATCCGAGGCAGAACAATTAAGAGATACACTTTCCATTTTGGGACGATTTAAGGGGATGCCGCAGTTTTTATGGATAGAAGAAATTCAAATAAGGTTAGAAGAAACTTTTAAACTAAAGGGAAATTCTACTCCGATAGTTAGCTTTGAACAAAACCCGTATTTGAAAGGATTAAATCATTTTACAGACCTCTTTAACGCTATCCAAAATCAACAGGCACTCCTTATCGAGTATCAAGGTTTTCGACAAAAAGAACCCAGTAGTATTGTTTTTCATCCCTGGCATTTAAAACAGTATAATAACCGGTGGTTCCTCTTTGGTTTTAATGAAGATTATAATTCCTGGTCCAATCTGGCAATTGATCGTATTATTTCTACATTTGAATCAGAAGCGGACTATATTCAAAATAGAGCTATTAATTTCGAAGAATTCTTTGTAGATATCGTAGGTGTTTCTATCGATCCGAGAAAAAGTACAGAAAAAATCCTGCTTAAACTTACCTCCAGAATATGGCCTTATATAAAAAGTAACCCCTTACACGGATCTCAAAAAGTTAAGAGTATAAAAGATGATAGTGTAGAAATTGAACTAAATCTTCAGATCAATTATGAACTGGTGGCCCTTCTTTTTTCGCACAAGGATGCGATTGAAGTTCTTGAGCCGAAAGCCTTGAGAGAGAAGTTTAAAAATATTTCAAAATCAATACTTGATAAATATAAATGACCTGTGCACTTGTAATGCACAGGTGGGCCATATATTTGCTTTATGAAAAATAAGACTAAAATTTTTGAAGCTGAAATCAGTAGATCTGGAACACTTAGCTATCGTATCACCGTATTTAGAAATGATGAAGAGCAATTTCTTCTAAAAGAATTAATTAGATCGCCAGCAACTATATATGAAGAAGAAGATTCCGTTAACGAGATAAAGCTAGGTTTCAATTCCTGGAAAGATTGGTGGGAAAGCTATAAAGAAAGTGTTTGTTGGTATAGACTTAACCCCAAATTTGTTCATGAGAGTATTGCAGAAAGTATTGAAAAAGACTTAATTGAAATCTTTCATCATGACAATGGAGAGGAAGAT
>Ga0115031_1002943_pt1 | contig 12665 bp, 9 predicted proteins | sample Maine_Asex4_meta_FD_87301 | JGI IMG/M metagenome (GOLD analysis project Ga0115031, IMG submission 87301) | Marine algal microbial communities from Maine, USA - Maine_Asex4_metaG | ecosystem: Host-associated > Algae > Red algae > Unclassified | place: Maine, USA | collected 2015-01-05 | reverse complement strand
CGCGCCGCTTGGGCTCCCGCGGCCGCCATAGCCGGCGCGCAGGGGGGCGCCCCGCCCCACGGCGCGGCAGCGGCGGTGCTAGAGACCCCCCCCCCCCCCCCGCCGCCACGCCCCCCCCCCTACCAACCCGCGGCCCTTGCCGTTGCCGTCAGCCGCTGCACACGGCGCCGACCACCCGCCGCCGTCGTCTCAGCCGCGCATCGCCGGCAACAGCGTCGGCGGCGCGCTTCCCGTGTCGCCGGAGCCAGCGTGGCCGCTGCGTCACAGAGCGCGTCGACGCCGCGCCGCGGTCGGAGCGGCGGCGGCGAGGGTAGAAAAGGCGGTTGCGCCGCGCTCTCGCCGCACTGGCCGCCCGGCAGCGGTCGGCGCAGCGGGCGCGCCGCGCGGCCAGTGCCGGCCCACGACCCACGCCGCTGTCGACCGCGGCAGCGTGGTCCCCGGCGCTGCCGCAGCCACCCTGTTGCGCTGCCGCCCCGCCGCCGCCGGCGCCGCCTGCAACATTGCGGTAGCAAAGAGCGGCACCGCGTCGGTAGGCGCCGCCGTCGGGGCGGAGAAGGGGTTAGACGCGAACCTGGCGGCGATACGGCAGGTACGGAGCGACAATTGTGGAGTAGAAGGCGAGAGGGTGCGGCGGATCGTCGTGGGAGGGGCGGCTCTCGCGCGGTGCTGATCCGCCTGCGGGGAAGCGAACATCCCCCGCGCCCTCTCGTCCCTTTTGAGCGGTGGCGTTGAGATACGAAGCACGGCCCGCAGGACATGTAAGTGTTTTTGCGCCACAAATTCTGAGAACGCGAGACGAACGTCTTACAGGGGCTGTACAGTCAGTCACGCGACCCATATTTTGAACATGCCCACATAGTCCAAATACAACGCCATTTTCGGAAGAACTATTTTCATTGTCTTGTTGCACTGTCATGCTGGCCGAGTTCATTCGACGAGATGTACTCGGCGCTCACCGCTCGCCATACGTTGGCTTCCGGCTCCGAACTCGAGCCTGCGGAGACAAAGGGACGGGCGGCTCACGCCGAGCAGCAACGCTCGCCCGCGTCTGCCGCTGCCCGCCCGTTGCCCCCCGCCGTCGCCCCCGCGCTTGCGCCACGGTATCCTCGCTCGCGGCTGTCGCAGCCCACCGCAACCTCTGCGCCGGCGCCACGGTCCCGTCTGCCGTGGCTGTTGCGGCCCGCCGTCGCCTCAGCGCTCGCGCCGCGGTCCTCGCGCCCGCGGCTGTTGCTGCCCGCCGACGCTCTTGCGCTGGCGCCGCGGTCCGCTCGCCAGCGGTTGTTACTGCCCGCCGTCGCCCCCGAGCTTGCGTCGCGGTCCCCTCGCCCGAGGCTGTTGCCTCCCGCTGTCGCCTCCGCGCTTGCGCTGCGGTCTTCGCGCTCACGGCGGTCGCAGCCCGCCGTCGCCCTGGCGCTGGCGCCGCTGTCCATTCGCTTGCGAATGTTGCCGTTTGCGGACACCGCCGCGCTTGTGCCGCAGTCTCTTCGCTCGCAGCTGTCGCCGCCCGCCGTCTGCCTGGCACTGGCGCCGCGGTTCCCTCGCCCGCGGATGTTGCCTCCCGCGGTCACCCTCGCGCTTGTGCCGCGGTCTCCTCGCTTGCGATCGTCGCCGCCTGGCGTCGCCCCCGCGCTGGAACCGCGGTTCCCTCGCCCGCGGATGTTGCCGTTTGTGGACACTCCGCGCTTGCACCCAGGTCTCCTCGCTCGTGGCTGTCGCCACCCGCGTTCGCCCTCGCGCTGACGGATCGGACCCCTCGCCTGCGGATGTTGCTGCCCGCCTTCACTTCGCCGCCGGCGCCACGGTACCCTCGCCCGCGGCTGTTGCCCGCCGCGGTCGCCCCCGCGCTTGCGCTGCGGTCTCCTGGCCCGCGGCTGTCGCTGCCCGCCGTCGCTCCCGCGCTTGCGCCGCCGTACTCTCGCCCGGAGTTGTTGCCTACCGCGGTCGCCCCCGTGCTCGCACGGCGGTCCCATCGCCCGGGAATGTTGCTGCCCGCAGGCGTCTTTTCGCGGGTGCCGCGGTCCCCTCGCCCGCGGCTGTTGCCACTTGCCGTCGCTCTCGCGACTGCGCTGCGGTCTGCTCGCTCGCGGCTGTCGCAGCCCGCTGTCGCCCCCGCACTGGCGCCGCGGTCCTGACGCGCTCGGATTTTGCTTTTCACCGTCGCCCCCAAGCTGGCGCCGCGGTCCCCTCAGCAGCGGCTGTTGCTGCCCGCGGTCGCCGCCGCGCTGGTGCGGTGGTCTCCTCGCTCGTGTCCGTCGCATGCCGCCGTCGCCTCAGCGCTAGCGTCACGGTCCTCTCGCCCATGGCTGTTGCTGCCCGCCGTCGCCCCTGCGCTAGCGCCGCGGTCGCCTCTCCCGCGGCTGTTGCCTCCTGCGGGCCTCTTCGCGCCGGCGCCGCGGTCCCCTCACCAGCGAGTATTGCTGCCCGCCGTCAAGTCGGCGCCGGCGCCGCGGTCCCCTCGCCAACGGATGTTGCCTCCCGCGGTCGAACTCACGCTTGTGCCGCAGTCACGTCGGTCGCGGCTGTCGCTGGCCGCCGTCGCCCGCGCGCTGGCGCCGCGGTCCCCTGACCCGGGGGTGCTGCCTCCCGCGGTCGCCCCCGCGCTGGCGCCGCGGTCCCCTCGCCCGCGAATGTTGCTGCTCGCAGTTGTCCTTTTGCGGGCGCCGCGGTGCCCTCGCCCGCGGCTGTTGCCACCCGCCGTCGCCCGCGCAACTGCGCTGCGGTCTGCTCGCTTGTGGCTGTCGCTGCCCGCTGTCGCCCGCGCAATGGCGCCGCGGTCCAGTCGCGCTTGGCGTTTGCTTTTTATTGTCGCCCCCGCGCTGGCGCCGCGGTCCCCTCGCCTGCGCCTGTTGCTGCCCGCCAATGCCCCTGCGCGGGCGGCGGGGTCCCTTTGTCCGCGGCTGTTGCCTTCCACGATTTCCCCGACGCTTGCGGCACAGTCCCCTCTCCCGCGAATATTGCTACCCGCCGTCACTTCGGCGACGGCGCCGCGGTCCCCTCGCCCGCGGCTGTTGCCTTCCGCGGTCGCCTCTGCGCTTGCGCTGCGGTCTTCTCGCTCGCAGTTGTCGCAGCCCGCCGCTTCCTGCGTGCTGGTGCTGCGGTCCCCTCGCCAGCGGCTGTTGCCTTGAGCGGTCGACCGCGCGCTTGCGCCGCGGTCCCGTCGGCCGCGGCTGTTGCCACCCACCGTCGCCGCCGCGTGGGCGACGCGGTCCCCTCGCCCGCATCAACTGCCTCCTGGGGTCGCCCCTGCGCTTGTGCCGCAGTCACGTCGGTCGCAGCTTCCGCCGCCCGCTGTCGTCCCCGCGCTGACGCCGCGGTCCCCTCACTCGCGGCTGCTGCCTCCCGCGGTCGCCCCCGCGGTGGCGCGGCGGCCCCCTCGCCCGCTCATGTTGCTGCTCGCAGTCGTCCAAGAAAGGGCGCGGCGGTCCTCTCGCCCGCGGCTGTTGCCTGTCGCGGTTTCCCCGGCGCTGACGGCGCGGTCCCCTCTCCCGCGAGTATTGCTGCCCGCCGTCAAGTCGGCGCCGGCGCCGCTGTCCCCTCGCCCGCGGCTGTTGCCTTCCGCGGTCGCCGCCGCGCTCGTGCCGCAGTCACGTCGGTCGCGGCTGTCGCTGGCCGCCGTCGCCCGCGCGCTGGCGCCGCGGTCCCCTCACCCGGGGGTGCTGCCTCCCGCGGTCGCCCCCGCGCTGGCGCGGCGGTACCCTCGCCCGCGAATGTTGCTACTCGCAGTCGTCTGGGCGCCGGCGCCGCGGTCCCCTCGCCCGCAGCTGTTGCCACCCGCCGTCGCCCCCGCGCCTGTGCCGCGGGCCCTTCGCCCGCGCCTGTTGCTGCTCGTCGCTGCCCTTGCGCTGGCGCCGCGGTCCCCTCGCCCGCGGATGTTGCCTCCCGCGGTCGAACTCACGCTTGTGCCGCAGTCACGTCGGTCGCGGCTGTCGCTGGCCGCCGTCGCCCGCGCGCTGGTGCCGCGGTGCCCTCAACCGCGGCTGCTGCCTCCTGCGGTCGCCCCAGCGCTGGCGCGGCGGTCCCCTTGCCCACAAATGTTGCCGCTCGCAGTCGTCCGGGCGCGGGCGCCGCGGTCCCCTTGTCCGCAGCTGTTGCGACCTGCCGTGGCCTCCGCGCTTACGACGCGGTCTCCTTGCTCGCGGCTGTCGGCGCCCGCCGTCGCCCATGCCCTTGCGCCGCGGTCCCCTCGCCCGCGGATGTTGCTGCCCGCCGTCACTTCGGCGCCGGCGCTGCGGTCCGCTCGCCCGCGGCTGTTGCTTTTCACGGTTTCTCGGGCGCTTGTGCAGCGGTCTCCTTGCTCGCGGCTGTCGCAGCCCGCCGTTTCCCCCGCGCTGGTGCCGCGCTCCCTTCGCCCGCGGCTGTTGCCTCCCGCGTTCGACCCGCGTTTGCGCCGCGGTCCCCTCGCCCGCGGCTTGCGCCTCTCATGGTAGCCCCCGCGCTGGCGCCGCGGTCCTTTCGCCCGCGGACGTCGCAGCCTGCCGTCGTCCCCGCGCTGGCGCCGCGGTCCCTTTGTTCGAGGCTGCTGCCTTCTGTGGTCGCCCCCGCGCTTGCGCTGCGGTCTTCACACTCGCAACTGTCGCAGCCTGTTGTAGCCTCTGCGCTGGCGCCACGGTCCCTTTGCCCCCGGCTGCTGCCTCCTACGGTCGCCCCCGCGCCGGCGCCGCGGTCCCTTCGCCCGCGCTTGTTGCTGCCCGCTGCTGCCTCTGCGCTGCGGCAGCGGCCCCCGTCGCCCGCGGCTTTTGCCTGTCACGGTAGCCCCCGCGCTTGCGGCGCGGTCCTCTCTCCCGGCGATGTTGCAGCTTGCCGTCATGCCCGCGCTGGCGACGTGGTCCCCTCGTTCGCGGCTGTTGCCTTACGTGGTCTCCCCCGTGCTTGCTCCGTGGTCTTCTCGCTTGCGGCTATCGTCGCATGCCGTCGCCTCCGCGCTGGCGCCGCGGTCCCCTCGCCCGCGGCTGTTGCCTACCGCGATCGCCCCCGCGCTTTTTCCGCGGTCTCCTCGCTTGCAGCTAGCGCCGCCCGCCTTTGACCCCGCGCTGTCGCCACGGTCCCCTTGCCCTCGCCTGCTGCCTCCCGCGGTCGCCCCCGCGCTCGCGCCGCGGTCCCCGCGCCCGCGGTTGTTGCTGCCCGCCGTCGCCCCTGCGCTGGTGTTGCGGTCCCCTCGACCGCGGCTGTTGCTGTCCGCCGTCGCCCGCGCGCTGGCGCCGCGCTCCATTTGCCCGCGGCTGTCGCCTCCCGCCGTCGCTCCCGCGTGCGCGCCGCGCTCTCTTTGCCCGCGAGTGTTGTGGTGCCGTGGGCTGGGTGTTGGCAACGTTTTCGACCAGGCGGGGCTTATGGAGCAGGAGGAGGCGAGTGTTTGCGTGGACGTGTCGGCGTTAAACTTTGCGACGCGCGAGGCGTTGAGCTGGTGGAGAGGCGGCGGCGCAAAGACAACGCGCCCCGCGACTGTGCGTGGTCCGTCGCAGGGTGCTTGCGGCAGGCAAAGGTCGACTTTGTGAACCGAGACAAACATATGTGTAGGAAAAAAAAAAACCCGAAGAGGGAAAAAAAAAAAGCTTTCGTTGTCTTCGAGCTGCTGCTACTCTTGAAGCACAAAGCAATACACAGTCGCTACGCTACTAAGTGTCTGTGGTGGTGGTCGTCGTCGTGTCAGATTCGCTACTTTGGTCAAGGTCGCGGGTTGTATCCAGCCGCTTGTTCAGAGCCGCGGAAGTAGCCCGCTGCTTTGCGGCTTGCGACTTGCGGCCACGCTAATTGTCGCTACCCCCGCTGCCGCGCGCCGCTGGCGCCGCCCGCAACTCCGCCTCCGCCGCCAGAGCCCTTGCAGCTGCAGTATCTGCTGTAACAAGCGCCGCCGGCGGATCCTCTTCCCGCGGCACGTGAGCTCCGGCGGCAGAGCCGGTCGCCGGCAGCGCCGACGACGACGAGTCAGCCGAGAGTCGTGACGTCCATAGCGGCCACACCGTCGTCAACTTCCTCAACGTGGATCTCCTTAACAGCTGTGCTTGCCGGCGGCGCCGGCTCGGGAGCCGGTGCAGGGGACGCCGCCAGGCCAGCAGCTTGAATCATCTTGCGCATAACAGCGTGCCGGTACTGCGCGGCCTCGGGCGTGTCACGCATCGCGGGAGAGTCAAAGAAGCAAATCGAAGTTCGCTCTTGCTGCGCAACAGTCAGCTTTTCCACAGCCGCCGTGCTCGCCTTGACCTGCTTCTCCGTGCCGGCGTCCTCCGACAGCATCAGCTTTGCGGCCTTGATGCCGCCCGGTCGGCGCTGGTACCCGTTGTTGCGCAAGCTCGGGGTGCTCGTGCTCCCGCTTTCGCCGTCCTCGTCACAAAAGTCGTCCAGGTCCACACTCGCGTTGTCTGCCGTGTTGGCCGCGCCGCTAAACTTGTCGGATGTCCGTAAAACTCGCCAGCTCCCCACCCACTTGCAGTGCGCCAGTTTGGCTTTGCGTTTGGCCTTCTTGCCCTTGCGCTTTTCCTTCTCTCGGTCGCTGCGAATGGACCCGTAGATGTCCAGCGAGCAGTACCGCGTGATCGCCCCGCTGATGATGTCCTCTTCCGTCAGGTTACCGGTGGTTTTCATATTCTTGACCGCCAGGTAGTGAGAGGTAAACGAGCTCACCCCCTTCCGGATCTTCTTGAGCTGCTTCTCCACCGCGCTCACGTTGCGCTTGACGCGCAGAGGCCCCTTCTCGTTCATCGGGTCCGTCCACTTCTCATGCACAGCCGCCCACAGCTGGTCCTTGGAGCGACCAGTGGCGGGCACAGGGTCCTCGCTCACCTCCAGGTAGGCCCTTCGCAGCGGCACGCGGTCCTGGTCCGTCCATCCCGGGCTGAAGCCCATGGACTTGGGGAGGTTGTAGTTCACTGCTAGAACGGCGGCGTCAGGTAAAGAGGAGCCTGCATCGGAGGCTGGGGGGGAGTAGGCACCAGCACAAACGTCGAGGGGGTCGGGGCTTGGTGCCCGCCTACCACGTACAGAGGCTGGCGAGCTGCCTCATGCGGCGTCGGCTGCAGCTTCGGCTGCGGCGTCGGCTGCGGGGCTGTATGGCTCCCGATCACGTACAGAGGTTGGCGCGCTGGCTCCTGCGGCGTCAGCTGCAGCGAGGGCTCCGGCGGCGCGGGCAACAACATCAACGGCGAAGGCGTGCTCTGCGGCTGAGCCGTCGTCAACGCCCACTGGTACGCGTGCCCGCTGTGAGGCTTGGCCGGTGACTCGCCGCTCCAGAGCGCCAGACGGTGGCACACCGGGTACGGCGGCGGCCGCCACGCGGAAGATCAGCTACCGGTGGGGTCTGACCCACCGGTTGGCCACGGCTCGCCCGTGCTGGCGTACCCGTGGGCGCACGAGGACGGGGGTGGCAGCGGCCAAGAGCCGTACGAGCGCCGGTGGTCGTCGACAGGTTGCCCCGGCGGCCAACGCCTTGGGTCGTCAGACGGGCCCGCCAGTCGTCGCGGGGGGCTCCAGCGAGGGGATCTGTGTCGCGGGCCCGCCGGTCGTCGCAGAGAGCTGCACCGTTGAGAGCCGCGTGGGGCGCCCGCGGGTCCTCGTTCCGGGCTCCACCACGGGGCGGCGCGGGGGCCCTGTGGGGGGCCCGCCGGGCGTCGAGGGGGGCTGCGCCAAGGGGGCCCGCGTGGCGGGCCCGCTGGTCGACGAGGCGGGCTCCACCGACGGGGGTACTCGCCGCCGGCTTCAGCGTGATAATGCCCGTCGTCGTCGACGAGTCGACGAACACGTCAGTCGTCAGGATCGGCGGGTTCGGCGTCAGGTCCAAGGCAGCCGGGGTGAGGAGGGCAGGGTAGCCGGTGTGATGCCGGAGGCCGGCCGCCGTTTGTAAGCGGCCGGCCAACACCCCCGCCTGCAGGAGGGGGGCGGGAGTGATTTCGGGGAGAGGAGGGCCCAAAAGCGCAAGGCGGTGGGGGGGGAGGACTGTACATGGCTCCGTCCACCCTGTGACCAGCACAGCTGAGGGACCAGAGGCGGGAAGGGAGGCAGGGTGGAGCGCACCGTTCAGGAGGAGGGGGGGGGGCGGGGGGAGGGGCGTCCGCGTTGCCGTGGTCACACGGCCCCGCGCAGGTGCAAGGCGGAGAGGGCTGGGTGGCAGCACGACCGTTGCGATGAAGTTGCGCCCGGCGTCGTCACGTGTCGTTGGCGCCCTTCACTCGTGTCATGAGCGCGGTGAAAGAGGGCGGGAGGGGTGGGCGGGGCGGGTGGGGGGGAGGGGTGAGCGGGATGGCAGGCGGCGCGCGCGCGCTGCACAAACGTCCCACCACCACGGCGCGATTCCGCACACAGAGGAGACGCGTCCTCGCCGCCAGCCCAATCCCACCGGCCGTCCGACGGCGGGTGAGCGAAGGTGGGGGAACTGCGTCAGCCTGGACCGCCCCGCAGGGGCCCTGGCTCCCAATAACTGGTCGCGGATGAGGACCGAACAGCGCCCATGTGTCTCGTCGTCCCACGTGTAGCTGGTCCATAGCGGCGCCGTGCCCGCCAGATATAATGTAAACGAGCGGGTGGGACGAGCCGGAGAGACCCGCCACCGCAGCCTGACAACGCAGACCCATTTAACGGCGGGAATCAGACGCCCCCACGCCGCACACGTTGGAAGGCTGGGGGGTCGAGCGGCTCGCGTCAGACTAAAACGACGGGTGCGGCACACGTCGGACGGCTGAGGGGCCGCGAGGCGGCCCCTGACGAGTCGCGGCGCTGACTGCCGTCACGCTTCCAGAGCCAGCGAGGGCGTTAGCGCGGTGGCCATTCCAACGTCAAAAAGATGCCCAGTTGGTCACGTGACCGGCTGGCCATCCATTCTGAGGCGTCGCTGTGTCCACCCAATGCGCAGAGCGCTTCGCGCACCTCCAGTGGCCCACTCACGCACGATCTCATCCGATGACGCGACCCAGCTTCAACCGAGCATTGTGCATGTGGCACCGAAACGGACAGTTTGTGGCGTCTACTAGTTTCCAAAAGTGCAGCTTTTGAGAAAAGTGATGCCATCCAGGACGACAGATTGATTCGATTCACTGGTTCAACTAATCACTGCACTTCCCTCCAAACTGGGCGGTTTCAAAACAGCTCTCGAGAGTGTCAACGGCCAAGACATCTGACCTGTTGATATCTCGCGACGAGCCTTCCGCACGATGCAGATAGCGCCCGTGACGATGCCCGCTCGCCGGTTTGCCCGCCTCGCCGCGTATCGCTTCTTCGGTGGCCCGATTCATTCAGTTTACAAACGACGGGACTGCGCACGAGAGATCGGATTCTTCCAAGAGGCGTCGTACCATTCAGGTGCCCAGTTTATGTCGTGGCCGTGCCAAGTGTCGGCCCGTTAGTCCTTTCGAATGCCTCTTTCCTCGACGTTGTCATCGGTTTCGACGACTTTTTTCGGCATATCTGGCGCTTAACAGGGACGTGGCAATCTCACCGCGATTGTTGGGCACACTTTTTGGTTTCGTCTCTTTAAACGCTGATCGAGATCCCTTAGCGCTCCTTCGCTTTCATTCGGACTTGGTCTACTAGAATGGGGCTACGCATTACTCAGCAATGAAAACCCCATTCAAACCGTCACTTGGCTCTTTTCAGACAGGTCGATGCCCAACTACACTGCGCCTGGCCCCAAACAGAGCCTCCAGAATGGGCTCTCCATTCAGCGTGCCACACGTTGAGCCTCTAAATTTCCCAATTTGAAGATGGGATCGACGTTGCAGGGTTTGCTCTCAATACCAGGTTCCTGATTCCAGGCACGTATGTGCAATACCCTGGCCTTCAGGGCGCTGGGGCGCTCGGCGACGCACAGATACCGGATACGCCGGCCGGCTCCATGGCCGCCAGCACGCACGGGGCCACGTGCAGCCACGTGACCGTGGCGGGGGGGGCGTGAGGCGGGGAAAGGGGTGCCGCCGCGGCCCCCGCGGTGGTGGCGGCCCGCCGGCGTGGTGCAACGCCTACGGGTGGGGCCGTCACCCCGCCGCACAGCGCACCTGCGCGCGGCCGACAAGGCGTACGGGCGGGCGGATGTGATCGACCACCGCGCGACGGGGCGCCTCTAACCGTGCCGCGGGATGGCGTTAGAAACCGCCGACGTGCCGCCGCAACAGAAGCCGGCGCGCAGGCACGATCACCCGCGGGTCATCGCGGGCGCGTTGAACCCCGGAAGTCGCTGCACGCGGTCGCCGCTCGCAACTCGGAACGGTGGTGGGGGGCAGGGGGGCAGGCGCTGTCTGGGCCCTGTGACCTTTGTGGCAGGACAGTCCTTCTCAGCCGCGTACATCTGATCTCTCTTTAAAACATCGCACGCCAACTGTGACACAACTATTACAAATCGGCCTGCAGGGGGTCGCAGAGGCCGATTTCCCTGGCCTTTAGGACAGGGTGCTCTCGAAGTGTACTGATGCACACATATACTTAGATCACAGGACTTGCTCTCCGTTTCAGAGGTGGCAGTCTGCATTCGTGTCCTCAGGGCGTGTCAGCGTTGGAAGGGTCACGATGACGTTAAAAGCGAATAGAGTTACGTTGCTAAGAGGGACTGCCCTGCCGCAAGGGTCACAGGGCCCGGACGGCGCGCGCCCGCCTGACCCCCCCACCGCCCCGAGTTGCGCGCGGCGACCACGCGCAGCGACTTCCGGGGTTCGAAGCGCTCAAGACAACCCGCGGGTGATCGTGCCTGCGCGCCGGCTTCTGTTGCGGCGGCGCGTCGGCGATTGCTGACGCCATCTACTGGCGCGGTTAGAGGCGCCCCGTCGCGAGGCGGTCGATTCCACCCGCCAACCCGTGCGCTGTGTCGGCCGCCCCGCCCGCCGCGCGCAGATGCGCTGCGCGGCGGGGTGACGGTCCTGCGCGTGGGCGTTGCGCGACGCCGGCGGGCCGCCCCCTCTGCGGTGGCGGTGGCGGCACCCCTTTCCCCGGCCCACGCCCCCCCCGCCACGGCAACGTGGCTGTACGTGCCCCCGGGCGTACTCGCGGCCATGGAGCCAGCCGGCGTGCCCGGTGTCGACGCGTCGCCGAGCGCGCCACCGCCCTGAAGGCCAGGGTGTTGCACGCACGTGCCTGGAATTGCAAGAGTGGTGCAACAGTTGGCGTGCGAGGTTTTTGCGAGAACGGCTGTAAGAGAGTTTCCACCAATGGAGCCAAAAGACAAAGCCGAAAGTCACGAGTGCACAATGTGTGGCCCTGTCACTGGCTCTCCAAACGTCGATCCAAAACAAAGAAGGTGACGTCTCAATCTTGGGCTTCCCTGGATGCTTACTATGGGTGGGCCTCTTTTGTGGCCGACAGACCATCCACGAATGCCCGACAAAGATTCTCGGTGGATGGCCGATCGCCATGTCACTGTTTGCATGCCACGGGTCACGCTTTCCATTGGCGTAGGTTGGCTCAAAATGGAACTAGAGGATGGCCAAACGGTTGGGGGCGCATCCAAACTGGTTTGTTTGGAGTGGCGCGCCTCCAAACGGGCCCGTTTGGACTGCCCTGCCGTTGAAGATCCGAAACTAGAGCAATCGCGTGTCATGGACACGAGGTCGATTAGGCGACTAGAATATGTGAGGATGGTCTATTTTTGGACCGTCACACCCTAGTTTTGGATCGCATCCAAGCCACCAATGCCCGTTTGGCAAACCAGTGCCACGTTTAGGCAGTTGGGTGATTGGATCCATTGGTGAAGGCGCTCTAAGAGCGTCTCCACCAATGGCTCCAACCGTCCAAGCAGCCAAACGTGGCACCGTTTGGCCGTTTGGACGGTTGGAGCACTGGTGGCTGGGATTCGCTCCAAATCTGGGATGTGACGGTGCTGTGACGACCCATGAATAGACCTGTTCACATTTTCCAATCCGTTAATGCATCTCGTGGTGGCCTCACGGGATTGCCCTTCTTTCGGAGCTTGAACGGCTGCGCCACGCCAAACAGGCCTGTTTGGAGACGCCCCGAGTCGTTTGGCCAACCCCTGGTTCCCTGTTCGAACCACGAAAGCCAATGGAAAGTGTGACCCTTGGATTGCAGACAGCTGCGAGACGATCTGGCAGTCATGGAGATTCTCTGTAGTGCATTTGTGGGAATACTGGCGTGCCACAAAAGAGGCCCAGTGCCAGAGACGTCGAGGCAAGCCCAAGCTTAAGACGTGATCGGCTTGGTTTTAGCTCTGCGTCTGGAGAGCCAGTGACAGCACCACACGTTGTGCACACGTGGCCGTTGCGTGGGACGGTTGGCTCCATTGATGGAGATGCTCTAACTCTATTCGCTTTTAGCGTCATCGCGACCGTTCCGACGCTAACACGCCCTCAGAGCATCGCCACTAATGGCTCCAACCGCCCAAATAGCCAAACGTGGCACCGTTTGGCCGTTTGGACGGTTGGAGCACTGGTGGCTGGGATTCGCTCCAAACCTAGGGTGTGACGGGGCTTTGACGACCCATATATAGACCTGTTCACATTTTCTAATCCCTGATTCCAGGCACGTGCGTGCAATACCCTGGCCTTCAATGCGGTAGCGCGCTCGGCGACGCATCGATACCGGGCACGCCGGCCGGCTGCATGGCCGCGAGCGTACGCGGGGGCACGTACAGCCACGTTGCCGTGGTGGGGGGGGCGTCGGGCGGGGAAAGGGGTGCCGCTTCCACCACCGCAGCAGCGGCGGCCCGCCAGCGTCGCGCGATGCCCACGGGCGGGGCT
>Ga0115031_1002934_pt1 | contig 12698 bp, 7 predicted proteins | sample Maine_Asex4_meta_FD_87301 | JGI IMG/M metagenome (GOLD analysis project Ga0115031, IMG submission 87301) | Marine algal microbial communities from Maine, USA - Maine_Asex4_metaG | ecosystem: Host-associated > Algae > Red algae > Unclassified | place: Maine, USA | collected 2015-01-05 | reverse complement strand
TAAAACGTGGATCGAGGTAGGTGCCTCCAGTGCTTTTTATAACGAAAAACTGCCCGCCTCTTTTTCCAACTACAACAAAAAGTACGTCGACGTTTTCGCCCCCGGCGCCAACATCTACGCGACCTTCCCCGACAATGAGTACAGTGCGATCAGTGGTACGTCCATGGCCGCGCCGATGGTGGCCGGTATCGCCGCGCTGGTGCGCAGTTACTTCCCCGATCTGAAAGCTAAGCAGGTAAAGGAGATCATCGAGGAGTCCGCCATTCCGGTTAATCTCGAAGTCGTTAAGCCCGGCTCCGAGGAGAAGATATCTTTCTCCGAGCTCTCCAAAACTTCCGGCCTCGCCAACGCTTACACCGCCGTCAAGATGGCGGAGCGTACCAAGGGAAAGAAGCGGAAGACCGCCAAGCGCGACGAAAGTCTGATGATGTTCTAAAGGAACCGCTATTCAGGTCTTCACGGAAAACGGGTAAGTACTTAGCGGTGCTTACCCGTTTTTTTATTTGGGCGGGGTACGCGGGTGCGGGGGAGTTGGGGGGGAATCCTCGGTGACCTACCCGCCGATCAATGCTTATCTTCCGCCTTCATACCAAAGTACCGCCATGAAACGATTCCTTTCCCTCCTGCTCTTATTCTGCGGGCTCTCCCTTACGGCCCAAACTGCCATCGCCGACCCCGTCACCGCTAAAATGGCGGCCGAGATCGAGCCTAAAGTCATTGAATGGCGGCATCATTTGCACCGGAACCCCGAGCTCAGCAACCGGGAGTTCGAGACGGCCAAATACGTTGCCGCCCACCTTCGCAAATTAGGCCTGGAAGTCAAGACCGGCGTTGCGCACACCGGCGTCGTCGGCGTGCTCAAAGGCGACCTGCCCGGCGGCGTGATCGCCCTGCGCGCGGATATGGACGCGCTGCCCGTCACGGAAATCGTCGACCTGCCCTACGCCTCAAAGGTGAAATCCACCTACCTCGGCAAAGAAGTCGGCGTCATGCACGCCTGTGGTCACGACACCCACGTCGCCATGCTGATGGGTGCTGCGGAATTGTTGAGCAAGCGCAAAGCGGAGATCAAAGGCACGGTGGTGTTCATCTTCCAGCCCGCCGAGGAGGGCGCGCCGAAAGGCGAAGGCGGCGGTGCGAAAATGATGATCGAGGAAGGCGTGCTGTCTGACTACGGCGTAGAATCCGCCTTCGGTATTCACATCAACTCCCAAACGCCCGTCGGGCAGGTGAACTACAAGCCGAAGGGCCTGATGGCGGCGAGCAACTCCTGGGAAATCGTCGTTCACGGAAAGCAGGCGCACGGCTCCGCGCCCTGGGCCGGCGTCGATCCGGTAGTGGTGGCCGCCCAGATCATCATCGGCCTGCAAACGATCGTCTCCCGCCAGATGGAGTTGACGAAGGAGGCCGTCGTCATTACCGTCGGCAAGATCGAAGGTGGGGTGCGCAACAACATCATCCCCGACAAGGTCACCATGATCGGTACTATTCGTACGCTGGACCGTGACATGAAGGCGGAGGTTTTCAGACGCATGGAACTTACCGCCACCAACATCGCCGAGGCCGGCGGGGCGACCGCCGAACTGACGATCAACGAAGGCGCGCTGATCACCTACAACGACCCGGAGATCACCCGCCGCCTGATGCCGACCGTTGCCGCTACGGCCGGGGAAGACAACATCAATCTCATTCGCCCCATCACGGGCGCGGAAGACTTCAGCTTTTATGCGGCCAAGGTGCCGAGCCTGTTCATCTTCCTCGGCGGTATGGCTCCGGAAACGAAGCGGGAAGACGCCCCGGGCCACCACACACCGAACTTCCGGGTGGATGACCGGGGTTTAAACCTGGGAGTACAGCTTTATACGAACGTGGCCTTAGACTACCTTTCGGGGAAGGCGCGTTAAATCGGGGTCAACGCTCTCTCCGGGTGCGCGCACCCGGAGAGGGCGTTGACCACTCACGCTCGGAGCGTGCTTCGACCCATCATTATATGGAAAATATCTTTCGTTTATATTATTGCTGTTTGTTGTTAATCTGCGTGGCTCCGCTGGCCGCGCAGCCCGATTCCACCTTCATTCGATTGTTCGACAATAAGGCACGCATCAATACGGGACTGAAGTTCCGCGACCGTTCCGCCATATTTTCAACGAAGACGGGAGAAGAATTCAAACTGGAGAACACGGGGCTGGATTATCGGATCGGCGGGCGGTATAAATTTTTAGCGTATACGTTCAGCATTCCTTTGTCTGACCTGGGAACGGGGACGGACGAGCGGGAGAGCAAGAACTTCGGGCTGGGCCTGACGCTGTTCTTGCGGCAATACCTGGCGTCCGGGCGCATTCGCATGACGACCGGCTTTCGCTCTACGACGGCGGACGGGGCCAGCGTATTTCGGGAAGACGTGAAGCTATTTACGGGCACCTTTTACGGTTTTCACGTACTCAACAACAAGCGCTACAGCCTGCGGGCAAGCTTTAAGCAGCGGGACCGGCAGCTGAAGAGCGGCGGTTCGTTGTTGCTCGGCGGGCTGATCGACCGACAGCGGTTGAAGGCGGACAGTGCCGGCATCCTGGTCCCGTTCGAGAACGGGGAGATGAACTTGCTGAACCGCTACGCGCAGACGAAATTCGGCGTAGGAGTGGGCTACGCCTACACTTTTCTGATCGGCGGACGCTGGTTCTTTACGCCCTTTTTGATTGCCGGGCCGGAGTTTCGCTTCGTCTCCTATGATGTCCGGGAGGGCACGCGGCAGCGGAGCCGTTTCCACCTCAGCGGCCGCCTTCGGGGCTATGCCGCCTTTGGGTGGAACGGGCGACGGACGGCGATCGGCCTGACGAGTACCTACATCCCTACACTGGACAAGACGGACAACCTGGATACACGCGTGCGGGATTTGGCGGTGGAGTTGAGGTTGACGTGGCGGTTTTTGTATCGGTAGATTTTGGGAGGGGCGCGTCGAACCTCGTGGTGCCGGTCACCTCGGATTTCGCCGCCGGCTGCGCCAGGCGGCTTCATCCGAGGTTAATCGTATACGGACAGTTACGCAGTCCCGGGGTGGAATTTTCCGCGATGTTTTAAAACCTTTGGTCTATGCCTTATTTCGTTATCACCTTCGGCCTTGTTCTGATCCTCGCGGGGGTGTACCACTTCGTCAACCCGGCCTTCTACAACCCGATGATGCCGAAGTGGTTTCCACGCGAACTGGCGAACGCGGCGGGCGGGATGGCGGAAATCATCATCGGGCTGGCGTTGCTGCTGCCTGATTGGCGAACGTACGGGCTGTGGGCGGCCTGCGGCCTGATGGTCGTTTTTCTGCCACTGCACGTGCTGGATTTGCTGAAAGAGCGGCCGGCGATCGGCCCAAAATGGGTCGCGGCTATCCGGCTGCTGATCCAGTTTCTGCTCATTTGGTGGTTGTACCGGGAGGCAAAAGGGTAGGGGGGGGCGTTAATGAACCGCTAAAAGCGACCGTTCCGGCATTAATTGCGGTGGCGGGGTCATACTAATGTGCAATCCCTCGTAGTTTTACATCTACCCATTAAAACATAAACATTATGGAAGCTCAGCTCACCTCAGCGGAACTAATCGGCGATCGCCGCGGCAAAGTTGCCGCCGGTGTCGGTTTCATCCTGTTCATCGTCTTACTACTGATCCCGATCTTCTTCAAGTTGAACCCACCGCCCGGTCAGCCCGGTATCGCCGTTTTGCTGGCTTTCGATGATCAGGGGCAAGGCGATAACCCCGCCGACCCCGGTCAGGCGGTTTCCCAACCAACCGCAGAACCTACTCCCACGCCGCCGCCACCACCGACGCCGGAACCCGAACCGGAGCCTGCACCCGCGCCCCCGCCCACCAAAGTCACCAAGCCGGTGAAGCAACAGCGGGACGTCATTCAGAGCGAAACCGCCGCTGAGATCGCCGTGCGCAAGCAAAAAGCCCGTAAGGAGGCCGAAAGGCGCGAAGCCGACCGCGTGCGGAAGCAGCGGGAGGACGATATTCAACGCCGTAAGGACGCCGCCGAAAAGGCCGTCCGTGATAAGCAAGCAAAAGCGCGCGCCGAGCAGGCCGCCCGCGAAGCCGCCATCGCCGAAGCCGAGCGTAAAGCGGAAGCCGAACGCCGGGCCCGCGCCAAGGCCGAAGCCGACCGCAAAGCCAAAGCCGAGGCTTTTAAAGCCGGTTTGGGCGGCGCTTTCAACAACGGCGGATCCGGCTCCGGAAATTCCGGCAAGCCCGGCACCGAAGGACGTGACGACGGCATCCGTACGGGCAGTGGCTCCACGCCCGGCGCTGGTGGTCGCGTATCCGGCGGCCTGGGCGGCCGCGGGTTGGTATCCAGCCCCGCCGTCCGGGAAAACTGTCAGCGCTCCGGCACCGTGGTGCTCAGCGTCTGCGTAGACCAAAGCGGCAAAATCTCCTCCGCCGACTTTACCCAGTCCGGCAGTAAAAACGCCAACAGTTGCATTATCAACGCCGCTAAAGCCAACGCTAAGAACTGGAAGTTCAAGTCGGAACCTACGGCTCCGGCCACGCAGTGCGGCAAGATCACTTATACGTTTAAGGTGCGGTAGGCCAGTTTGCGGGCGTGCAACCCGCAACTGAAGACCGACCAAAGCTATTGCTCCTCGCACCGTTGATCGGGGCGTCCCATCGCATTCCCGGTAAGGAAACGGAAGTGGAAGTAAGCCGCGGCCGGCGTCTTTACGAAGTGGACAAGGAACAGCTCATCGGCCCTCGCGCTAAACCGTTTTGACGATCTGCGTGGCGAGACGGACACCCTTGCTATTCTATACGGTTTTACCGCCTGTCGTATTACGCGCGCGATCACGGTCTAATGCTACCATCAATTTCTCGGTCGCCACGGAAACCTCTTCAGTGATGCCAAGGGGCCGGGGCCGCAAACGGACCCGGAACGGTCGACGTGCTAATGCCCTCAAAACTCGCAGCCGAAAAACAGAAAGGCCCGTTCGCTATGCGAACGGGCCTTTCTGTTTTTCGGCAAGAAGCGAATGGGGGGTAACCCTTACATTCCTTTTTCCTTGAAGTAGGACGTCTTGATTTCCTCCTTATTCTGTAACTTCTCGATGCGGGCCTTGAACTCATTGGAAACGTCGTACTCGCTTTTACGGGCGTACATTTCCTTGAGAGCGATCAGGGTATTGATGTCACCGGGAGTTGCCATTTCGGCTTTCTGGAAGTAGGGCAGGGCCTTCTCGAATTCCGCGTCGACCTTCGTCTTAAGGGTTTCGTATTTCTTTTGGCCCTCTTTGCTGAAGTCGCTTTCCATCTCGACGAGTTGCTGAGACATGGCGGCACCGCGGTTGTAGATCATGGCACCGAGACTGTAGATAAGACGACCGGCTTCGGGGTCTTTCTTCAGGCCTTCTTCATACTTGCCCTGTGCTTTAGCAAAGTATTCAGCGGCTTTTTCGGTTTCGCCGGCTTCCTTGGAAGAGTTGTAGAGGCGCTCGTACACCTGACCGAGGGTAGCGTAGAGGCTGATGTTCTCGGGCTCTTTGCTGATGGCTTCGTCGAGCTTACCCGTCAGCGCGTCGAGTTTACCTTCGGCGAGGTAGTAGTTGATCTCGGTAAAAAGCAGGGAGTTTTCATCGGGGTAGGCGGCGCGACCCTCCTGAAGGTATTTGTAAGCAGTTTCCTTATCACCCTTGCTGTCAAAGATTTTGTAAAGACCGTCGTAGAGCGTGGCTTCGTCATACTTGGCCTCGTGCAGGGCGACGTAAAGGGGCTCGGCTTCATCATACTTCTCGGTCAGGATGGCGGAGAGGCCGGCGTAGTACTTTTCGTCATTGAGTTTGGCGTCATCGAGGGATGAATCGCCACCATTCTCTACGATAAAGTCATGGAACATAACGCTGGTCTTGAACGCTTCAAAGCTCTTGTCGAATTCCTTATCCTGGATGGCGTAGATGCCTTCGTTAGAGATATTGCCCTGGAGGGCGGGAGCATTCTTCATCACGGCCTTGCGAACGGACTTCCCTTTCTTGGGGTCCGAGGTCTTATAGGCCTTCATGTAAGCATTGGCGGCTTTCACGGCGGCGTTCTCGGTCAACTTCGGTGTGTTTTTTGCATCCGATACGTTGAGCAGGCGGGCGTTCACGTAGCTGTTGATGGCGGCGGCGTAAATATCACCGGCTTCGACGAGGGCCTTGGGATTCGCGGCAACGTCGGCATCGGCCATCGCTTTTTCGATCATGTCCACGGCTTCGGTGAGCTTGGTGGCGTCTTGGGAGAGACTGTAGCTGTCGATCGCCTTGCGGGCGGATTTGTAGGCATCCTCGCCGCTTTGAGCCGTCAGAGTGGTGACGGACAGAAGAAGGACGAGCACGCTAAAGAATAAATTACGCATGATGGTAGTTTGTTGGTTTTTCGTAAAGTGGATCACACCGAGTAGACGTTTGATCGTCTGACGGGATGATATGGTAACGTTAATCGCGGCGGTAAATGTCGTTAACGCAATCCTAAAATCGCGAGTTTTCACCACCATTCCCTATAAAAAGGCTGCCCCGCCGAAATGTTCGGCGGGGCAGTTACCGGTTCCGTCGAGCTAGCGACGTACCGGTAGAGGAAGGAAAATAGCTAGGTTATTCTTCCTCGTCATCATCGGAAGCGGGCACGACGGCCACATCGGCGATCGCGTCGTTCTTCTCCAGTTTGATCAGTTTGACGCCCTGGGTGGAGCGGCCCATCACCCGCAGGGCGTCCATCTTCGTACGGATCAGGATGCCGGAGCGGTTGGTGATCATCAGGTCGTTCTCCTCGGTCACGGCTTTAAGCGTAACGAGTTCACCGGTTTTGCCGGTGATGTTCATCGTTTTGACGCCCTTGCCCCCGCGGTTGGTGACGCGGTATTCCTTCCAGTCGGTCCGCTTGCCCATGCCGAGCGCGCTGACGACGAGGATGGTCTTGTCCTGGTCCAGTTCGTGATCGAGGGTCACCATACCGACCACCTGATCGTCGTCGCCGTCGAGCGAGATGCCGCGTACGCCGGCCGCGTTACGGCCCATGTTGCGCACTTTGGCCTCCTCGAAGTGAATGGCCTGGCCTTTCCTGGTGGCCAGGAAGACGGCACTGCTGCCGTTGGTCAGTTTCACTTCCAGCAGCTCATCGCCGTCGTTGATCGTGATGGCGTTGATGCCGTTGGTGCGCGGACGGCTGTAAGCCTCCAGACTGGTTTTCTTCACCTGCCCTTTCTTGGTGGCGAAGATGACGGAGTGGGAGTTGAGGAACGCTTCGTCGGTCAGGTCTTTGACACTGATGTACGCCTTGACGTTATCATCCTTCGGCATCGCGAGGATGTTCTGGATGACGCGACCGGCACTCTGCTTGCCCGCTTCCGGAATCTCGTAGATGCGCAGCCAGAAACAACGTCCCTGCTCGGTGAAGAGCAGCAGGTAGTTGTGGTTACTGGCGATGAACAAATGCTCGACGAAATCCTTGTCGCGCGTCTTCGAGCCGCGGCTGCCGCGCCCGCCCCGGCTTTGGGAACGGTATTCCGCGACCGGCGTCCGCTTGATGTAGCCGAGCTTGGAGATGGTGACCACGACGTCTTCGTCGGGGATCATATCCGTGATGGAGATGTCGGAGGTATCGAGGCTGATCTCACTGCGGCGCTCGTCGCCAAATTTGGTCTTCACTTCGGTCAGCTCCTCCTTCACGATGTCCCGCTGGCGAACGTCGCTGGCGAGAATGTCCTTTAGGTCGTCGATGATGCCTTTGATCTCGGCGTACTCCTCCCGGATCTTGTCCAGCTCGAGGCCGGTCAGTTTCTGGAGGCGCATATCGAGGATGGCCTTGGCCTGCCACTCGGAGAGCGCGTTGCCGGGTTCGACGATGAATTCGCCGGTCTGGACTTCCTCGACCAGTTCCCTGAACTTGGCCCAGAAGGCTTCCTTGTCGTCGATGAAATCACCGGCCATCAGGCCCTGTTTGGCTTCTTCGGGGTTGGCGCTGGCGCGGATCAGGGCGATCACCTCGTCGAGGTAATCGAGCGCGATCAGCAAACCGATCAGGATGTGGGCGCGGGCCAGGGCTTTGTTGAGCTCGAACCGGGTGCGGCGTTGAATGACTTCGATGCGGAAGCTGATGAACTCCTCGATCATCTGCTTCAGGTTCAGCGTCATGGGGCGGCCGCCGACGAGGCAGACGTTGTTGACGCCGTAGCTGGTTTGCAGCGCGGTGTATTTGTAGAGGTAGCTCAGTACGATGGAGGCCATCGCGTCGCGCTTCACCTCGATGCTGATGCGCAGACCGTCCCGGTCGGAAAGGTCCTGAACGGCGCTGATGCCGGTGATCTTGCCTTCGTTGACGAGTTCGGCGATCTTGGCGACCAGTACGGCCTTGTTGATCTGGTAGGGGATCTCGGTCACGATGATCGTTTCCCGGTCGTTATCGTCGACCTTGATCTCGGCGCGGCCCCGCAGGACGACGCGACCGCGGCCGGTGTGAAACGCCTCGCGCACGCCGTCGACGCCGTAGATGATGCCGCCGGTGGGGAAATCGGGCGCCTTGACGTGCTCCATCAGCTCGTCGATCGTGATCTCGGGATTGTCCACCGTAGCCATGATGCCGTCAACGACCTCGTTGAGGTTATGGGGCATCATATTGGTGGCCATACCTACGGCGATACCGGAGGCGCCGTTGACCAGTAGGTTGGGAATCTTGGTGGGCATCACCGTCGGCTCCTTCAACGTATCGTCGAAGTTGAGCTGGTGATCCACCGTGTCTTTGTCGAGGTCACCGAGGATGCTTTCGCTGATGCGGCGCATCCGGGCCTCGGTGTAGCGCATGGCGGCCGGGGAGTCCCCGTCCATGGAACCGAAGTTACCCTGGCCGTCGACCAGCGGGTAGCGAAGGCTCCAGTCCTGCGCCATCCGTACCATCGTGTCGTAGACGGAACTGTCACCGTGGGGGTGGTATTTACCGAGCACCTCACCGACGATACGGGCGGACTTCTTGTGGGAGTTGCGGAAGCTGAGGCCGAGTTGCTCCATACCGAACAGTACGCGGCGGTGCACGGGCTTGAGGCCGTCGCGCACATCCGGCAGGGCCCGGCTGACGATCACCGACATCGAGTAGTCGATGTAGGCGGATTTCATCTGGTCTTCGATGTTGACCGGGATGATCCTTTCGTTATCTGCCATAAAATTTTATCTGGTAAAACGTAAGTCTTTAAAGTGGCGGCTTCTTTGGGCGGGGTCGCGGGTGCGGCGGAAAGAGCAAAGGCGAAATGGGCAAAGGATTGAGGGAGTGCCCCAACGTTTTACCTTACATTCAACGCTTTTGTCCAACTTCCACGGCACCCGCGTCCGCGCCCGAAAACGGCGCAAAAAGTCCCTTTTGGGATGCTCGCGAAGGTACGAAAAATGTGGCGTAAAAACTGACTTGCGGGCAGGAAAAGCAGGTGGGGAAAAATGCCGGATCACGGAGTCGGTTTTGCCGGCCCGATCTTTGTTTACCGTTCCTTGAAAAGCTGTTTTTTCCAGACCGGTTCGTTGCGTAGACCCGCTAAATCTTGCGGCCAAACGTCAGCAAGACCTGTCGGTTGCGCAGGCGGTAAAACCTAAGTTGCTCGGCGTAGCTTTGGCGGCTGAAATCCACGAAATTTTTGGCGTTGGTGAGGTTGTTCAGGCTTAGACTGATCTCGTATTTGCCGTCGAATACAGGACGTTGATACCGTAGATTTACCAAAATGTTGCTGACCTCCCGCTCGGCGATGAAAGTACCGTAGCGCACGAAGGTCGCTTTGAGGTTGCCCCACGCGCCGGGTAGCCGGCAAAAATATCGCAGCCGCAGGCTTAACCGAACAGCGGAGTTGTTGACCAGTGCATTCGTGGAATAAAGCAACTCCGGTCGAAAACTGAGGGCGCTCCTGGAAAATGTCCGGACGAAGTTCGGTGACAGGGTAGCTTGGTGAAGCAGTACTTGTGTCCGTTCGCCATTGAGGGCCAGGGGTAAAAGTGTCGCCGCGTAATTAAGTTCAACGTTCGCCGTAATCCCGGCTAACAAAGTCAGTGTCAGGCGATTATCACAGCGCAAGGTACGTCGGGTGTTGTTACGCCTCAACGGGGCCGAAGCCTCACCCGTAGTGTCGAATACCGCCTGGATCAGGTAATCGGCACTTAGCGTTTCGAGGCGCAGACGCGTGTTGTAAGCAACCAATCCCTTTTTGTTCTGACCGCGGAAGTGTGACGAAATTTCGTGTTTTCGGGTACGGTTGAGGTCGGGAAGTTGGCGATTCAGGAAGCGGTTTTGCCGCAAAATATAGCCGGTGAACAGCGCTTCCTCCTGGTTATAGTCAAGGGCAAAAGTGTAGGAAAAAGACAGCGCACGCTGGTGGGCGAACTGTTTGGTAAAATTGATTTCCGGGGCCGTTACCACGACGGTTTTCGCAAAGTTGTATTCCGTTGTCCTGTCCGTAAACTGCGTGAAGTGGGCGGAGAAGGGCAGTTTCAGTTGCCAGCGACGTCTTTTGTTTTCGTGCTGGTATTGTTGGTTGACGTACGGGGCGATGAGTGTCTGAGCGATGTCGTTCCTGAAAGCGATGCCTAAACCGAACGCGCCATCGGTCAGGGTACTCGTAAGTAAGGTGTGTTCCGAGCGCAGGCCCAAGCGGGTTTCTCCCCTGATTTGCTTGCGGCGGTAGAAACGGTCGGTGTACAGGTCCGAACTTGCTTTTCTTTGGCGGGCGACCTGACGTCCCGTGTCAGTACGTTGCGAAGGCAGGTCGGGGGCGATGATCAACAGGGGCGACACCCGCAGGTCGTAGCTTTCGTCCAGGTACCGCACATCGCCTTTTAGCTGATGCGCTTTGTTTCCTTTTCGGACTACGGCCGTGATGCGTCCCTTCAGGTCCAGTTCGTCGTGCCGGAAGTCCTCCGGGCTGGCCGTGCCGTTGAAAAAATTGGCCCCCGTCGTACGCTCGGAAGCCAGCTGCCCTTCCAGCTTTGTCAGAAAGTAGAATTTCTTTTTGTTGATTTCGAGTGCCAGGCTGTTGTTTGCCTTCAGGGGGGTGCTGGTTGCGTTCAGCACTTCCTTTATGTCAAACGTAGCGGTAGCACTCTGGTAAGTCAACTCATTGCCGCCGCGCTCCCGCACCCGGTCGCGGGTAGCAAAGCCGTTCCATTTTATCTGGGCATGGCGGCCGATTTTTTGCAAGAAATTGAAACCTCCGGTTGTTTCGTTGTTTGCGAGATAATTGGCGGGTTTGATCTCTGTCGGACGAAGGGCTTTTGTCGGGCGAACCAGCGGCAGGCGAAAAGTTTTCGCGTCATAAAGGTTTTTGAAGTTACTACCGGTAGCATTGCCGAAATTGTTGGCCGAGCCGAGCAGACTGAATTGCCGTCGTTTGCCAAAGCCGAAAAGTGTGCCTTCAGCGAGGTGTAGCAGTGGTTCCCCACCGATCCCCGCTCGCACGTTGCCGGTAATGGCGATACTCGACTTGAGCCGGAGGTTGATCGCCGCGTTAGGCGGTCGGACGAGTGAATCCAGCGCCAGAATCGGTTGGTGATGCTCCAGTATTTCCACGTCGCGGATGACGCCCGGGCGCAGGTTCCTGGTGGCCAGGGCATAACGGCCTTCCAGCAGGTCCAGCCCTTCGATATAGAATTTCGATATTTCCAGATCCTGGTAAAGAATAGTACCGTCGGCCTCGATCGTGATGCCGGGAATATGCCGCAGTAATTGTTCCACGCTTTCGTCACCCGCCCGCCGAAGCTGGTTGACGTCGAACACCAGGGTGTCGCCCTTCCTCACCACGGCCTCCTGTTTTACGGTCAAGGTCGGCAGATCATATGCGCGCTCCCGCAGGACGACGGTAAAGAGGCTGTCGGCCGGTCGGAGCCAGCGCGAATGGTCATCGTAGTTGAGGTGGGCTACCGTGAGCCAAAGAGAGTCAGGAAAGTAAGGTACAGGCAGGCGATACTTACCCGCCGCGTCCGTAATGGCAAAGTATTTTACGGGGTGATCTTTGCCCTCCCTCAGGGTCAGGGTCGCACCCAGGATGGCTTGGCCCGTAGTATCCGTCACGTTTCCAGCATAGGCTTGTTGAGCGGTCATTGTTCCGGCAAAGAGCAGTATTGCCGAAACCGCGGCGATCAGGTGGCGGAAGGTCAAAGTCGCTCGATTAGTAAATGGTATTGACTGGCATACTCCCGTCTTTTTCTCAATAGAAACTCCTCACTCACGTTCCTTTCGCCAAACATTCGTGGGTCCCGTTTGAATTTCTCTGTCTGGCTAACGTAGCTTTCCCTGCTTATTTGCTGGCTATTCGGATTAATGAAGTCGTCTTTGAAAAAGCGTTTCTCTGGTTTTAGGTTCAAAGATTTCAGGCGGAAGGTATACCAACCGCGCCGGTCGGCTACCTCGACGATCAGGCCCGGGAGCCCACAGAATACATACGGCCCGTCAGCAACGGGCACCCCGGGGGCGAACCAGGCGGTATAGTCGCGCCCACCGTAGTGTATGGTCGCCCGTTGGCAGTCGAGGCCCGCGATGGTAGCGAAAGTGTCTTGTATTTGCCAAGAATTCAAAAACGGAAATTCAAGGTGTTGATACGGAAATTGGGGGAATAATTTGTTTTTCACCAGGCCCTCGCCAAACGATTTCAGGACTTCATACTTACTGTTCTCTTTTTTCTTCCACCGGGAGGACTCAGCGCGATATTTTTCAAATACCTCCTGTAC
>Ga0115031_1002933_pt1 | contig 12699 bp, 9 predicted proteins | sample Maine_Asex4_meta_FD_87301 | JGI IMG/M metagenome (GOLD analysis project Ga0115031, IMG submission 87301) | Marine algal microbial communities from Maine, USA - Maine_Asex4_metaG | ecosystem: Host-associated > Algae > Red algae > Unclassified | place: Maine, USA | collected 2015-01-05 | reverse complement strand
GTGACTAATATAGTTAGGAATAAAGCCTCAATCAGGTTATAGTGAGCTATGCTGTTTGACAGAGTGCAACGCTCTGAATACAATTGCTGCGGAGTCGTAATAATTTTTGCATCAAGTAGAAAGCGTACTATGTACCGCTGCTTTACTGCTACAAAGTATAATTAGATTAAGCATATTACTCAACTACAATCAATTTATGCTACAAACGCTAACAAATGATAAAATTATTGCGAATAACTACCAAGGATAGGGTGTCAACCATGACCTTGCTAAATGTATCAATATCGGCGGGAAAATAATTGCATCACAATTCCACATAGATCGGAACTGTTAACATGAACCATCATTCATGTATACTTCTAATCTATAAGCGAGGATATAATTTAACAGCTCTATTACAGCTAAAACTTTGAAAAGAATCGAAGAAGGAGATTGAAAATGTCAGATACTTATGATCGTGTCAAAGCTATCATCATCGAGCAGTTAGGCGCAGATGCAACCGACGTTACAATGGAGGCAAATTTCCGCGATGATCTAGAGGCGGACAGCCTTGATCTAGTTGAACTCATTATGTCTTTTGAAGAAGAGTTTGGCGGCGAAATTAGCGACGAGCAAGCTCAAACGATTGTTACAGTTGGAGATGCAGTAAAATTTCTAGATAAGTAACACCAAACGGTCGTTTGGAAATAGAGGTAAAAAATAGGCAACGATGAATAATTCATCGTTGCCTATTTTTTACCTCTATTTGATCACACTAATTGATTACATTAAGCAAAGAATCAAAGTATATTCTTTATTTAGCTTTTTCGATTACGTAATTGAAACTGGCTAGGGACGTCATCTTCATTTTCGCCCTCTGCCTGATTTGTAGAGCGATCCGGAACACGCCTTCCCGTTAGCGGGTTCGTCTTTGACGGTGAATATGTCCTTACCAAAGCAGTTGGAATGTCCGGTATGTCTGCGGTTTTCGACAGCGTTGAGCTTGCAGCTTCTGCAGCAAGTCGCATTGCCTCACGGGCTTCCATTTGGCGTTCTGCACGCGCTTCGGGGGATCCAAGCATTGTAACAGACGTATTCGCAGGTTTTGCCTGCACAGCCACAACCGACTTGTCTTCTATTTCTACAACAGGCTTAACAGTTGTTTCCGCTTCCTCATTAGATTTTTGAAAAGCACTCGGTATCGCTATTGGCTGTACGCTCTGTGTTTTTACCTGAGAAGTATCTTTCATAGATGATACAGGCACAGGTGATACAGGCGCAGGTGATGCAGGTATAGACGATGTAGGTGTAAACACAGGCGGCACCGGGCTCTGCCGTGTAGCAGACGATGAATTACGAAGATTATGTGGGCGAACATTCAAAATCTCGGAGAACTCTTCATCAATCGGGTGCTGGCGAACTTGTGCAGGCGAAGACGCAGCAGCTATAGGCGATGGTGGCCTCATATTTAGAGTGGGTGATGCCGCCATTGGTGGCCTTGCAGAGAATGGTGCGCTAACCCGAGCTTCGAGCAATTCAATAATATGTTCTTGATTAGCAATTATCTCATTCGCTTTAAAAAACCAGTTGCACAACCATCTAAGCAACCATAAAGCAAAGAGCAGTAAAATAATCGTAACGCCCCAAGCGATATTTGTTGCGTATGGACCTTCACCAATGAATGTTGCTAGTAATTCGACAAATTGACTAATCATAAGGATTACCTCTACTCAGTTCGTAATAAAATTTACTGACCTTCCGCTACATCAGGCGATGTTGTAGACAATGTTCCAGGAGCGACCAAAAACATAGCTTGCCAAGGTTGATACTTGCTACGTAACATTTCAACACGCTCTTCATCATTCTCGATAATTCTACGTTCGACTGTAACAGTCTTACCCGCTTTTTCCCACTCTACTTGCTTCTGTTCTCCAGGAGCAATTGATGTATCCTCGCTATAGGTTGGGGCCTGTGGCAATTGAATATCTGATTCAGATGCATCACCAATAATTACTTGCCTATCGGGCTTGGTACCATAAAAGTTAAAGGTCATCGTACCGTCTGTCCGACTCACTTCAGGATCAATTAGCAGATAAGCATCAGTATCGTTGCGGAATTTAAAATCAACATTTGGGGTATAGATCGTAGCATCAAGGCCAGGTTCACCATACCAGTTTACCACATACCCATGATTATAGCGCTCTACAATTGGCATTCCGCCAAAATAAGCAGCCCGAAATACAGTTGTGCTTACCTGACAAACACCACCACCAACCCCAACCGCGGTGCGATCTCCCCAAATAATCAATGAATCTTCAAAGCCATTCGCCGAGCTAACATCTTCAACCACTTTGTTAAAGCTGAAAATTTGGCCCGGCGGGATCACAACACCTTCGAACTTAGAGGCCGCCACCTCAATATTACGGACCCGAGCGGCACTGCTTCCCTTAAAATAGGTTGTACCGCTTGCAACCAATTCGCGGATCCCCATTTCAGGGATGCGATTCATATCCACTGCCGGCGGCACTGCAATCAACATCATCTCTGTTTGCGAAAGACCAGCCGCAACAGCCTCTTCAATCGCAGCAGCCGTTGCATCCACATCCAAACGCTGACCCCAGCGGCTTGTCATCATAATACTAACTGTTCCGCTGCCGGTATTGAATTCAAGCCGTGCGTCGCGTGGCTCAACATTCATTTGCGTTGCCCACTCATTCAAAATTGGCAACAATCGATCGCGATCTACCCGTGGTGGATCGGCTGAAAATAACATAGTTTCAAGCTGAGCTGGATCAATCGCAAATGATTGGTTCGTTGCGCTATCGCGCACAATTAATGCAGAAGTAGTCGGTGGAATGAGCGCATTATCAATCGAAGCAATTTCCTCGGTAGAAACAGCTTCCTGAGCCGTAGTTGGTACGCTATTTGCATCAAAAGCAGGTGCAGGAATTACAACAGCCGACAGCGGAACAACTACAGTCGTCGGCTGGCTCACCTGCGACTGTAATGCAGACAGAAGTGAAGCGAGCGATGACTCAATATCAACGGTCAATCCCGATTGTGGTGGCACAAGCACGCCATCAATCTCGCTACCCGTCCGTGCCGGTCGACGAGCTTTGCTCGCAACTTGGCTGACCAAATGGCGGAGCTGCCCACGATTAAAGGTAATAGACGGTAAAATATTGTGACCAACCAGCGCAGCTATCATCTGTTCGCGTACTTGACCAACTATATTGCCGTTACGACCGATTAAATAGGCTTGATTAACAGCCGACGAAAGATCTGCCTGTACTTGCAGCGCGGCATCGTTAGCAGTTGCGCCCGTTGCATTGCCAGTCAACGGCCAGCGCTGATCGTCAAAAACAAAAACTATGGGCGGTATTGGGTACGGCTGCAAACGTTCATCTAAATGGTTTAGCGCCGCCATACGCGTCAGGCCCCCAACGGGAATGCCGGACACATTAACGCCGCTGTAAATGCGGTTAGCGTGCCAGAATTGCCAACTAACCACGCCGATTAGCGCAGTTAAAAACATCAATCCAAGCAGGAGGGCCAAGAAATCTAGCGATGTACGCCTAAGCCTAGGCTGTTCATCTGGTAAATACTGTATGTCTCGCAGAGTCTTTTGCATAACTAATTTTGTTGTCGATTATGATATCATGAGTGGTTGGGGCAAAAATGTGTCAAAAGGGTAACAATATTGGCCTTATTGTAAATAAAATAGTAACAATACTCAAAATGAATAACAGGAGAAAGGGGAGTGTAGAGAAAAGCACGTAAATATGACGAAATGCCTTATTCGGTACCAGATGAAACCACAGCGGTAAGCGATTGCTAACCGAAAGTATAGTACGATTTACTTCTCGACTAAGTAAGGATTGTAACAGTAGAAAGATTGTGAAAATACTGCCAATAAGCAGCGTCCACTTATCGACCATATCTACAGACAAATAGCGCAACCCATCACTGCTCAGCCAAAGCGTTAAACTAATCACAAGCGCACTTGCGGCGACCCCAACACGCACACGCTGTACTTCACGCCCCCCCACTGCCACAAGCAAACTAATAGGCAATAATCCCCAAAACAAGTATCGCCCCTGATGCTGCACAAATTTCAGATTATACAGGCCGTAACAGGCGAAAACAGCCAGCAACATTAGCCCAAGAAAGAGCAGAGACCAGCGCTGAAACTCGTTTAATCGTGTCCTTTTCGACCCTGGCAACAGCGTGCGTAAAATGGCCCAAAGTAGCCCAAATGCAACCACTCCCGAACCGATGGTGAGCAGCGTATAAACTCTTTCATCTAGAAAAGTTGACAGCCATCCGAATACGCCCCAAAAGCTGCGGAAGGTGAAAGAGAACGCCCGCTCCCAGTAGGCGGGCCACCCATATTGTGCAATCCAGTCGAGCAATGTGGGTTGACCAGCAACGACCAGATCGTGCCACGCTAGGCCCAATGGATCGGTGATGCCGTACAGCCACATATTGCGGATCCACATGGGCAGCGCAATCAATAGCGCAGGGGTAAGCACCCAACCAACGTTGGAAATGGCGTGCGTGACGCGGTCGACGCCGGTTGTGCGCCACGTGATAAGCAGTACCATGAAGAGGCAGATGGGCAGCAGGGCGTATACGTATATTTTGGTCAGCAGTCCAAGGCCAAGCAACAGGCCGAGCATGAACAGGAGGTTGCGTTCCGGTTTCTGGTTCGCAACGCGCTGTGTGGAATGAGCTTCGATAAGCCGTTGTTTCATCCAGCGCAGCAGGATCAAGACGCTGGCGAGGATCAATAGTTCGGCGAGGGTGTCATTGTTGACGGATGCGGTCATGGCGGCGTGCATGGGCAGTGCGGCAGCAAACGCGGCCGCGCCGATCGACAACATCGGTCGTGCTGGAAAGATAGTTGCCGCACACGCATAAAGTAAACCCAAAGAGATGGTGGCGAGCAGAACCCCAAAGAGACGGAGCGCAATGAGTGCGATGCCGTATGGTTCGCCATTTCTTCCATCCGTATTATTGACCTCAAAACCTGCAAAAAGGCCATAAATGGGCGTGGCGACTAAATAATAGAGCGGTGGCTGATATGATTCATAGCGCATCGGCTCGACGGACATGCTGAGCAAAAATTTCTGGGAAATTAGTTCGCTATTATAAGCCAGATCGAAATCACCCATGGCAAGGACAGGGAGACCATTACCATGGGCGATGTGGGCAATATAGTTATAATGCGCTGGCTCGTCGGGCGCTTGCCACGCTGGCGTCTGCGTGGCGTAGAGCGTGCCGACAAACAGGTGGGCAATAAGGATTGCGATAAGCCAGCGGTTCGGGTGATAATTTTTGCTCAATCGTAATTGTAACTTAGTCGTTACCCTCTTCAATGCTGGTTGAAATTGTGGTGGGTTCCCGCAGTCTACGTAGATACTTTACTACATACCAAAGTAAACCGATAGATAGTAAGGTTATTGATAGTGCAATTTGAATTGGAGAAACATTGCGTTCACCTTCTTTGCTAATTTGAGTTGAAAAGTTAGTGAAATCTCCAGCGTGTACAATAGTTTCCAAATATTCAATTTCTTCATCCGTCTGACCAGATAAAACGATTGACAGAGAATATTTTTTTGATAGTGCGGTGATAAAAGACTGATAAATTAAACCATTAGGTGTATTTAATTTCATGTCCGTACGTGCAAAGGCTTTGCCATCAATATCGTATTCATAAATTTCATGATTTGGCTCATATGGCAAAGCAGCATGCATCAATTTTACGCCCGTTTCTAAATAGTCCTCAGCATCTTCCAAATCATGGTATTGGGCAACGTATTCTGCGGATATACGAATATTTGGATTGGATGCCTCTGTTCCCAGTGGATATTTTGAAATAGTGAGCAGTCCGATACCAACACTGTCGGTCTCGTCAATGAGATCGGGGTCGTATTCCTCAAGATTATTTCTTATTTTTTCTGATATCATTGCATCAGTTTGGGCATCAGCAATTGTCCAGTTTGGTGGTATTGGAATAGAAAAAAAGAAATAGTTATTTCGGTAAAGTTCTTCCGATATAAGCCCGTCGGTAACAGTTAGGAATGGGGATGATTTGGTACATCCACCGACAAAAAGAAGAAGACCAACTGCGAGCAGTACAAGGATTCGGAATCCCGCATCGGCTATCTTCAATTTTCCGCATCCTCTTCTTCTTCAATTTTCACAAAGAGCGCGCTCGGCTTTTGCAGCGCCTGACCGACGGGCAGTTCGATTGCTTGCCAGACGCCGATCGCCTCGCTGTGATCGTAGCGCAGCACTTGGTGCGTTCCACGGTCGTCTTCGATCTCTTGCGTGTATTGGCGGCCAAAAAGCGAGCCTTCGTAGCCAAGCGTGGTGTGCAGTTGTTCGCTGCTGTGGGGCAATATGGGTGCCCACATCAGTTTGAGCCAGTCGATGGCCTGCAGCGATACATAGACTGATGTCGCGGCCGCATCAGGATCAACTTTGATGGTTTTCCACGGCTCTTTTTCGTTAAGATATTGATTAACGCGCTGACTGAGGCGACGCACTTCGGTGAGCGCGGCTTTGATCTTGGCTGCGTCATAGAGTACGCCCACGCTCTCGAAGCCGCTGCGCACGTCGGCCAGCAACTGCTCGTCAATCTCGTCCAACGCACCCGGCGCGGGGATCGTTCCGTCGAAGCGTTTGTAGGCGAAGCCGACCATGCGGTTGACGAGGTTGCCCCAGTTTGCCACCAATTCGCTGTTGACGCGCTCGCGGAATTCGGTCCACGTAAATTCCGAGTCGGACGATTCGGGTGCAAGCGCGGTGAGCACGTAGCGCCACGCGTCGGCTTGATATTCTGCCAAGACGGTGTTGAAGCCGATGACGCGCCCGCGGCTGGTGCTAAACTGTTCACCGCCGATGGTGAGATATTCGTTGCTGGGCACGTCGTAGGGCAGGTTAAGTTTTTCGCTGCCTTCGCTGTAGGCTTGCAACATGCCCGGCCAAATGATGGTGTGAAAGGGAATGTTGTCTTTGGCGAGAAAGTTATAAATGCGGGCATCAGGATTGACGTTGGCGTCCCACCAATCGCGCCAAGCGTCTTCGTCATCATTTAGCTTGGCCCACTCGACCGCCGCGCTCAGGTAGCCTATCACCGCGTCGTACCAGACGTAGATGCGTTTCCCTTCGTAGCCTTCGACGGGAATGGTGATGCCCCAGTCGATGTCGCGCGTGATGGGGCGACCGCGCAATTCTTCGAGCTTGAGTTGGCCGCGCGTAAAGTTGATCACGTTGGGTCGCCAGTGCGCTTTGTTGTCGTCGTTGATCCACTCCAGCAGCGGCTTGTTCATCTTGCCCATGGCGAGAAAGAAGTGTTCGGTTTCGCGGATCTCTAGATCGGTGCTGCCGCTGAGCTTGGAGCGCGGGTTCTTGAGTTCGAGCGTGTCGTAGAGCGAACCGCAGTTGTCGCACTGATCGCCGCGTGCCTCTTCGTATCCACAATTTGGGCAGGTGCCTTCGACGTATCGATCTGCCAAAAATCGGCCAGCCTCGGTGTCGAAGAGCTGCTGCTGTGTGTCTGGGTAAAGATAGCCTTGCTTCAGGTGCTCGAGAAACATGCGGTGTGTCACGTCCCAATGATTCTGCGTGTCGGTATGGGTGTACATGTCGAAGGTTAGCCCCATCTTCAGGCAGCCATCGATGAAGAGCGGATGGTATTCGTTGATGATATCAATTGGATCAACGCCGCGCTCTTCGGCCAGCAGCGTTACGGGCGTGCCGTGCGTATCGGATCCGCTCACCATGAGCACGTCGTTGCCGATCATGCGCTGATAGCGTGCAAAGATGTCGGGCGGCAGGTAGGCCCCCGCTATCTGACCGATGTGCTTTTCGCCGTTGGCATAGGGCCACGCGACGCCGACAAGAATTTTTCTAGGGGTATTTGATGTTTGGGACACGAGTTTCTCCAAAGGGTTGCAGAGTTGAAAGGTTGAAAAGTGGTGAGGCCAAAACCAGATTGACAGAATGTCACCTTTCTACTGTGCAACTTTTCTACTTTTATATTTATTCGCCTGCCCAGCGACCAAGTAATGAAACAATGGCGTAGAGCAAAAGGGAAAAGAGCAATCCAACGGTAATGCAGCTTAACCCCAGCATGGCTCCATATGCGCCGTAGAAGAGCCAGATCAGCGCGCCGCCGACTAGGTAGAGTAGCACGAAGTAGAGTAGCACGAAGAAGCCAACAACCATCTGTGCTTCACTGCTGCGGGTAAATCTAGCTGCGTTAAAGCCTTTTGGTTTATTGGATCGCATCAGTTGATTATACCAAGCAGTGCCATAAAATAACATTTTTCTTGTTCTGTTTTTGTTCAAACAGCAAATGGTCATCTTCATGTTTTTACGTAAAAGGTCAGTATGTAAGCAAAGACTAAAGTGAAGGACACTTTCGTGAAAGATTTTAGATATTTGGTTACATGTGCCCAAGTTGTCTATAATGAAGTCTCAATACGAGCGGGTATCCTTGGCTCTCGCAATATCCTTCCACCTAATAATGAAGTTCTAGAGAAATTGATCGTATTATGAAAGCATTTTTGATTATTGGCCGAACAATCAAAGCGGCCTACGAAGAATTATTTTTGTGTGTGTTCATGAGTATTGCATGGTGGATCGGCACATTGACCGTTGTTTTGGCTGCGCCAGTAACGGTCGCAATGCACCGCGTCTGTAATCGGGCCGCCAACTATCAGCGGGTAAATCATGATTTCTACTGGGAAGCGATTCGTCAAAATTTTGGCCGTGGGTGGTTAGTCTATCTGCTACATCTGCTGCTGCCAGCGTTAATCGCCTTTCAGATCTGGTTTTATTTTAATGGCACAGATACTTGGATGAATGTGGTTGGTGTTGCGTGGGTCTGGATCTTGATGTTGATCCTGCTGATGATGCAATATATGATGCCGCTCTTTTGGCAACAAGATGATCCGAGCATGAAATTGATTTTGCGCAACTCATTTCTGTTAGCGCTGCGTAATCCACTCTATACATTTATTATTTTGCTGTTTCAAGGGCTGTTTCTCGCACTAAGTGCGGTACTTATTTTGCCCCTTCTACTGCTGACGCCTGCGGTTCTTGCAATGACGGTCAATTTTGCACTGACGGGTCTATTGCAAGAGATGGATCTTGCGCCAGAGCCACCACACATACCCTCTTAAGGCTGAAACCACATTATGAAAAAGCAGCAAAGATAATTCCTAACATAAAGGCAATTATAATTCGCCAGCACGCAAGTAGTTTCAACCCAACACGTTCATAGCAAAGGCTTCATGTCAAAGAATAGAATCGGCTTCGAACAAAAAAAACCGAATACAACAATATTTTTCTGGCGGGCTATGCTTTTTGGGACAATGCTATTTCTGGCTATCTTTTTCCTGACTGCATGTAATCAATCATCAATGGATATTCAGCCTGCACCCGTGGCTAATGAAATAGATTTTCTAAATGCTGCCAGCAGTAAAGACGATGGACGTTTACCCACTGCGGATGCGGTCGAGTTGACTTTATGGACGCCAACCTTCTTTAATCCGGATCCGGAAGGTTCAAATGCGGCCAGCGATATATTGCGGGATGCATATGTCAATTTCGAAGCGACCCATCCCAATGTTTCCGTCAATGTCGAGCCAAAATCCGAGCAGGGTGGCGCTACTTTATACGAATATATAAGTAGTGCGTACAAAGTCGCACCATCGATTTTGCCCGACATTATTATGCTGGACTCACAGCAGTTGTGGGCAATTGCGGATCTTGGCTTGATTCCACCACTCTCTGCGGAAGAAGTTACCGCGCTGGACGACGTCTATCCCTTTGCTCAAGAAGCCGTGGCCTACAAAGATAATATTTATGGCATACCCTATGTAGCAAATATTTTACATACAGTTCAAGTAAGGACAGGTGCGGCTGATGTAGATGTCGCATCCATACCAAGCACGTGGTCAGCGCTGTTCGAGTCGAATGTCCCCTACTTTTTTCCTGCAGGTGGGCGAAATGGGCGCGGCAATGATACGCTGCTGCTGCAATATGTTGGTGCTGGGGGCGAGCTGACAAATGATAAGTCGTTGATGAATTCTACCGCACTGGTCGATGTATTAGAGTTTGTGTCGCAAGGAATAAAAAGACAGTTGATCCCGCGCAATGTAATTGATTTCTCTGATGTGGATAGTGCATGGCTTTCGCTAGGCACCACGCAGCGAGGGTTTGTAGAAATTTCGTCAACGCTCTATTTACAACAGCGTCCTTTGATAGGCGGTTCTTCATTTAGCGCAACGCCAACTAAGTCTGGCGAGCGAGTAACAATCGGGCGAGTTTGGGCATTTGCAATTCTCTCTCAAGAGCCAGAGAGACGTGCATTGGCGCTGGAGCTAATTGACAAGTTGGCTGCGCCCGCAGTGTTAGGGCCTTGGGGATTGAGCGCATCTCGGCTACCGGTACACCGTGCGGCGCTAAATAGTTGGGGCAATAGCGACGCATATTACGACTTTGTGCGTGACGAATTGGAAGCTGCGGTTGCGCTACCAAATGGAACTTCATTTGTAGGGTTTTCGGCCGATATCCATCAGGCACTGCTTGCCGTATTGAGCGGAGAAATTACGCCCGAAGAGGCTGTTGCCAATATTGAAAATCAGTAGAGATCGGCTGGGACTTCGTCCAATAGCGTCACCGTCCCCGCATCGCCATCTACGGCTAACATCATCCCCGTCTTGATGCGTTCGGTCGCCACGCCCGTTCCCATCACGGCTGGAATGCCATACTCTCGCGCCACAATCGAACCGTGCGCCAGTGCGCCGCCCACATCTGTGACTAGCCCAACCGCCTGCGAAAAGAGCGGCGTCCACGCAGGGGTTGTCGTCGTGCAGACCAAAATCGAATCGGGCTGCATTTTGTCGAAATCCGCAGTCGAGTGGATCACGCTGGCAGGCGCGGTCACTTTTCCGGTGCTGACCGCATAACCATCGAGAGTTGGGCCACTGTTTGAGGCTGAATCGGTCGGCGTCGGGTCAAACATCTTTAGCTTTATTGGTCCCACTTTGAGCGCTGAATGCAGAGGCACTTTTGGCTGTGCCGTTAGCAGCTTACGCGACTCGCGCAACGCACGCCGCTCCTCCACCAGTTTCGACAAATCAGTTATAGATTGTCCAGCGGCACGCGCGCTGATCACTTCCGTAATCTCATCACTATTCAAAAAGTAAATGTCGTCAGGCGTGGCAATGGCCCCAGCATCCGTCAGCCGCTGCCCCAATTCGTTCGCCAGCTTGCGCACCGTCGGCCACGCTGAGCCCAAATAAAACATGACGTGCTCGCGATAGGGCGCGAAGTGCTTCGTCCATTTCCACACCCATTGAAATAATCGGCGCAACAGTGGATTGAGCGCCTGTTCCGTCCATGCGATTAACTCATCTCGCTCCCGCCCCATCTTGGCTTGGCGCACGCGCACCGATTCAGCAGGCGCGTTCTTAACCAGCGCCTTGAGGCTCAAAAATATGGGCAGCGGATCTTCGCTTTGCGTGGGCGCGACAAAGTCAAGATTGTAGATTTGATGACCGTACGCGGCGAAGTATTGCTCGATATGGTCAAGCACAGGCTGCCCGTCTGGGTGCGCGGCAATGGCTGACAGAAGTTGGTTGGCTGTCGTATTAAGAATAAGCTTGCGCAAAGGCTCAGCGTCACGAATGGTGTCGGCAATCTGCTCCATGTCAGCTTGGGCGTCGAGCGCCTTAGAATCAAAGCCGCGCAAAAAGGCCGAGCTGCCGAGCCCCGCTTGGGGCAGCGCATTGCGGAACAGTAGCGATTTGAGCAGCCAATCAAAGAGCGGATCAAGCGCACGTGAAAGCCCCAAACTAGCAGCGGATCCCCACCAGTAGGCACTGTCTGCCACGGCCATCTTTCTTACCCCGTCAAGCAATTGCTCGTCCGTCGCGGTGGCGAGGTCAAGCTCACCCCAGCGCGCGGCTAACGATTGGTAGTTCGGCAATACGTGCCCTGCCCAATCAAAGGCTGGCATTTTAAGCATTTTGAAGATGCGGGGATAGATAAAGAGAAGCGCCTTCACTGTATTCGCATCTATTTTGAGGGTAGACGTTGTATACGCATACCCATTAATGGTGTCGGCAAATCCATGCGGCATCATCTTGCCCAAGTCGAATCGAACGTTGGATAATTCGCCCATAGAAATGAGCAATCCGCCAATAGATTCTCTGATCCCACGCTGCACGTAAAGATCTTCAAAGAGTGGCGAGAGCGGATCGGGCATGTGTTCCACAATTTGGCGACGCATCCAGATGGTGTTTGGCGTGGGCGGCTCCCACGTCACATTTTTGAGTGGAGCGGCTGGTAGGGAGGTGATGGGACGCGCTTGCAGGATGGCAATTGTACCGTCCGCGATTGCCCACTCAATGTCCATCGGTATAGCATAATGGGCTGCGATCTGCGTGCCGATCCGCGCTAGTTTGATAGCGGTGGCATCATCCAGCACCGCTAGATTTTGCTTCGCTGATGGAACGGATTGCTCTTCCGTGCCGATCTCTGTGCGCACAGTCATCACTCTTTTGACCGCGGTTTCGCGAGAGACGATCTGCCACTTCGCTTGATCAACCACCACGCTGTCGGGCGTTACCAACCCGCCGACAATCGCTTCGCCCAACCCCCACGTCGCGTTGATGAGGATTTGGTCGCGCTCGCCATTGG
>Ga0115031_1002932_pt1 | contig 12701 bp, 14 predicted proteins | sample Maine_Asex4_meta_FD_87301 | JGI IMG/M metagenome (GOLD analysis project Ga0115031, IMG submission 87301) | Marine algal microbial communities from Maine, USA - Maine_Asex4_metaG | ecosystem: Host-associated > Algae > Red algae > Unclassified | place: Maine, USA | collected 2015-01-05 | reverse complement strand
GCCCTCCTCGTCGCGACGGAACCAGTTGACGAAAAAGATCTTCGGCAGGTTCGACACGTCGGTGCGGTCCTTCATCGAGAGCCAATGGGCGAAGTAGTCGCCGTAGTTGTAGCCGCAGAACGGGAGCATGGCCATCGGGTCGAAGCGGAGCTCGCCCTGCACGCCTTCGGCAGCAGCAGTCTTCTCCGAGGCCATGATCGAACCGAGGAACACTCCGTGATCCCAGTCGTTGGCTTCGGTCACGAGCGGCACCGTGGTGCGACGACGGCCACCGAACAGGATGGCCGAGATCGGCACGCCAGCAGGGTCTTCCCACTCGGCGGCAGCAGACGGGCACTGTGAAGCCGGGGCGGTGAAGCGAGCATTCGGGTGGGCGGCAGGAGTCTCGACCTCAGGGTTCCACGGATTGCCCCGCCAGTCGGTCGCTCGTGCCGGGGGAGTGTCGGTCATCTCTTCCCACCACACATCACCGTCGTCGGTGAGCGCAGTGTTGGTGTAGATGCAGTTGCCCCAGAGCGTCTCCATGGCGTTGCGGTTGGTCTCGTTGCTGGTGCCCGGTGCAACGCCGAAGAAACCGGCCTCGGGGTTGATGGCATAGAGTTGACCGTCGTCGCCGATCTTCATCCAGCAGATGTCATCGCCGATGGTCTCGGCTTTCCAGCCGGGAATTGTCGGGACGAGCATCGCAAGGTTGGTCTTGCCGCACGCCGACGGGAACGCCGCAGCGATGAACTTCGACTCGCCCTGCGGGTTGGTGAGCTTCAAGATGAGCATGTGCTCGGCAAGCCAACCATCGTCGCGGGCCATCACCGAGGCGATACGGAGTGCAAAACACTTCTTGCCGAGCAATGCGTTGCCGCCGTAGCCGGACCCGTACGACATGATCTCGCGAGTGTCAGGGAAGTGGACGATGTACTTGTTGTCGGCATCGCACGGCCACGGCACGTCCTCTTGGCCCTCGGCGAGTGGAGCGCCGACGGAGTGCAGACAGGGGACCCATTGATCGTCGCCGAGTGCATCGAGGGCGCCCTGGCCCATTCGAGTCATGATCCTCATGTTGGTGGCCACGTAGGCGGAATCGCTGAGCTGCACGCCGATGTGTGCAATCGGGGACCCGAGTGGTCCCATCGAAAAGGGGACGACGTACATCGTGCGTCCCTTCATGCAGCCGGTGTACAGGCGCTTCATCTCGGCACGCATCTCGGCTGGATCGCGCCAGTTGTTGTTCGGTCCGGCCTCTTCTTCGGTGGCCGAGCAGATGAACGTGCGGTCTTCGACGCGAGCGACGTCGCCGGGGTCGGAGTGTGCCCAGTAACTGTTCGGGCGCTTGGCCTCGTCGAGCTTGGTGAAGGTGCCGGAGTCGACCAGCTCCTGGCAGAGCCGCTCGTACTCGTCAGCTGTTCCGTCGCACCAGTAGATGTCGGCCGGCTGCATGATGGCCGCCCACTCGGCAACCCAGTCTTTGAGTCGTTGGTTCGTGGTGGTTCCGCTCATGGCGTCGTGCTCCTCACAAGTGCTGCCGAGACACCTCGTCGTGTTCGACAATGTTCGTTTGGCAACGTTAGGCGCTGGAGCGGCCGCTCACGCAATGTGAACGAGTTGTAAGCGTTTCCATCGCTCATTGCCATACCCCATCACCAAAAGCGATGAGCAACAAAGCGCGATCGCTCTCAACGATGAGCGCAGCAGATCAAGCGCCAGAGAATCTCAGCAGGGTGCCCGCAGAGACACTGACCCAGCAGAGGTGTGCGCGTCAGTAGTCAGCGGCCCCAGCCATCGACCGCTATCACGGCGAGGAGAGCGCAGCGAGGAGAGCGCGCCAGTTGGAGTTCAAGTGCTCGGATGACCGGGTGTCTTCATGTCGATCTCGGAGCCCAGGCTGAGCTTGGTGGCCCGGCCAGCATCGTCGAGGACGAAGACCACACGCTGGCCTTGGCGCAACATGCGAAAGATCGAACCGTCGAGCGCATTCCCGGCCAGTTCGTAGTCGAGAAAATCTGTATCGCACATGACGAGACCGTCGCCGGTCGTCGGGTCATAAGATTTGATGACACCTTGCATGATGCAGCGTGATCCCGTGAGTCGGTGTCGGGCTGGCTCAGCCGGCCTTGACGATCTTGCCGGACTTGATGCAGCCGGTGCAGACGTTGAGACGCTTCGTGGAACCGTTGATCGACGCACGAACGCGCTGGATGTTCGGGTTCCAACGACGCTTGGTGCGACGATGCGAGTGCGACACCGACATGCCCCAGGACGGGCCCTTGCCACACATTTCACACTTTGATGCCATTGGATTCTCCTGCGACGCTTCGCTTCAGATCAGTCAGATGTGGTTCCAGCGCAGCAGTGCGCTGAAACAGCCATTGGAGGCTACCAACGCCGGTCGACAACGCAACCGGATCGCGAAGCAGCGCCGAGTTGGGCCCGAGTGTTCGCGTAGACCGTAAGCTCTGCGGCCGTGCCCACACTCGAACGGCTGAACACCGAAGCGCTCCGTCAGACGGTCCGAACCTTCCGGGACGCGGTCAAGGAACACGCCGGTGGGTTGAACCGCCTGAACGTCTATCCGGTCCCCGACGGCGACACCGGCACGAACATGGCGCGCACCCTCGATGCCGTTGTTGCCGAGATGGACGGTGCAGACGCCAATGATCTCGCCGCCACCTGCGACGCCATCTCCCACGGGTCACTGATGGGGGCGCGTGGGAACAGCGGAGTGATCCTCAGCCAGATCATGCGCGGGTTCGCAACCACACTGAAGACTCAGGCGCCGGCCACGGGCGCGAAGTTCGCCGAAGCGCTTCAGGCCGCTGCGACCGGCGCCTATCAGGCCGTCCTCAAGCCGATCGAAGGCACGATTCTCACCGTCGTTCGCCTGAGTGCCGACGGTGCAAAGCAATCAGCTGATGCCGGCGGGTCGCTCGTCGAAGTCATCCGTGCCGCCCACGAGGCAGGCAACGTGGCGCTGGCGAACACGCCAGAGTTGTTGCCGGTCCTCAAAGACGCCGGTGTGGTCGACGCCGGCGGCGCCGGATTCCTGCTGCTGCTCGACTCGGTGTTGCACGTCGTCGACGGTTCGCCGATTCCTGAAGCCGAGGAGGACGATGGGTCCGGTGGCGCCGTTGCTGCGGCATTCGACAAACCGGCGTCTGCGCAGCGATCCGGTGTCCTCAAGGTGGGTGGCTCCGACGATGTCGATGTCGCCGATCAGCGCTACGAGGTCATGTACTTCATGGATCTCGACGACGACCGGATCGACGACTTCAAGAACGGATGGGGAAAGATCGGCGACTCGATCGTCGTGGTCGGCGGCGACGGCATCTGGAACTGCCATGTCCACACCAACGACATCGGCGCAGCGATCGAAGTCCCCCTCGAACTCGGCGGACGCCCGAAACAGATCCGGGTGACCGACCTCTTCGAAGAGGTCGACGAGGAGCACGCCAAGCGCGAGGCCGCCATGGGGGGAGCGGGGGATCCCGGCACCGATGCGACAGCGACTCGGGCGGGCGCTGGTCTTCCGTCGGTCACCACCGCCGTCGTCAGCGTGTGCTCCGGTGATGGTCTCGTCGAACTGTTCGCGCAACTCGGAGTGCAGGGTGTCGTCACGGGCGGCCAGACCATGAACCCCTCGACCGCTGAACTGCTCGACACCGTCGAGCACGTCAACGCGCAGCAGGTCGTCATCCTGCCGAACAACAAGAACATCATTCCTGTGGCCGAGCAGATCGCAGCGCTCACGTCGAAGCACGTGCTGGTCGTGCCGACCTCGTCGATGCCCGAGGCGCTCGCGGCGCTCGTCGTCTATGATCCGGAGGGATCAGCCGACGACAATCACGCAGCAATGCTCGAAGCAGCGGACTCGGTGGCCACCGGCGAAGTCACCCAGGCCGTCCGCGACACGGATTCGGTCGCCGGGCAGATCACCACAGGTGACTGGATCGGCATCGTGAAGGGTGACGGCATCGCGGCGATCAGTGATGCCCCCGCCGGAGCCTCCATCGCGCTCCTCGAGCGGCTCGTCGGTGACGACGCCGAACTGGTGACCGTCGTGGTCGGCGTCGACGCTGCGCCGGACGACGTCGCGGCCATCAAAGGCTGGCTGGGCGACAATCGTGGCGACGTCGCTGTCGAGGTCCAGCGCGGCGGGCAACCTCTGTATCCGTTCCTGTTCGGCGTCGAGTAGCCAGCTTCGGGCGTTTGCGTCCGAGTTTCTGCGGAACGGCTCGCAGAAAGTCGTACACAAACGTCCATCGGGGGACTGTTGGCTAAGTTTGGAGCCAATGACCGACCCGAAGCCGATCACGTTGCGGGACCTGGATCTCATTCCTGTCGAAAAGTTGCGGGGTGTCGGGCCGAAGAAACAGCAGTCACTCGGGAAGGTCGGGATCACCAACCTCTTCGACCTCGTCACCACCTACCCACGACGTTGGATCGACCGCAGCAACGAAGCGCGCATCGCCGACCTCGTCCCGGGTGAAGAAGCACTCGTCCTCGTCACCATTCGCTCGGTCACCAAACGGATGACACGCAACCGTCGAACGATGGTCAACGTCAACGTGGGCGATGGTTCAGGCCGGATGGACCTCGTGTTCTTCAACCAGCCATGGCGCGAGAAGCAGCTCACCGAAGGGCTCCAGGTCGCACTGTTCGGCAAGGCCGACACGTATCGAGGCGGGTTGCAGATGTCGAACCCGGTCGTCGATCTGATCGGTGACCGCACCGGCAAGATCGTGCCGATCTACCCGCAGAGCGAGAAGGCGCAGATCAATACCTGGGAGATGGCGGGCTGGGTCGAAGAGACGCTGCGCCGATGTGCCGAGCGCGGCATCGCTGATCCGGTGCCCGAGGAGATCAGGCGCCGGCTCGGGCTCGTCGACCGTTCCGTTGCGCTCGCCGGCATCCATCTGCCCGACGAGATGAAGACCAAGGAACTGGCGCGATATCGCCTGGCCTTCGACGAACTGCTCCGGGTGCAACTCGTCCTCGTGCTCCGCAAACGGGCGCTGGAGCGCGACTCACTCGGCATCGAGCATGTGATCGACGGCGAAATGGTGCAGCGGTTCGCCGCCTCGCTGCCGTTTCCGATGACCGCCGCCCAGCACCGAACCATTGCCGAGATCAACGTCGACCTTGCGAGTGGACAGCCGATGCACCGCCTGCTGCAGGGAGACGTCGGCGCCGGCAAGACCGTCGTCGCTGTCGCAGCGCTGCTCGCAGCTGTCGACGGCGGGCATCAGGGCGCGCTCATGGCGCCCACCGAGGTGCTGGCTGAACAGCACGCCACCTCGGTGCGGGCAATGCTTGACGGCATCACGGTTCCGGACCCAGGGAACCTCTTCGGTGACCGCCCGCTACGCGTCGAGCTGCTCACCAATCGGGTGACGGGAGCGGGTCGCAAGGAGGTGCTGGCCGGTCTCGCCGACGGCACGGTCGACATCGCCATCGGTACCCATGCGCTCATCCAGGACGCCGTCGGGTTCTCGAGCCTCGGCGTCGTGGTCGTCGACGAGCAACACCGTTTCGGTGTCGAACAGCGCGCCGCCCTCCGCGCCAAGACCGCGAACGGTGCGGTACCCGACACGCTCGTGATGACGGCCACACCGATCCCGCGAACTGCAGCGATGACCGTGTACGGCGACCTCGACGTCAGCATTCTCGACGAGCTGCCGCCGGGTCGCACGCCCATCGTCACGATGTGGGCCGACGGGCCGCTGATGGAGCAGGGGGTGTGGAACGACATCAAGGACGAGGTCGCAGCCGGCCGCCAGGCATTCGTCGTGTGTCCGCTCGTCGGCGAGAGCGAGAAGCTCGAGGTGGCCTCGGCAGAAGAGACGCTGGAACGCTTGGCGTTCGGCGAGCTGCAGGGGCTTCGCCTGGGAATGCTGCACGGCAAGCTCCCGTCTGACGAGAAGGAGTCCACGATGGACCAGTTCCGACGCGGCGAGCTCGACGTCCTCGTGGCCACCACGGTGATCGAGGTCGGCGTCGATGTCCCGAACGCCACGGTCATGGCGATCCTCGATGCCGACCGCTTCGGCATCGCCCAGCTCCACCAGTTGCGTGGCCGTGTCGGGCGGGGCGAGCATGCCTCGACCTGCTGGCTGGTCACACAGCAGAAAGACGATGCCGACGGCAACCCGATCGTCGGCAACCCGCGCGTCGAAGCGTTGGTCGCCACGACCGACGGTTTCGAACTGGCTGAGGTCGATCTCGACCTGCGCGGCGAAGGCACCTTGATGTCGACGGCGCAGAAGGGCCGGAGCGACCTCAAGCTGGCGTCACTCCGGCGGGACCGCAAGCTGATCGAACTGGCCCGCAAAGCCGCCTTCGAGATCGTCGACCCCGATCCGTCGCTCGCCCAACGCCCCGACCTGGCCGACGAACTCGACCTGATCTTCAGCGATCGCGACGAAGAGTTCCTCGCGAAGAGCTGACCGTTACAGATGGTGCCAGGCACCATCTGTAACGGTCAGGTCCAGTCGGTCTCCAATGGGTTGGAGCCATCGCCGCGGGCGTGATCATCGTCGGCGTCTTCGGGGATCTGTAGGTCCCACCGATCCAGGCAGTCCTCGCACCGGTACGCAACCCAGTCGCCAGGCAGCCAGACGCCGTCCTCGCGCGGCATCGACAGCAGGTGGCATCGCCCGCCGCAGTCGATGCAGGTGACCTGAGCGTCGGGCGTGATCATTGCGCCAGTCTGCCCGCCGGGATCGTGGTTCCGCTGGCTCTGTCCTAGCCTGGCTGGATGCGAGTGGTGGCGGGCGAGTTCGGTGGACGCAAGATCGTGGCACCGCAGGGGACGTCGACCCGGCCGACCACCGATCGAGTCCGCGAGGCGATCTTCAACTCCCTCGGCCACACCGGAATCCTCGACGGCGCAGTGGTCGCCGATCTCTTCGCCGGTAGCGGCGCAGTTGGAATCGAAGCGCTGTCGCGCGGTGCCGAGCAGTGCATTTTCGTCGAGCGTGATCGGCATGCGATCGATTCACTGCACGACAACCTCGATGCGCTCGACCTGGGGAACCGGTCGAAGGTCATCACCTCCGATGCCATGGCCGTGGCCCCGTCGATCGACTGCGACATCGTCTTTGCGGATCCGCCGTACGGCTTCGACGCCTGGGATCGCCTCCTCGAACTGGTGAAGGCCGACATCGTCGTCGCCGAATCCGGTTGGTCGATCACCTGTCCAGATGGGTGGGAGATCACCCGAGAGAAGAAGTACGGCCGCACGGTGGTGACGTTCCTAGAGCGCACCCAGAAGTAGTGTTCGCCTCGTGAACGTTCCTGCCGCCAGCGTCCGGCGAGTGATGTATCCGGGGTCCTTCGACCCGTTGCACCTCGGCCACGTCGACGTCGTCTCCCAGGCCCACGAACTCTTCGGCGACGTCGTCGTCGCAGTGATGCACAACCACGCCAAGGCGAGCGGTCTGTTCCCGATCGAACAGCGCCTCGACCTCGCCCGGGCGGCGCTCGCGCACCTGCCGGGCGTCTCCGTCGTGGAGCAGACCGGTCTGGCCGTCCAGGCCGCTGCAGCGACCGATGTCGACTTCATCGTCAAGGGTCTGCGCAACAGCGAGGACTTCGAGATCGAACAGCAGATGGCCCAGAACAATCATGCGGTCACCGGCATCCGAACCGTGTACCTCCCATGCGCTCCGGAGCTCGGTTACATCAGTAGCCGCTTTGTGAGGGAGATAGCGAAGTACGGTGAAGAGATCGGGCATCTGGTGCCGGCGAACATCGCCCAAGCACTGCGCACCGTCTACCTGGATGACGAGCAACCTGGATGATGAGCAACCTGGATGATGAGAAAAAGATGACGAGAACTGGAACATGAGCCACGACGACCAACACAACGAGTACGACGACATCGACGACGAGTACCCGGACGCGGATGCTCAAGCCGGATACGTCGGCGATGCCGAAACGCTGCTGCGCCGAGCGATCGACATCGTGTCCACCGCTCCGACGATGCCACTGTCGTCCTCACCGCGCATCGATCGCGACGAGATCGTCGAACTGCTCGAAGAGTCGTTGCACCGTTTGCCCGACGAGCTCCGTCAGGCTCGTTGGATGCTCAAGGAACGCCAGGACTTCGTCGCCAAGACGCGTCGTGAAGCCGACGAACTGCTCGAGGCGGCTCGGGTTCGCGCCGAACGAATGGTGCAACGCACCGAAGTCGTTCGAGCTGCCGAGCAACGTGCTCGCACCGTCATGGAGACTGCTGACGCCGACTCGCGCCGGTTGAAGCACGAGACCGAGGACTTCCTCGACCAGCGGCTCGGCAGCTTCGAGATCCTCCTCGACAAGCTCCAGAAGACTGTCCTGGCAGGCCGCCAACGCCTGTCGATCGGTGGCGCAGAGCAGGACCCGACGTCGAACACCGGCTCGCTGCCGACGATCGAGGACACTTCTGAAGCCTCGAACGCGTTCTTCGACCAAGACCACTGAGCGGGGCCGGCTTCGCCCAGCAGGAGCGCCAGACCTTGCGGATAGAATTCGCAAGATGGCGGAGAAAATTGTTGACGAGCTGTGGCCGTTGAAGATTAATGCGGTCGAGCTGCTCCGGAACCCGGGCGCGGATCTGCCTGTCGAGGCGACGGTCCCGGCCGAACCGTTGGGCGTCGCTCACGAGCGGCTCGACGGCGACATCGGCGTGGCGCTCGTGCTCGAGTCGATGAACGACGGCATCGTCGTCAACGGGCAGGTGAGAGCGCCGTGGTCAGCACCCTGCCGGCGGTGCTTGACGGACCTCACCGGAATCGCTGCTGTCGACGTCGACGAGCTGTACCAGATCGAGTTGACCGACGAAGCGGCGTATCCCATCGAGAACGGCCAGCTCGACCTGACGGCGATGGTGCGTGAACTCGCGCTGATCGAACTCGACGCAGAGCAATCCTGTACCGACGACTGTGCCGGTCTGTGCCCGGTGTGCGGCATCGACCGCAACAGCGAGTCGTGCGATTGCGACACGACCGTCACCGATCACCGGTGGGCAGCGCTCGATGGGCTTGTTCTCGACGATTCCTGATCCGGCATCGAACTCGCCGAGGTGCCGGTAGCGTTGCATGTCGCTGTGCGGTCCAAACCGTGTGGCTCCAGCACGATCTCCCATCGACCAGAGTGGCCGGTGCAGTAACGAAAGAGCGAACGATGGCCGTTCCCAAGAAGAAGACATCGAAGTCGAAGACACGCAGCCGTCGTGCCAGCGCCTGGAAGCTGCAGACCCCGCCGCGCAGCATCTGCCCCCGCTGCGGCAACGCAAAGACGCCGCACACGGTGTGCGGCAGCTGCGGCTGGTACAAGGACCGCGTCGTCGTCGACGTCTGAGTCGACCTCGTCGACCAACGCCTGCCAACCAACTGCGTCAATGCTCCCCGTCGCCGTCGATGCCATGGGCGGCGACATCGCGCCACAGCCCAACCTCGATGGCGCCCATGCTGCTGCGGCAGCTGGCACGCCCGTCGTCATGGTCGGCCCCGAAGGGCTCGATGGCCTGGCCGCCGGTGTCGTGACCCTGGGTCTGATTCCTGCCTCCGAGGTCATCGGCATGCTCGACGACGCCGCACAGGGCGTGCGTCGTAAGAAGGACTCCACCCTCGTTCGCGCCGCTGAGGCTGTCCGAGACGGCAAGGCGAGCGCCATGATCTCCGCCGGCAACACCGGGGCAACCATGGCCGCAGCGCTTCTGCGCATGGGGCGGATCTCGGGCGTCAAGCGCCCCGCGATCGCGACCCCCATCCCGGTTCCTGGAACCACGCCGACCGTGCTCCTCGATGCCGGAGCCAACGCCGAAGTCCAACCCGAATGGCTGGTCCAGTTCGGGTTGATGGGCGCCGTGTACGCCCGCCGCCGCTTCGGTATCGCCAACCCGCGCGTCGGCCTGCTGTCGATCGGCGAGGAACCAGGAAAGGGCGACACGCTCCGCAAGGAGGCCTACGAGCTCTTCGCCCAGGCGCCCGGCATGAACTTCATCGGAAACGTCGAGGGTCGCGACGTGATGAGCGACGACGTCGACGTCTGCGTCACCGATGGTTTCACCGGCAACGTGGTGCTCAAGACGCTCGAAGGTGGCATGAAGACCGTGATCGGTGCGCTGCTCGAAGCGTTTGCGCAGCCCGAGTACAAAGAGCACGCAGACGCGCTGATGCCTGCGCTGCTCCCGCTCTACGAAGCGCTCAACCCCGACACCTACGGCGGCGCCGTGTTGCTCGGCGTCGATGGCGTGTGCATCATCGCCCACGGCTCGTCGAGTGCCGGTGCGATCGAGAACGGCATCAACGTTGCTCGTGAACTCGTCGAACACGACATGGTCTCGGAGATCCGCGAGGTCATTGCCGCTGCCACGCCCGCCAGCTGACAGCTCCCGACGTCCGAGCCGACTCCGGAGCGACTCGGCAACCGGGAACGCAGGGGCCCGGGGCAGTAGGATGCGCTTCATGGCTGCCGAAATCAAGCGTGACGAAGTCCTCAAGATCGTGCGCGACGCGCTCTCGGACATCCTCGAGATCGAGCCCGACACGATCAGCGAGGGCCAGTCGTTCGCCGACGACCTCGAAGCCGATTCGCTCGCCCTCATCGAGTTGGTCGAAGCACTCGAGGAGGCGCTGAGCGAGCGGGTGGCCGACTTCCGGATCGAAGACGAAGACCTCGAAGACCTCAAGACCGTGCGCGACGCTGTCGACTACGTCCACGAGAACGCCAACAGCTGAGCCCCCCGTCGGCCAGCAGTGCATTCTCGACGGATCACAGACGGTACGGGTCACATGACCGATCCCCTCGACGGTGAGGCACCCTCCGAGCTGAACGAGCTGGCGACGATCATCGGCCACGATTTCGACGACATCGGTCTACTCCGCCGAGCGATGGCACACAGGTCCTGGTGTGCCGAGACGCCTGGGGAACGCAGCAACGAACGACTCGAGTTCCTCGGCGACGCGGTGCTGGGCTGGGTCATTGCCGACCTGGCGTTCCGACGCTTCGACACGTTGGCCGAAGGTCTGCTCACCGACCTTCGAAAGAGTGTCGTGAACGCAACCGCCCTCGCCGAAGTCGCTGAGCAGATCGGTCTCGGCGACCACCTCCTTCTCGGGAGGGGGGAGGCTGCTGCCGGGGGTGCCCACAAGCCGTCGATCCTGTCCGATGCGCTCGAAGCAGTCCTGGGTGCGGTCTATCTCGATGGCGGCACCGGGCCCGCTTACGCCATGGTCGAGCGCTGGGTCGGGCCGCGCATGTCGACCACGATCGAACGGCTCGACTCCTTGGACAACAAGACGCAACTCCAAGAACTCGCTGCTCGGCTCGGCAAGGGGGCCCCGGTCTATCTGGTGACGGCACGCGGTCCGGACCACGCCAAGGTGTTCCACGCAAAGGTGTCGATCGACGGCGACGTGCTGGGCGAAGGCGACGGAAGCTCGAAGAAGGCCGCCGAGCAGTCAGCTGCAACACATGCCTCGGCGGCGTTGAGCTGAGCGAGCCGAGTCGCTGCGGTCGTGCCCGAACTCCCTGAAGTCGAAACAGTCCGTCGCGGCCTGCAACAGAGTCTGGTCGGCCGGTGCGTCGAGCACGTCGAAGTCGGTCGCGAGCGTGTGGTGCGGCGGACTTCGCGAGAGGCATTGATCGATGGCCTGACCAACACCACGATCCTGCGGGCGGACCGCCGCGGCAAGTACTTGCTGCTGCCGCTCGACTCTGGCGACACGATGATGATCCATCTTCGGATGAGTGGCCAGGTCCTTCTCGCTGACGGCGGAGCGATTCGTCCGGCACACACCCACGTCGTGCTCAGCTTGGACAACGGCACCGAGATGTGGTTCGTCGATCCACGGACATTCGGCGAGGTGGTGGTGTTCGACCCGGCGAACGTTGCGATCGAGCTTCCGCCGATCGCACAGCTGGGCGTCGACCCGATCGCCGAAGAGTTCCCGCGTGAACACCTGCGTCGATTGGTCCGCTCGACGGGCAGGGCGCTCAAACCGCTGCTGCTCGACCAGACAATGGTCGCTGGCATCGGCAACATCTACGCCGACGAAGTGCTCCACCGAGCACGTCTTCGGCCCGACCGGCCCGCTGACAGCATCGATGCGGCTGCCACGTGGCGTCTGCACGCCGCGATCCTCGACATCCTGTCTGCAGCGATCGAGGTCGGCGGGTCGACGCTCGGCGACGCGCAGTACGTCGACGTCGACGGTGCCAGCGGCAGCTTCCAGAACGAACACCGCGTATACAACCGGACGGGCGAACGGTGCATCACCTGTGGGCGCGGCTGGATACGGCGCACGATCTCCGGTGGGCGGTCCACGCATCACTGCCCGGTCTGCCAGCGCTGAACCGGTCACGTTGTGCCTGGCACAACGTGACCGTGTTGGGGGAGTCGTGTGATGAGCAAGTAGCTTCGTGTCCGCTGTGTACCTGAAGAATCTCACCCTCAAGGGTTTCAAGTCGTTCGCCGACAGCACGCCGATGGTGCTCGAACCCGGCGTGACCGTCGTCGTCGGGCCGAACGGGTCGGGCAAGTCCAACGTCGTCGACGCCATTGCCTGGGTGCTCGGCGCGCAGGCCCCGAAGTCCGTGCGATCACAGAAGATGGACGATGTCATCTTCGCTGGCACCGCCAAGCGCCCGGCGCTCGGCCGTGCCGAAGTCAGCATCACGATCGACAACGCCGATGGCACGCTCGGGTTGGTTTTCAGCGAGAT
>Ga0115031_1002930_pt1 | contig 12709 bp, 12 predicted proteins | sample Maine_Asex4_meta_FD_87301 | JGI IMG/M metagenome (GOLD analysis project Ga0115031, IMG submission 87301) | Marine algal microbial communities from Maine, USA - Maine_Asex4_metaG | ecosystem: Host-associated > Algae > Red algae > Unclassified | place: Maine, USA | collected 2015-01-05 | reverse complement strand
GCAACAACAAGCTCCTTCTTTAAGAGTGTTGTCTTATTTTATTCAATACGATGGATTGATATACCAAATGCATGGCGTGGCTCAGGTCGCTGATTTCAATACGTATTACAATACATTCTCAAATACGATGACAAACTTTAGGACTCTTCATGATCCTAATAAAATAAATCGTCTTCCGAATCGTATTGATATAAAAACGGTCTCTCAGTCAATGACATTCTCACAAGCATTACAACAAGCAGGTACACCAGCTGACGAGTATGATAATTTGGCAATTTTAAATAACATTGCTCTTGATGCTCAGTTAGCTGTTGGTACAAAAATTAAAACCTTGACGAAGGAAGAAAATCAAGTATTAGGAGGACAGAAATAAGTCGATATAGATTTGCTAGCTGTAAAGAATCAGCTCAATAAATAAACTTTTATAAATGGATGGTCTGCAAAGATTATCCATTTTTTATTGCTTCTTTTTTAATAGGATCTTGTTGGTTCAGAACCCAATTAGAGCCGATGACTTGCCACTGTTGGTCTCCGAACCAACAGCATTAAGTTTTAAGTAATCATACCAGCAATCGCTCCAGTTAAAAGTGTAGCGACAGTCCCACCGATTAAAGCTTTGAAGCCAAATTCTGTCAAGGTCTTTCGCTGACCCGGTGCAAGCCCTCCAATACCTCCAATCTGGATTCCAATAGAAGCGAAATTCGCAAATCCGCACAGTGCATAAGTAGCAATTAGAATAGATTTTTCTGATAATGCACCTGCAGCAATATATTCCTTCAAAGAGAAGTAAGCGACAAATTCATTCAGAATTGTTTTTTCGCCAAGCATCTGGCCGATCATCACGATGTCCGAACTTGGTATTCCGATCAACCAAGCAATCGGCGCAAAGATAAATCCAAGTAGATATTGCATAGATAAGCCAGAGAAAGTCCCATTAGAATTTTGACTAATCATATCATTGACGTTAATTATATCTCCTAACCAAAACAGGAATGTGTTACTGAGATAAATGAATGCCATAAAGGCAAGAAGCATCGCACCTACATTCACTGCGAGACGAACGCCATCAGTGGTTCCGTTCGATATAGCATCTAGGAAATTACTCCCGGCTTCTTGACGAGGAATTTTTATCTCCTTATCTATTTTTTCAGGTTCAGTCTCTGGGAAAAGCATTTTGGATGCAACGATAGCTGCGGGTGCCGATATGATCGAAGCTGTTAAGAGGTGAAGTCCAAATTTTTGCTGTGCGACAGGATCTGTCCCTCCGAGCATTGCCAAGTATGCACCAAATACACCACCAGCAATAGTCGCCATACCGCCTGTCATTAGACATAAAACTTCAGACCTAGTCATCTTTTCCAAATAAGGTTTAACTATCAAAGGTGCTTCTGTCTGGCCAATGAAAACATTAGCAGCAGCAGCCAAACTCTCAGCTCCTGACAAACGCATTGTTTTACTCATAATCCATGCAAAACCGTGGACGACCTTCTGAAGAATACCATAGTAATACAAGAGCGAAGACAAGGCTGAAAAGAAGACAATAGTTGGCAGCACCGTAAAAGCAAATCCAAATCCTTTTCCATCTACAGCTAAATCGCCGAATAAAAATTGAGCAGATTCAATGGTACTGTTAATGACAACTAAAAAGCCATCGACGATCGTACTGAATATTGACCGAACGAAAGGAACCTTAATCATCAATATAGCAAGTAGTAATTGGAGTGCAGTCCCAGTAAGTACAAGTCGCCAATCTATTGATTTTCTGCTGGTACTCAGTAGATAACAAATCCCTAGCATAGAGACAATTCCAATAATTCCTCTGTAGACATTTTCGAATAATTCCAAAATATATTTTTTATCTGACTGAATTCAATAACTTCGAATCTGAAAGTATATCTTTTTTTTAAATAAACGTATTGTCAGAGAGCATTTATGACCAAAGCAAAATATGTCATTGGAATAACAGGGGGAAGTGGATCAGGAAAGACCTCTATCGTACATCGAATAAGGGATCATTTTAATGAAAATGAACTTTGCATCTTATCTCAAGACAATTATTATATTCCAAGGGAACAACAGCAAATTGATGAAAATGGGATTCAGAATTTTGATTTGCCTGAGTCGATTGACCTAGATGTTTTTGTAAAAGATGTAAAAACCTTAATGTCAGGAGAATCCATTAAACTCCAAGAATATGTCTTCAATAATGAACTGAAAGAAGCTGGGACATTAGTTTATCATCCAGCACCTGTGATTTTAGTCGAAGGTCTTTTTGTGTATCATGATAAAAGAATGCGTGAGCTATTTGACTATAAGTTTTTTGTTGATGCACCAGAGGATGTTAAATTAATCAGAAGAATAAAAAGAGATCGTGTAGAACGAAATTATCCACTTGATGATGTCTTGTATCGTTTCGAACATCATGTGACACCTAGCTATGTCCAATATATATTGCCTTATAAACCTCAGTGTGATATGATCATCAATAACACATATTCTTATGATAAAGGCATTGATATTTTGTCTTCATTCATAAAGTCAAAAATTATTGATTGAAACTCATCTTTAGTCGAAAGGGTATAGATGATGCGTATGGCAGAGGTGCAAGTCCTATTTTCCCAAATGGTGAAATGATATCAATTCCCATTCCGGTCAGAGGCAAAGAGAAAGGAAGTCTGTATAAAGACATCAGTTTTAGACATCTCAATTATCAACAGCTCATCAGGCAATTAGATCTTCCGATCAAAAGAAAGATTTGTCATTTTGACCCAGATTTAAATCCAATATATTTTAAGAGGCATCTAAATTGGTCTCCATGTCTTGGACATCATGGTGCGGCCGCAAAACATTTGCTCAATAATCATGTATCCGCAGGAGATGTATTTTTATTTTTTGGTTCATTTAAACAGCTTGAATTGAGAAAATACAAGCAATTTGGATTTCGGTCTGATTCGGAAAAGCGGCATGTTATATTTGGGTATCTAAGAATCGGTCAAATACTTGATTTAAAAAATAGTCTTGATAAACAAGAAGCGATGCGACTGGGATATGAGGCGCATCCCCATTTGCTGAATGATTATCCAAAAACAAATATCTTATTTGTAGCAGAACACTCAAATCAATCAGCAGGGCTTTTTAATTTTCACACGGACCTAGTACTTACTAAAGAAAATGCTACGAAAAGTATATGGGAATTGCCTTTATTTTTTAAGGATGTACATATCACAAGACATGAAAATGTAAATCGAGTTTCGATTCAGGATCAGAAGACTATTTTAAAGACTGTTGGAATCGGACAAGACTTTGTCGTAGAAGAAAATAAGGAAACGACTAAATGGGTGAATCAATTGATTGAGAAACATAGCCGATCGTCCAAAAGATATTAAAGGAATCATTAAGGTAAATCAGACTAATGAATTACTCACAATTGTTATCGATATTCCGGAGTTAGATTTTTTAGAATTATGCTCAATTCTAATGGGATGACTTTCTATTCCATTGTGTGAAGAGTACGTATATATTTACATTTCTAGCTTATGATTTACCAATAATTGATCTCTCTGGGATTAAGCTTGTTAAAATCCCATAAGGATTTAATATTGATACTTAAATCCTAATAAACAAAGACTCCTGTCGTAGGTATGGGACGAAATGGAGTTTACTTTAGACAAGAGATATTCATTTAGATTTTTTCAGGACTATGCTCAATTTTGATGATTTTATAAATCAAGGGACAAAGATTACAGGAGACCATTAAAAATTATATATAATTTTGATCTAGTGTTGAATATGATATATTGAAATATGACTTCAATAGTTTTGTTAAACTGTTTTTAAGTCCCAAGCCTTTACATACCGAGTGTCATATCATTCTTGACTTTATGATACAACAGAGTGGCTTTAATACATTTCTTTAATTGTTTTGATGGAACTGGATTATTCAATTGAAAAATAATTGCCCGATTTTTTTCATATTCAAATTGATCACCATAAACAGTTTTAAAGGTCTCGACTAATCGACTTGTGCATTTGAAATACAATGCTATTGCTCAGGTGTTTTTTCTTTCCAATCCATGCGTAAGGTGCTCCCATGTTTAGTCAAAAAGCTTGGCTCACCCCACTTTAAAGTTTCTTCTATCTCGGTTATTTCTTGTGTTTCTTCTGCAGTTTCAATGATCAATTCTCTAAGGTATAGCATTTTGTCCTTGGCAGAGTCAGGATAATTTGCAAGCCTGGCTTCAAATTCAGGGCTTGTTTTTAAATTTAATTTAGTCATATGTTTCTGCATTAATGTCAGTGTAAAAGAAGCTTGACCAATCGGATTAGACTGATGAATATTTACGCTTTACATCTCTTTGTTTTATATTTAGATACAAAGCTAAGCTCGCTTGTGACAACCGTTTGTCAGGGGTGTAAACCTAATTTAATGATCAAAATATGCATTTATGAATACATATTAAATGATCTCTGGAAAGTCGTCATCGGTAACCATGATTGACCGTAAACCTTCTTTGTGTGTGACTGCCATTTGAAGGAAGGTCGTATCTACGTTTGATAGGAAGACATCATCTACCATGCGACGCATATCGATGACATTATCAATTGTTCCGTCTCTGAATCTAAATGTCTGGACTAAGTCGCCATCTTCTATCTGAAGACTGAGTCTGTGATTCATTTCTAATATTGTCAACTTGTATGAAGGATGGTCTATGTGGCCTACGATTCTCATAGTTTATCTGTTGTCTTGGATGCTTTTCGAAATCAGCGAATATAATTGTTTATAACCCTTTTGCTCTCTAAGAAGTGCTCTATGTTTTTTCATCGTCGTGACATCATCTCTACTGGCTGGACCTGTTTGCACAGTGCCTGGTATTTCGTTGATTATCTTTTGTGCAGTTTCTTTTATAATCGGATATAGTAAGCTGAAATCAAGTTTGTTTTTTTCACACAAGTCATATGCAATGTGATACATGTGATTTGTAAAGTTATTCGCAAATACAGCAGCTAAATGGAGAGCTGATTTTTGCTCATCATTAACAAGCTGCACATGAATGCTGACTTTTTTCAATAACATGAGTAATACTTGATTTAATGATGCATCTGAGGCACCACAACAAATAGGGACGGATGAAAAATCGATGTCTTTTTGCTTAGACAAACTTTGTGGCGGCCATATGATTCCAGCATTGTTAAAGCGCTGATGTATGACAGTCATAGCTGTAGCTCCCGAAGTATGAACAATAAAAGCTGAGTGGTCTAAAACATGTGAAAGAGAGAATATGACCTCTTCGATAGTGTCATCAGGCACTGCGATAATATAGAGCTCAGAATCTTTCGATAGTCGATTGAATGATGTTGTTGCTTTCGCTTTAATAGGAATAGCTAATCTTTTAGCTGAGGATAATCGCCGACTTAGAATGCTATCGATCTGGATGCCAGCATTGAAGAAAGCTTTTGCAAAATGGGACGCTACATTTCCAGCACCAATAAATGATATTGACTGAATCATCTTAGTTTTTGTATCTCACAATCATTCCAAACAGTAATCCAAATAGCATCATGCAAGTGCCTAGCCACACCAAATTAATACCTGGAAACACGATTGATTCTATGACGAGAATATCTGAACGTGGAACATTTTCCGCAATGTTTAAGTTGACCGCATTTAAGTTTCGATCTTCTTGTGCAAGACTGAAAGTCATCGTTTCTGTCTTTGGATCAATTTTATTAAATCTTGTATGCAAGCCAATTTCTGGAATATAATCCTTAATGCTAAATTGTTTATTTCCTCTAATGATGATAATTGGATCTGAGCTATGTGTAGATCTCGATTCTATATCTCTAATGATCAGTTTTCCTGCTAAGGCAATGTCGCCTTCTTCTGCCGCATATTGCTTATCAGATGGATCATTATCAAAACCGATCAATTCAATATTATAGTTGCCAACTGTAACAGCTTCATTCTTATTCAATAAAATGTCTTGATAAATTAACTCGTTTTCTTGCGTAAAGACTTGACCGAATACTGATTCATTTAGGCCAATCCTAAGTCTAAGTGGATCTATCGAAACAGGATATTGATACACGAGTCCTTCGCGCAATACCAAGGCAGGAGTCACTGTATAAACTGAGTCAAGAATAGGGTGGTACAGACTTATTTCTGCGCCCACTGCTAGATCAACGCTATCTAAATCGATATTCTCATGTGGTGGTGAGAATGTAAAACTTTGAAAACGCCCAACCACTGTGTCGATGCGAATCCCAGTTTTCGTTTTTATTTCATTTGTCAAATGGAATGTGTCCTGCAGTGCCACATTGTAAGGATTAAATACCATCGTATCCTCCATGACTTTCAAGCTGTCAATGTTTTGAAGGTGAGATGGATAGCCTGTGATACTTGTGAAAATATCTTTATTCCAATAATGCTTTGTATCTGGATTAAAGGCACCGATTTTTGAGAATTTTGAATCGTAAATCGCACTTGGTTTTAAATTAAACTCTTCAACAACGTTGTCATTGTCATCTGTTCGCTTGAAGTTTAAATTAAATTTTTTGAGATTGCCTTCTAGCGTATCTCCTGTGTAGGTAAACCAATAATTATTCGCTGGATATGGATTGTTTTGGAATAAGGCCAAATTGGAATTGAGTTGCTCTTGTGCAAGAATACCTCTTTGCCCAAATGGATCAGAAGTGATATAGTCTTTATTCAATCCAGAGAAAACAATCCCAAAAATTAAAAGCCCAAATCCCAAATGAGAAAAGACCGAAGCACTTGCTTTGAGATTCCCTTTGATAAATGTAAATAGATAATCTAAGTTAGAGATAACAGCAAACAGTCCTGAAAAAAGGAGTACTTGATGTTGCCAGTGAGCATTATTTAAATAGCGATATAATATAAAACTGCCTACGAGAGATAAGATCGTCGTGATGCCAAAATGTGTAAAAAATTTAGTTTTATATGATTCCCAATTGCGCCCACCAAATCTTAGATACTGACTCGATCCAGAAAGAATCCCGATGAGAACAGCAATCCATAATTGGTATTTGTTATAATGTTCGATCGGATCTTCTATGACTTTGCCGATATATGCAGGATCTATAGTCGATTCCATAATTGCATTGAATACAGGAAGAGAAGTCGATGTGATAATCAGAGCAGCTGAAAAGAATAATACGATTGATCCAATCAACATCCAAAACTCTCTAGAATTCAAAGACTCTTCTTTTGCTTTGACAGGAATCGTTTTGCGTCTCGCTAAATAATAAGTAACGCCAAGCAAAAAGAAAAAACTGACAAAAGCGACTAGCTGCCATTCGAGTCCCATCTGGGTAAATGAATGTGCAGAGGTATCTCCTAATATGCCACTCCTTGTCAAAAAGGTAGAATAGATTATAAGCACAAAAGTCAGCAAGTAAAATATATAAGTCGTCCGTATAGAATAGCCAGTACTTAGTGCGACCAAGTTAGTATGTATCCCCGCCACCAAGATGATCCAAGGAACAAATGAAGCATTTTCGACTGGATCCCAGGCCCAATATCCACCAAAACCCAAGGCTTCATATGCCCATGCTGCACCCATCAAAATACCTGTGCCTAAAAAGAATGCTGAAAACAATGACCATCGCAGCGCCGGTCTCAACCAACCACTGTGATCCTTTGTCAAGAGTCCGCCTAAGGCAAAGCCAAAAGGAATAGCAGTAGAGGCAAAACCTAAAAACAAAACTGGCGGATGAATGGTCATCCAATAGTTTTGCAATAATGGGTTTAAACCCGTGCCTTCTATTAATGATAGATAATCTGCTTTGCTAAATATAGGCGCATCGATCATGTCCCGAAGCAGGACTGTCGGATTACTACCGATTTTAAAATCATCACCAAATAAAGGAATGTGTAAACCGAGTAGCATGCTTGCAAGGAAGAATTCTATGAGTCCAAGTGTCATGACGACAGATGCCGACCATCGATCAGTCTTGCGCAAAAAGAAGAATCCGAGGATCACATGCCAAAACATCCATAGCATGAAACTCCCTTCTTGACCTTCCCAAAATGCAGAGAAGATAAAGCGCATCGGGAGATCGTCGGAGACATGACCATGGACATAATTGTATTCGTACATCGCATTTCCCATGATATAAAATATCAAGCCGATCAGTGCCAATGTCGCGACTCCATGAATCAGGAATCCTAATCTACCTAATTGATACCAACTTGATTTGTTTTCTTGGTTGTCCGTCGTGAGATATTGGTAAAAGGCAATAGCTGAAAATAATGCACCAATCAGCGACATTAAAATGCAGATATGACCAATAAATCCAGGCCACAGTGTCTCACCAATATATTGAATACTTGCCAAGCTTAACCTTGATTTCTAAGGTTAATTTCTTCGTCTTTGTATTTTGACGGGCACTTCATTAACAACTCATCGGCGACGAAAATGCCTTCTTGCATACTGCCTGTCACGACAACTTGTTCTGATCTTTCAAAGTCTTGAGGTTTTGCCTTGTTTAAGATGACTTTCGCATCATTTCCATCAGCATCCTCCATGAAAAAGCTAAATGAATTTGCATCGACTTCAGGATCGTAGTTCATCTCCTTGTCTTTTACTAATTCGCCAGCGATTTTCATACGCTTTCCAGATTGATTAGCGACATCAAAAGTGCCATAGGTACTCATATCCTTTGAGGCGGAAAACAATAGGAATATGCCTACCAAAATGACCAGAATGTTAATGATATATATTTTTTTCATCAGCTTTGCTCTAGTTATATAAGACTAATGCTTTTTTGTTTGAAAATGTTGTCACAAAAATACAGCTTTATTTAGGTTATGTATATATCTCAAAACATTCTTTACATTCGTTCTAAATAGTGAAATTCGAAAATGAATCAGATTCCATTAGTTGCGAAGTTAACAAATGTCAGTATAGATAATCCTTCTGGACCCATATTGAAGGATGTTAACTGCAGTATTGCAGAGGCAGAACTATGTTATTTGATTGGAAAAACGGGTAGTGGAAAGTCGACTTTACTCAAGTTATTGTACGGTGAAAATGAGTTGACTACAGGTCGAGCCGAAATAGCGGGTACAAATCTATCGACTTTAACACCTGCCAATATCCATTTATACCGCCGAAAACTAGGTATGGTATTCCAAGATTTCGCCCTATTTCCAGAATGGTCAGTCTTTGATAACCTAAGTTATGTACTCAAAGCAACTGACTGGACGAATAAGAAAGAGATCCAAAATAGAGTAGAGGAGGTGCTTACCGCTGTTCAATTAGATACAGAAAGATCTAGACTCAGCGCTAAATTATCCGGGGGAGAACAACAACGCCTAGCAATCGCGAGAGCCATTCTAAACAAACCAGAACTACTCATTGCAGATGAGCCGACTGGAAATTTAGATCCGGAGTCCGCCGATGAAATTCTGAATTTGATCAGGCGATTGACTTTGGAAAATAATATGGCAAGTATTGTCGCAACCCATGATCATTCTTTACTCCAAAGATTTCCTGCTAGAGTCTTGAGATGTGAAGGTGGTACAATCGTGTAATGCGCTCAGATGAGTAGGCAAAAATCATAAATCACAGTTCATAAATCCTCGCCGCTATTGGTCTCCAAACCAACAGTCAGGGCTAAAAATCCGCTTTTTGTAGACTATGAATTTAGTATCAGGGTTTTGAGCTCCTTAGCTTTTGTAATAAATGACAAGAGGCTGAGTGATGAGCGATAAAATATCTGAGATGTTTTTATTCTTCCTCGCGAAAGCTAATCGGTAAATCAAAATACTCAGGAATCTCATCCTCATAAAACACCATGCTATAGATCATCGCTTGTCCTTCTTTATACAGACCAATCAATCTGCAGAATGGAAATGAAGCCAGAGATTCTTTGGGCTGAAAATCTGCGTACAATCCCCAATCAGCATTAAATACGGTGTCAATAATTGCTGACTCTATTTCGGTGAGAGTAATATTAGGTCTTTGCTCATTGCTCGAGAGTGAGGCCACATATTGAAACATATCTAGCTGCGGATGATTGGCTAGATCTTGCTTACTTTTTATTTTTTTAAACCGATATCGAATTTCTATTTTCTCATCAGAAGAATGAAGGATCATATCAAATGGTCCATAATCTTTCAGCTGCTGTGGAACAGGGTGGAGCCAGGCTTCAGTCGGCTCATAATAATACAAACCAAATGCATCCAGTGTATTTTCAAATCGCTCAGAGACAGGTGTATTCTCTTGAGCATGCGCGATATGGACAGTGCAAACACCTAAAAACATCAAGAAGATATAGTAACAACAATTTTTCATAAACAAAAACAACGTGATGTACAATACTCAATCTCAAAAATAGAACATTTTGCGATCTGATCAATTCTAATAAGCTCTACAATCCCAATATTCAATCCCATTGCTAACAATTCTTTAGATTCCAATGAATCGATAAAAACTATCTCTGTAGAAAAGGATGCCATTACCATCAGATATCGGTACCATTTGTGTCAATAATATCAATTCCATTGACACACAATCTGACCAATCCCAATAATCAATTACAAACTATTCTTTATCTTAATCACTTCAAAGAAAAAAGCGATTTATGAAACGACGTTCTTTTGTTAAAAACAATCTACATGTAATGGCTGTAGCGCCGCTTATTCAGCCTTTTTATATCGGAAAGTCCAAACCAAAACTATCTGATGATATCCTTGGACATAGAGGTTTTACCTATCGCGTCCATAAGGAATGGGGCGATTTAGATCCTGCAAAGACACCTGTGAAGAATTGTCATGAGATGATCATGGATAAGAGCGGTCGACTGATTATGATCGGTGATGAGACCAAAAATAATGTATTGATCTATGATAAGGCTGGTAAGTTATTAGATTCGTGGGGTACGACATTTACAGGTGGTCATGGTTTGACACATTGGGATGCAGGAGGAGAAGAGTTTTTATTTATTAGTGACAATGCTGGCGCAGTCATCAAGACGACTTTGGATGGGAGAGAGCTGATGAGAATAGAGAAACCAACAGATCCAACAGTCTATGGAGCTGATGATAGTTTTGTACCGACAGAAACAGCGATCGGACCGAATGGAGATATTTATGTAGCGGATGGTTATGGCTCACAATATATTTTGCACTACGACCACGACGGAAAATTCATCAGAAAGTTTGGTGGGCGAGGAGATGAAGATAATCAATTTCAGACAGCTCATGGAGTCTGTATAGACAATCGAGTGGCAAGTAATCCGACCTTACTGACCACCTCAAGAGGACACAATTCCTTTAAGAGATTCTCCCTAGACGGAAAATATTTAGAGACAATCTTTTTACCTGGAGCATTTGTGTGTCGTCCAGTGATCGATGATGATATGTTATATGCAGGTGTTTGTTGGTCCAGATTAAAATATTTGAATCGAACCCCAGATTCAGGTTTCGTCACCATATTAAATAATGAAGACAAGGTGGTATCAAATCCGGGAGGTACAAAACCAACCTACGATGAAGACGGTTCGCTAAAAGTCATGGTCCAGAAGCAATCTATTTTTAATCATTGTCATGATGTCTGTATTGACGAAGATAAAAATATCTACGTCTGCCAGTGGAACGCTAGCAATACATACCCAATCAAATTAGAAAGAGTTTGATTGCTAATGTGATAATGTGATAATGTGATAATGTGATAATGTGCTAATGTGATAATGTGCTGATTTGCTGATTTGCTAATGTGATTAAATCCACTCCGCTTTTGCTGAGATATTTTCTACCCGACGCACAAGTTGTTCTGTATGGAGCTTCGCTTTGCTACGATATTTATTCTTCATATATTAAATCATTTAAACAGATGCCAAATCCTCACAATCCTATCGGATGGGTAGAAATCCCAGTCACAGATCTAACCCGAGCAGCGACCTTTTACGAGACTGTGTTAAAGATTGATATTCAGAAGGTACAGTTTGGAAATGTGCTAATGGGATGGTTTCCGACTCATGAAAATGGGACGGGCACCTCTGGGACTTTGATCCAATATGAAGAGGCATATAAACCGAGCGATACCCATGGTCCGTTAATCTACTTTACCTGCAAAGACCTCAGCGAAGAACTCGCGAGAGTAGACAAGGCGGGTGGAAAAATCGTCCAAGCTAAAACTCAGATATCAGAAGAGATCGGTTTTATGGCTCTCTTGATTGATACGGAAGGGAACCGGATTGCCTTGCACTCTAAGGCTTAATGTAATTGTAAAGTCAAAGCAGTGATAAAAATTAACTGGCTGTACATTTCACTTTACTTTTGTTTCTAAAATTGAGATTCAATCAGTATCTTGATTAGTATAAACATCTGTACTCTTTCTGTACGACGGGATAACAAATGCGAACCATGATTAACATATGCGTACTTTTAGCTAAGTGTCCCGTAACGGTTAAAAACGGTTAAGGGTGTTTATATATAGTTGTTATATCCAAATTAAGAAAGAGCCATCGTGAGTGCATTCCGTTTTCGAACTCTTTTTAAGAATCCAAGATTAATCCTTGCAAGTAGCTGTATGATAATAATAGCCAAAATGGTATTTACGTAGCTAAAATGATAATTTGTAGGACTACGCAGAAACCCTGCACTTAAAGGGTCGGAATCTAATGGGATCAATCTGTACGCTATACAATATGTAAGAATAAAAACAATAGCAAATAGAACTAATTC
>Ga0115031_1002929_pt1 | contig 12711 bp, 18 predicted proteins | sample Maine_Asex4_meta_FD_87301 | JGI IMG/M metagenome (GOLD analysis project Ga0115031, IMG submission 87301) | Marine algal microbial communities from Maine, USA - Maine_Asex4_metaG | ecosystem: Host-associated > Algae > Red algae > Unclassified | place: Maine, USA | collected 2015-01-05 | reverse complement strand
CCTTGACCGAGCGGAGCCCATCGCCGATCTTCTGCGAAAGCGCCACGAGTTCGTCGAAGGTGGCGCATGTGCGGTCGGCCAGCTCGGCTTGGGCACGTACCGAGGGGTGGAGCCCCTTCAGGACAAGGTACCGTAGCTGCCCCGGGTCGTACATACCAGGGGTTGTCATGGATATATCCCTGAGGAATATATCCATGCATTATATCCGTATTCACTTCGGATACGCGCCGGGGACGCATATTCTAAATGCATTATGAGAAAGAGAGGAGAGGATATATCTATCCTGTCCAACAAAAATTGCAAGATTATATCAGATCCGTATTCCAGATATCAGAGGCAGGATACAGTGATATACAAGATTATTAAACTTCTCGGGCCGACAAAACTCCGGTACAACGCAGTCCACCTCTCTTTGCCCAATCCGACCATCGGGAGATCCATGTGCAAGCATGTTGCAGCGACAAGCGGCAATCCCGCCCGACCCGGAAGAAACCGTTCAAGCACGCGACTCGGCCCGCTTGCGATATCAGCAAAGTGTGACACGAGTTTCAGAACGATCTATCTGACGACCGTTTACAAAAACGGCGGGGAACTGCCTGGACCGCGCCCGTTGGGGCGCACACATCAAATGTGAATATCACGTCGTTTTTGACATTCATTTAGCACTCAACAAGTGTCTGAATGGCTTCTTTCTCTAGCCCTAATTGTGCGGCCTGACGGACTTGTAGGAATATATTCGGATACGATAATCGTACTCAAATACGGATATAATCTACGTGATAATCCGGTTTCGGAGGCAGATATCCGCATCCGGATCTTAGTTAAGCGATTTATCCGTAATGAGATACAACGCATCGGCGTGTATCCGTATCCTATTTCGCCTCGAAATGCATATCCGGACAACCCCTGGTACATACCCATGAGCTGTCGGCCAAGCCGCAGCACCCGCTGATGGAAAGCGCGCTCGCCTTCGTCTTGGCGTTGCTCCGCGGTACGGAGGGCCATTTTGGCGGTGTGCAGGGCGTCATCGGGTGCAAAACGAGTCAACAGATAGTTGATCGTGTGCGGGAAGCTGGTACCGACGGCGCTGCCGTGTGGGCCATTTGGTTCCTGGACGAAGTCGTCCTTGGCCTCACCGCCAATGCGGTAGGCGAGGAGGTACGGGGCCTCGCCCAGAGTGACATCCATTTCGTCCGCGGCTGTGCGAAAGCGAGTGAGGAGCGCCAAGACGGCCAACGAATCCGAGCCATCGAAGAGCGCGACGCAGTGGAATGGACCGTCCAGCAGGCGATGGCGCCTGCGGAGCTGGCTTGCTTTCGACCGGCCGTACGTTGGATCCGCATTGCGGAAGAGGTAGCGGCGAAGGTCGAGCAGCGACGAGAACGGGCCATGCTTGGACGTCAAGGGGAGCGGCCAGGGAATGAACGCCATTGGCGTCGAAGCTGTCCGACCGGGGACCCGTGTGCGGGTGCGGCGCCGCGAGCAAACGCGGCGGCGCGAGGGGCCGGTGCTGTCGCTGCTGCTGCTGCTGCTGCTGCTGGGGTCTCGTGGCGGCTCGTCGTCATTGGCAGACTGCGAAGAGCGGGCGTCGGAATCCGATCGCACCCCCCCACTCCGCGAGGCCAACGGCGACGTTGAGGCGGCGGACTTGCGCGACCGGGACCGGTCGCGAGGGGCCAGGGTGCTTGCCGGTGTTGGGTCAGTAGGCCGGGGTCCACTGGCTGTCGACATCGGCAAAGTTACAGTTGGGTCGCGCAACGTTGTGATGCCGGCGCGTAGCTCTGGGACGGACGCGGCCAACGTACGCTCAAGCGTCGTTAGCTCGGCGACCGCCGATTGCTCCGCGCGACGACTAGTATTGCCGAGGGAAGCGCCCGAGCCGCTCGAAGCGATAGCCGCTGCGGTTGGATCGGGGAGACCCGAGGCATTGTGGGGAAGAGGGGGAGTCGTCGCCGCCGGGGCTGACCCGTCGGCAGTGGGCCGAGCGTCAGCGCCCGCATTATGAGGGGGAGCAAAGCGCGGGGGATCGGCACCCCCGCTCGCCGTTGGGGATAGGTTGGCTTCTTGTCTCGAGATAGCACAAACCCGGACACGACGGCACCACGGCCCGTCGGGCACCGTGGAGCGACTCCCCCGGCCCGCAACAAAAGCCGCCAGGTGACCGGGACCACAGGGTGGTCACGTCATGTGAACCGTCAGTCGCGTCCGCACCGTTGTCGGCGGGGCTCGCGATAGGAGAGGCGTCCCTCAAAAGGGACGACGCCCTCTCCCCTGCTGCTCCTCCCAGTGTGGCAACAAAGAATGCGCGAAAAAATACCTCATAACCACACTGACAGTACAAAAGAGAAGGACCCAAAGGGTCAACCTACCGAGAGGACCTAGACGGCGCAGAGGCGCGCAAAGGCTAGGACTGGAGAGGGACGCCAAGATTTAGATGGCGAGCATGACGGGGCGGCGCGGAGCAAGGCCGGCGTCGTAATAACAAGACGAAACAAACGAAAAGGAGAGACGAAAGAGTAACCCCTGCCCCGAATAGAAGGGCTACTGAGGGAGGGACAGCCGTGCCCCAGGCCGCAGTCCGAAGTATGAAGAGACGGGCGCAAGTCCCGGTAGGGGCATAAGTACTGGGCTTAGCCCCTGCCGAATGCAACAGTCGTATTGATGTGCTCCTCAAGTGCTGCGCCCGCCCGCCGGCGCCTCAGTGGCACTAAGCGGGCCGCAAGCGGCTAGCGATGGCATTTCCTCACAGAAAAGGCCATTCTCCTACCCTCCGGGGGTCATCGCTAACGACCGCAGACGCGTGCCGCGTAGTCACGTATGGATCTCAAAGCGCAGAATCGGCTCACACCGCCGCAGCGCTCATGCCGGCACGAAATGGCTAACGAGTCGAACGCTTCGGAGGCATTCGAGAGTAGCCCATTGATAGGTCAATACTTGAAATGGCACAGGCCGGTTCTCCGTGATTCTCTTCGTCGTGGCCATCGTGGGCACCCCCGGGATGCAGCCATCAAACTATGCAATTGTGGACGAGGAGAGAATGCAAGAAAAAATCAAGAACTAGAGCGAAAGAGGAGCGCGCAGAAAAGGGGGGTTAGACAAGAACAACTGTGACAACCAAGAAGGAATAACAAAGCATGCATGCCTGCCCAAGTACGCAGGAGACTACCCGACACGCATACTCAGGCTTACACGGTCACGGGCACGTTCGCTAACGTACCATGGATGGCCGGGTTCAGCACAAGAGGGGACAGCGGTGGCGCACGATGACCACAGCAGCTGAACCGTCCAATAAGGCGGCGATCATCGGTTGCGGCGCGCTGCGGTCTTTTCCGGTAATAGACCAGGTCGAGCGGATCGCACAACCGCCGACTGCCGGCGCCAACGTGCTCAGTCGGTGGCCCTGTTGGAGATGTCGGATTGGCTGCGGACGCTGTCGACTTGCACGCAGAACGAGATCCATAAAGAGCGTTCCAGTGCCCGTTTTGCCAATTCGCTTGGTTTTTATCATGGGAGGATGCCCAGTGCTGATTCTGCAAATGCGAGTGATGGGCGGTGGTTTTTGCTCTCGTGAAGATTCGATGTTTATCACGTGTGGGGGGGTCGTCCTGTGGCTTTGAGACCTTGTGTTTGAGACCTGGGCATCATTGCGTGATAGAGTGCGCCAGTCGATCGGTTTGACTGTCATGACATGATTTACGTCTACGATTCATCATCTAAGGACGGGTTCATGGTTATTGCTGTCTTCGCCGCTCTCCTTCCCTGCTCGCATGCAACCTCGTCGCGGAGCAACCATCATCATAGATGAGATGGACGCGCAGCTGTTCGTCGACCCTGTACAAGACGCGGAAAAGTACATTGAGGCCTGCACGACTCTGGATGATGTGGCAGACAGTTCCCGTCTTGACCGGGATGATCGTGACACAGAGTCGTTTCTTTTTTCCGCTGCCGCGACTCTCGTTCTTCTTCCCAATGGTGAGGGTGAGGCTGCCAACTTCGAGAGAAACAATGGCGTGGAGTGGTACCGCCGCATGCGCCGATCGGGTGTGTTCTTTAGGCGTGTCCGCACGACAGAGAGCTCATTTGACGTGTCGTATAATCAAGTGAAGCCCTTCATGCGGTACCCAGGCAATGGGCGGGTGGGCCATCCTCCCGAGATTTACCCACGCATTTGAATGCTACTTGTTCTGTACTGGCTGGCACAGGGTGGCTCTTTTTTGCTGACATGCGACACGGCAGACGTCTCCGGGTCGACGTTCAATCGTGTCCTGAGAGAGGTGCTGTCTGCCATTGAATGTGCACTGCCCACCCCCATGTTTCCATCTTCAGTCGAAGGACAGTCGAAAGTTGCCGTGGACTTCGTCAATCTGCTTGGCTGCCTGTTCAGGAAGGTAACCGGGGTAATCGATGGTACCCTCATTCCAATTCGTACCCCTCCTGCTCGGATGAAAGTGTCGTACAACTGTCGTAAGTGTTTCTATGCGCTATCCCTCCTTGCCATTACTGACAGTCGGAAGCGCTTCTTGTGGTCGCGCTTAGATTTTCCTGGCTCCATCGGTTACTGTAGAGCCTTCAAGGAGAGTCGCTTCTATCGCCAACATAAGTTTGGCACACTTGTGCTCCACGCGGCATTCTCTCTTCTCGCTGACGGAGGATTCGCTCTGGAGACATGGCTATTGAAGCCATATCCTCGTGATCAGCTGAATGAGAAGGGCATGTACTTCAACTACGTGCTTGTATCAACGCGTGTCATTGTTGAGAACGCTTTCGGTGTTTTGAAAGGGCGCTGGAGAGTGCTTCACCTCGGCATATCCACAGATGTGGAAACAGCGCGACAGGTCTTTGCCGTTTGTGTGTTGCTGCACGACTTTTTGATTTAGTGAGGAGACAGTTGGACCGACAATGTCGATGTTCTTGACACGGATACGGACGTATCGGCTGAGGACATGACATCCGACTGTGACTATGCCGACGCTCTGCGATTCAGAGATGAGCTCTGTGAGGCCCTCTGGGCTGCGTACCATTGTTGAGTTGAGGAGCTCGCATTTTTTTTTTGTCTTTGAGACCCCAGGTGGGTTGGGATCGCGAGATGATTGTTGAGTGGGCAGCAAGAGGTGCGTCATGCAACTCGCTGCCGATGCAGACACATCTGCAACGGGGTGTTTGGGGTGGCGGACATCCGCGGGCGGTTATCACCGCGCCAGTGGGCCCTTCGGGGGCCGTGCCGACCGCAGTGGTGGGCGCCAGGCAATGTCAGCAGAGGGGACCGGTGCATGGTGACAACCGTCGCAGGACAGGCCGATGTGATGCCTGGCAGCGGACTGCTGTTTTCATCGTTTACATTGGGACACGCGAGACTGATGGAGTAGACACCGATACACAAACAGGCTACTGTGAACGAACTGTAGCGAACATCGACCTTGCTCAACCGAGGCAACTAATCGGCGCTCGCGCCTCCCCCGGTCCCCACCTCCTTATTCTCAGACGGCCCCCCCGACCCCTCCCCTCCCCCCACAGTGGCATCAGCGTCCATCCTCCGCTTCAAAGCAGCAAACATCTCGGGCGTCATGCCCGCGTTCGTCATCCGGATGGCGCGGTCCACGAGAGCATCCTCCTCCTTCGTGGCAATTTCGGGTGCAATAGCGCGTTGCCGCAGGGCGCTTTCTTTCTCCTCGGACGCAAACGTGCGCTCCAACAGAGCAAATTTGCCCTCGTCGTACTCTTTCTGCGACTCAGCCGAAACCATGCGGGGGCTCTCCTGGTCCGCCAGGGTCCTCACAAAGCCCTCCGCAGCTTGAGTAGCCGCGGTCTTGGCCCCAACCGGTTGGCGACCGGCGAGCCCGGGAACAGCAGGCCCTGCCATCGCCTTCCCCTGCGGCGTAACGGGCGGAACGACACGGTCAGAGGCCGCGATCGGCTCACGAGTGCGTGTCCCACCCCGATCAGCCGACCGAACACGAGGGAACGGGGAAGTTCTGGCGGCGGGAGACCTTGAATCATCGTCGAAATCAGAATCGCCGGGTGACTTGTGGTGTGTTGCAGATCGAGCATCGCCATCTTCTTCGTCAACCTCCGCGTTGATCACATTTCCATATCGTCACGCGCGGGCGTCCAACGGCTCGGGCGTCGATTGGTGGCGTCGATCGGCGGCGCGTGCACCAGAAAGACCACGACTGCTGCCGTCTCGAGACGGGGACCTTGCTGAAGAGGCAGTTGCAAGATCAAAACTGGATTCCCGCGTACGCGCTTCCTCCCCCGCCGCAGTCGTACCCCATAGATCTTGACCGAGCTCATAGTCTGGAAGCTTGGCTGTTTTGAGAGAACTAAACTGATGGGTACACAACAAAAGAACCAAGCACACGGAAAATAAAAAACAATGCATGAAGAACGGGGAAACATTGAGTTAGAGCCAAGCCAAAGTTATCCGGGCACACAAGTGGAGAGAGGCGTCAACAAGGAAAGAAGTAGAGCGAACGCACATTGTGTTGAAACGCAGTGGGGCTAGGGGATGGGGGACCACGTTGAAGTGGTTGAGTGGCTTGAGCTTGTGTGTATGCGTGCGAACGTGCTTTGGTGGTTGTCTCTCCAAAGCGCCCCTCTTCCCATCAAGGGCACTCCTCAAGTAGTCCTAGTCGGAGCACTCAAGCCCACCACGCCGCTCAAGCAGCTCGCCCGCGCACGCGCCCGCCCAAACTCTAAATCAAAGCCCTCACCAAATCAAAGCATCAAGGATCAAAGCAAAGCCCACGCAAATCAAATCATCAGAAGCGCAAGAACAGAAAATGCGAAATCGCAAAAATTTCACTCAAAATCGCACCGGTACAAATGTCGAATCCACCAGCAGTCACCAAACCGCGGGGAAGTCGCATGGGTAGCTTAGTGGGAAGTAGGGCTCCCACTCTCATGGGCGCGACCTTCGGGTCGCGTCCGGGAGTCGGGGGTTCGAACCTTGTCAATACATAGTTTCTTGAAATTTGCTTTTTACAGTAGCAGGGCTTACAGTGTTGTTCAGCATGACGTTCCAACACATTGCAGGGTTTCAATTCTCTCTGTACACGCCCCTTGGTTTCGCTCCGCGTTGATCACCTTTCGAAGGCCTTTCCATGCGAATTGTAGATACCGCGCCTTGCTCTTCACCCGAGCGTCCGTATACCCCGCATCCTGAGGGAAACGACCAGCGAGGGGATCAGCAGCCGCCTGATACTGCGCGTTCAAGCCCTTAACGTCGTTTCGCGCCTGAAGATTTGCACAATGGTCGGAAGTCTGCTGAAGCCACTTGAAGAGCTCATGGCACTCATCGCTTCTCCACCGCTTGACCGCTTTCTCGTCGCCGGCCGGCGTCGAGGCCGGAAGGCGCCGCGCACGGCCTCGGCGGCGAGTCTCAAGGGAGGGTGAGGCATCAGCTCCCGTGCCCTCCTCCGAGCCTCTGGCGGGAGACGGGGGTGGGTCGGTATCGTCGGGGTTGCTCGTTGGGGTTGGCATGGTGTTGGTGGGTGTTGGTTCGGTACGACGCGCGGTTGGGAGAGTACGGGGATGGGATGAGTCTGGGGAAAAGCACGCGTCGATGGCGTGCGCTGTTTTTGTGGTGTCGACACTGTGTCTGCTTCGCGTTGTGCTGGTGCACTTTCTCTGTTTACACAGTGAAAAAAGTCCGGGTAATTGCACACGCTTATTGCAATTGGAGTCCAGCAGCAGGCCCCAGAGTCGCTGTTCTCACGTGAAGGACTAAAAACACTGACTCACGATCCGATCATGGGAGGTCGGTCGTGTGGCAGCCGGTGTCACGTGAAGATTGCCCCCGAATAGCGGAATCGGGTACAGACAGCAAAGGCGCGCCAGACAACCGGCGCTGGCCTCCTGCAGCGTTAGGTGTGACGAGAGCCCTTGAAAATGTCATTCAGTGTATCGAAAGCACTTTAAACGCCTTAATAGCGTACATTCGCTACTTGTGGCCCCTCACTATCTTGAACAGGTCAACAGATTCCAACGCGCAGAATTTAAGACACGGACGTGAATGTACGACGCACCTACGTGCTCTAGTTCCTGCTGACCATCTCCGCGGATAGAACGGGCACCACCTTGTGTGTGTGGACTGCATGCCCTCGATCGCGCCCCGACATGTCCAGCACGGGGCGGGGGGTCCCTGTTGCCGCTGTGCCTGCGCATCCTGGCCACATGTGCTGGAGCAGCAGCGGAGAACAAATAAAACCGCCGCTGCTTCTTTGCCATGTCGCTGGTACGTGCTGGTTTCGCTGTTGCTCTTGCTGTCAAACGCACGATGGACCTGCTGCTGTCGGCGCCGTCATTTTGGATCGCCGATGGGGACAGCTCGTGCTTCCGAGCAAGCATGTCTGCAGTGCAGAAAAACGTGAAGCACAAAACCGATCCCCGTCAGAGAAAAGAAGCAGAGGCCGCTAACTGAAAGCACACGGCGAGGCTTCCCGATCAAACGAACGGAGAGTAGTCGCGGTGCACAATCAGCATGCGCAACCATCGCTCGATCTTCCCACGACCCATTGATTTGGTTCTGGTCATCATGATGCTGTAGGCCGCGCGTTGGGCGCGTCCTTCCGCTACTCGTAGTCGCCAATGGCTCCATAGCCGCAACAACCACTTCCGAAGTGTCTTTGCCCGCGTCGCGAGACGAAGACGCTGCCGCGGTGGCGGCGGCGGCGGTGGTGGCGGCGGCGGCACGGCCGACGATGGGGCTCTGCGCTGACACGTCCAAGAAGGCAGCGCTGGCGGCCCGCAAAATCAAATTGGAAGTCGCCACCGCCGGTGCGGAGGTTCGCAGCACAGCATCTGCCCTGCCCGATGCAGACTAGTGCATCTGGCTCGCACCCGGCATGTTTGCCACAGCGACGTGTTCCGCCCCCCTGCCCTCACTCGTGTGTCCGGCCGACGATGCCGGCGCAGAGACGTGCTTGTCGTCGCGCTCCAGGCTAGCTAGTTGCTGTCGGCCGAGCCAGAGCCCGAGCCGCCAAGAGCCGCGGGGCGACGGCCAAAGCAACAGCCGGAAGCGAGGCGGCCGACGCCGACGTGCCGCCGCCGAACGCGGATGTGCGTGCCTCCGCCGCCCCGACCTCCGCCGTCGCGTGTCCGGTGGGTTCATTAGGCAGTAGGTTGAGGCCCGTAGGAGCGGCGGCGGCCTTGTACCTCACAATGCCCCCCGCGGACGGCTCCGGGTGAGAGATAGCCCGCCCGGCACCCCCGGACGTCGAAGTATCTGCGAGAACAGTGGTTGGTTTCGCGCATGGTATCGCCTTGCCACCAATGCCCCATACACGCCCACCAGCCACCTCCTCAACAGCCGCGGCGGTCGATAGCGATGGCAGAACTGTGCATAAGACAGGAACGCCCGACGTTGACCTCGGTGTCGTCAAAATTGCAGGAGCCGCCAAAGTAGCAGCAGACTCTGTCAGTGCCGCCACCGCCTCGGACGCACCGACGAAGCACAAGGCGTCGACGAGGGCAATCTCATAGTCGGAATCGCTTTTGCTGCTGTCGCGGTCCATTGCTCGTCCCTGCGGCGAGCTGCCGAGTGCGACAGAGCGGGAACCCGCCGCGGTTGTGACGAGGTGGGCCATGACACGTCCGCTCTTTTTCGCAAACGTGCCGCCGTAATTTGGTGGATATATTGAGTTCGCAAGGGCGGCAGCAGCTGCCACAGCAGCCAACACGCCGTACGTGTGGCCTCCATCATGTGGCGACCGCTCGTTCAACGTGGCTCCATCCGCGCCGCCAGCAGAACCGCCAGATGGCACACGGCTCGTACCTAGCCACCCACCCTCCGCCCTCCCCCCACGGTTGGCGAATACCATTCAGGTCCGCCCGGAACAGTACGTCCCTTGCCCTCTCCGACTAGGCGCTTCGTCCGAGATGAGGTCGGCGGCGAAGATGGAGCCGCAACCGATGTTGTGTACGACGGCGGAACGAAGTGAAGAGACGACCGCAGCTCCCTCCGTTAAAACACATGCAATTGCTTGAGGTTTTGGACCAGCATGAAAGGCGACCGGCGAGGCGAGGCCTGGCCATCATTCTCAACTTCTTTGAGAGAGCAGCCGATGGATGCGGGGCTCTTGATAGCAGCAGACAGCCGGGCCAAGACACCCTTTAGCGCATTTTCTGGCACACGCATGGGTCGGTCCCCCAAGATGAGTGGCTTTCGTTGTCCCAGCACACGTCCAGTCCGCAGAGCCACCGTGACGATTTTTCCAGTCGGGGGGAACGAAGAAATCCTCGCGTCGCATTTGCTGCCAGGCATCTAGGGGCAGTCGGTTTCCCGTATCCACGAGCCTCGCAGGCTGAGGCTGCTGCGGCGCGCGAGTGAAATCGATTCCCAGAACCACTCGTCAGCGGCGATCGACGTGCAAATATCTCCGACTTTCGGATTCCGCCACAGCGGTGCCTCTCTCTGGTCCTGCACCGCCCTGCTACAGGGACCGGGATTCGTCTGATCCGGTTCTGGACATTCTGGAGCCCCCTTGTGAGTCCAGCAAATCCTCCTGTACAGGCTGACAGCACCGACACCGTTGCTGGCTGGACCGGAAGTGTCATGACATTCGCAAAGTGAAATCGCCGCGAAGTCTCCTTTGTCACCTCGGTCGCAAAATGAAGAGCCAGCCGCGCTGACTCTTCGCTCGGCGACTTGAGCACCGTTGTTCTGACGGTGCATGCAAACGGGGAAGGAGGCTTATGCCATCTTCACAGACGTCCAAGACGGTACATGTAGAGTGGCTCTGACGCTGCCACGGCCGTTGCGCCGCACCTACCGCACTGAGGCCGACGTTGCCAAACAAGGCGGCGGTGTCCGCGAATAGGACCTGTCGAGTCGCCGGCTTGTCGGTGTGGCCGCCCTTACGTGAAAAAACGGCCCATATTGTGGTGGGAGTCGTTGCTGCCGCCGTGCGTCCACCCATCGCCTTCGCGGGCATCAAGCATGTGACCTGATGGCGGCCACCGTCGTGCTTCCGAGTGCTGAGCAGAGTTTCTTTTTGTCGCCGTTCGGAGGAGCTTGGGTTCGCGCTTCGACAGTGGGCGGCTTTGTGCCGCCTCCCCGGAGCGGCGACGGCGGCAGCAGAGATGACGTCGGATGCGGCAGCAGCGGCGGCGGCGGTGGCGGTGGCGGTGGAGGCGGCGGCGGCGAATCTACGAACCAAGACGATTGCGGCAGGGGGATCCGGACCACTGTGTCGAAAGTGCAGGCGGGATTCGTGTCTCTGTTATTCGTATGCAACGGCGCTTCTTGTCTGCATTTGTTTTGCACCCTCCCGCGTTCGTGCCCGACGCCCGGAATGTGGGTGGCACTGAGGGCGTCGGCACAAGTACTTGCAAGCTTGTGCCGCCGCAGTGGGGCGGGCGGCCGGCGAGGGCGACAGCCCTGCGTGAGCGGCGCGCTTATCGCCGAGCGCGGGTCGTGCACGGCCCACGCGGCGGCGCAGACCGCCACGTCGCCGGTGCTGCCGGCCGAACGCGCGGCTGGTGCGGCGCGGACGCCGAGGTGAGCGCCTTTCGTGTCGGCGCGGAGGTAGTCTAGGAAAACAGGGCCAAGTCTCGTGGCAACTAGGACAGGGCCGTGAAATCAGACATTCTACGGACAGTGGAACGAACCAAGGCCGTGCAATCAGACCTTGGCAGTGTTATGGTGAAGCGTCGTGCAGTCGTCGCTACAGGAAACGGTGGAGAATACTCACAAACTCGTTCGAGCAAGCAGGGGGAGCAACCACCTGCGGCGGTCCTCCGACTTGTCATGTACCCTCGTGTGCATCATCCGTCGCGGGCCGGCGGGCCGACCATCTCGTGCCGCTCGCGCCGCCCAGCGGTGAAGGTCACCGGACCATATCAACGCTCCGTGTGTGATCACCATATTGAACAGCCAACTCTGTCACACCTTGAACAGGTTGCTCCGACCGCCGAAAGGTCACAAATCTCGCAAGTAGGCAGATGTGCTGGCGGCTTCCCTTTCGCTACACAGCCGCCGGCTGCAGCAGCAGCTGCGCGTTTGGCAGAAGTGGGCGGGGGGGGGGGGGAGGGCGACGCGCCGTCCGCTGTGGACGGCGACGACGTGCCGGTCGTCGTGGACGTGAAAGGCCCGATGGCAGTCGTGGACACATTGTTGCGGCACGTCTAGCCCCCCGCCGCAGACCTCGTGCTCGCCGTGGCTGCCAACGTCCACTGCTCCGGTGTGGACCATGACTGACCGGCCACGTTCAGCACCGACGACGCCCTGCGCAACGCGTCGGTCGAGCATGAGCCGGCGTCGGCGGGGACGCCACCGCCAACCGCTTGCCCATGTCGCCGCCTGGGGGCGTGCGGCGGGTTTCGGCGTCGGCAGCCCGTTGGTGGTGCGGTGCTCGCCGAGCGCGGGTCGCCAACGGCCGACGGTGCGGCGGCGAACGCTATTTTACTGGAGCGGCCGGTCAGGCGCGCGGCCAGTGCAACATGCGCGGCAGGGGCAGCGTCTCCCACGCCAGTGGCGTTGGACAAGACGTGCGCCTGCCACGAGGGTGCTGTTGGCAAGGAGGACAATTGCGCGTCCGCGGCGCTCAACAGTGGCCGCAAGGCTGCGAAAACGGTGCAGCGTGCGTGCCTTGTTGGACTGTGATGCTCGTCGCCGGCTCCACTGGCGGTTCGCGGATGGATGATGGTCGGTGACCCTTATGGTACCCCACATGGTACATTTGCAAGACGTGGTCAAGTTGCACACATTTGTGT
>Ga0115031_1002926_pt1 | contig 12719 bp, 12 predicted proteins | sample Maine_Asex4_meta_FD_87301 | JGI IMG/M metagenome (GOLD analysis project Ga0115031, IMG submission 87301) | Marine algal microbial communities from Maine, USA - Maine_Asex4_metaG | ecosystem: Host-associated > Algae > Red algae > Unclassified | place: Maine, USA | collected 2015-01-05 | reverse complement strand
TCGCGGTGCGCCTCCGCTGATCGGGCGTAGACGATGACCCCGCTGGTGGGCTTGTCCAGCCGGTGCACGGCAATAACGGGATCGCCAAACTTACGGCCCAGCAGCGCGGTAAGGTTGGGGATGTCCGGATCATAGCGATCGGGCACGGAGAGGAGGTTAGCGGGCTTATTGACGACGATGAGGTGATCGTCGTGGTGGAGAATCTCGAACTTCAAGGGGAGAATTTTTATCGCGGAGGGCAAAGGTAACTTTCCCTGCTCTTTCTAACGACCAATGCATCCTGCGGTCGCGCCCAAAACCTACTCACCTTTCCTTTCATCTCCCAACACAACAAAAAAGCCGGACACCTCAATCGGTATCCGGCTTTCAATAATCCCATGAACATATTTCTTCAGATCAGAGAACGTTGAAAAAAGTGACTTCGTGTTCCGGTCCATATTTACCGGAACACGAAGAGCCACAAACAAATCGTAATCTCAGAATCTTATTGTTTTTGGTCGGTTAAGAGAGATCGTTTTCCCTCCCGACAATACAAATATGCGACCATTGGGAGGCCAGGGCAACAACACAATTGCGTATTTGTGAATTATTTTTTCGAATAAAAAATCGCAAGTAGCTAATAAAGAGCTACTTGCGATTTTAATAAGTGAATAATTTTTCCAAAAAATCTACTCTTCTTCGCCGGAAATTTCTTCATTTACATCTTCAGCGACCGCTTCTGCCTTGTTTTCTACGGCTTCAGCGACCTCTTCAGCCTTGTCTTCTACCGCTTCAGCGACCTCCTCTGCCTTATTCTTTGCAGCTTCCACGGCGTCTTCAGCCTTGTCTTTTGCCGCTTCAAGCTTTTCACCGGCAGCGTCCATGACCTCTTCCAGCTTATCTTCAGCTACATCAGCGGCGGCTTCCAGTTTATCTCCGGCAACCTGTGCAACCGCCTTGGCAGTGTCAGTAATATCTTCCAGTTTTTCAGAGATGGTTTCCACGGCGGAAGCAATGAAGCTTCCGGCCTGGTCCAGGAGCCCACCTTCTTCCGTTACACTTTCGGCGGCTTCTCCGACGGTAGTGATGGCAGTAGCGATGGCATCACCGGCTTTTTCGGCCATTGGTGAAGCGGCGGGTGTTTCGCCCTCAACTATTTCACTGAACGCCACCATATTGGCAACGTTTTCCGGAACCCTGTCCTCAGGCTTCGTGCGGCCTCCCTTTTTCTTCTTGCCCTCAACGATGGCGGCAGCGGCAGCTTCCAGTTTAGCTTTCTCCTCAGGACTTACTTCCCGGGTAGATATGTCGGCAGCAATCTTGGCTTTGGCAGCATCAGCGGCCGCCCGCTCAGCATCCTTCTTTGCCCGCTTCTCCGCTTTTTTCTTTTCCTGTTCAATTTTGGTCTCCAGCATGGATTTGGTTTTCTCCATGTCGTCCAGTTTCACCTGCTTGCTGTTCAGACGGCTTTCGATCATGATCACCTTAGCCTCCCGAATCTGCTTTTCCAGCTGACCGTCGGTTTTTTCAATACGACGGCGCTCAAACTTCAGGTCGTTCTGGTCGCGGCCCATGCTGCTTTTCATTCGCTCCATGGCTTTGAGCAGTCCGTCCAGGCGCGATTGCGTCCGTCCGGCAGCTCCTCCGCCGGAGTTTCCTCCCTGTCCACGCTTTTGCTTAACCGTCTTAAAGGCCGCATCAATGCGGGAGTAGATCGCATCACGGTCTTCGCGGGTGAACTTAACGTTGTGAAATTTGCGCTGGATTTCCCGGAGGTCATTGAAGACTTTCTGCAGGTGAGTCCCCTCACCAATACGGGTTTCAACGTCTTCCAGCAGCGTACCAAATTTGGCGACCTGCTTGGTGGACTCTTCCTTGTATTGTTCGTTGAGCTTTTCACGCATCGCTTTGAGCTTCTCAAAGGAAACGTCAACACGCTTACGAATTTCGTTGCCCTGGTCGCGAAGCAGAGTCTTGTCCTGCAGCTGCCCCTGCACCTTTTGCCAGAAATTCTTGGCCTGGTTCCAAAGGTCGCTGGAGTACTCTCCAGCCCGCTCAATGCGATCCTCGATTTCGGCGAGTTCAGATTTATAGCTCTGGGCCAGTTTATCACTAAGTACGTGGAAGTGCCACTCGGTCTGGGCACGCAGGATCATATCCGTCTGCTCTGCCTTCAGGTCATCGGGCAAAAGCCCTTCCGAGACACTGAGTTCGCGGGCGATGACCCGGTCGGGCTCCGGGTACTCTCCTTCCTGCCCTTTGCGCCACTTCTCCATGAAGAGCTTGTAGACCGCATCGGAGACTACTTTTTCGGGATAGGTTTGGATGCGGACGATGTTGTCAGAGACTTGCAGCTCGATCGTGATCAGTACGCGTTTTTCCTGGGCGTCACGCCCCCAGACGGCAATTCGATTTCTCATTTCAGTTTACGTTGTTTCCGGCAGCGGTGAATTTGTGGTGTGCGGCCGGAAGTCAGTTGGTACGGTAATTCTTTATATCGCGTGAGGCAGTTCAGCATGAGCGGCCTCAGTAGTAAAAGGTTTCAATTTGTCTTTCGTTCGGTCATCAGGCTTCTACCGTCTGTCCGATCAGTTTATTTTCGACGAGGTACTCGGCGATCTGTACGGCGTTGGTCGCTGCGCCTTTACGCAGGTTATCCGCTACAATCCAGAGGTTGAGGCCATTTTCAATGGACTCATCCCGGCGGATGCGGCCAACGAAAACTTCGTCTTTATGCTTTGCCAGTAACGGCATTGGGTAGACATTGTTCTTGATGTCATCCTGTACTATGACGCCGGGAGTGGCCGCAAGTAACTCACGAACCTTCTCCACGGTGAAATCTTTTTTGAATTCGATGTTTACGCACTCGCTGTGCCCTCCGTGAACGGGTACGCGAACGGCGGTGGCGGTAATCGCAATGGAGTCATCTCCCAGGATTTTGCGCGTTTCGTGCACCAGCTTCATTTCTTCCTTGGTGTAGGCATTGTCGAGAAAGACGTCGCAATGAGGGATGCAATTTTCGAAAATGGGGTAATGATAAGGCCGGTCAGTATCACTGGTGTCTTCCCCACGTTTCTCCGCTTCGTACTGGTTTACGGCGGGGACGCCGGTACCGGTAAATGACTGGTAGGTAGAGATGACCAACCGCTTGATCCCAAATGCCTCGTGCAGGGGAGCAAGCGAAAGCACCATCTGAATGGTGGAACAGTTGGGGTTGGCGATGATCATGTCCGACTCCGAAAGCTCATTGGCGTTCACTTCAGGCACGACCAGTTTCTTGGTGGGGTCCATGCGCCAGGCGCTGGAGTTGTCGACTACGACGCAACCTGCTTCGGCGAACTTTGGTGCCCATTCCAGGCTGGTGGAACCACCGGCGGAGAAAATGGCGACGTCCGGACGGCGGTCAATCGCATCCTGCATCCCGATGACGGAATAATCCGTCCCTTCGTAGTTGATCTTCTTTCCAATGGAGCGTGCCGAAGCAACCGGCAGCAGTTCGGTGATGGGAAAATTATGCTCTTTCAGCACTTGAAAAACGACGCTTCCGACCAGGCCGGTAGCACCTACAACGGCAACTTTCATTTGTGATAATTTTGGGAAGGCCAAATACGACCTTTCCCCCAATAGCAACATGGTACAACCGGGATCAAAAGTTGCCGGTTTGTACGAAATCCCAGTATGGCTAAGTAAACAAGAACACCTTATCCGTTCAGCTTCTGAAACATCAGGATGCCCCAGTTCAGCTGCCCGTCTTCGGCCAGCTTTTGAATGGTCTGGCAGGTATGCATGCGCTTGTCAACAAACTTATTACTCGTTTGCTCCACCATGTCCTTTTTGTTGTCCGTTAAAGACTCCGCCATTTTTTTAAAATGAATGGCCAGGTGCTGAGAGAGGTCAAGACTGTAAATCTGTTGAAAAAAGCCCTTTTTTGCGTCCGTTTCGTAATCTTCCAGCGTGATGAGTTCTTCGACGGGAAGGGATTGGATCAGCTTTTCGCCTTCAGCAGAAACTTTATCAGCACGCATAATGGCACTGAAAACCAGCCGTGCTTCCGGCTTCATCACCCGGTGGATGGCCCGAAACATCTGCCGCTTTTGGGCGGTAATGCTGAAGCTGTCCTGGGCGATAACGAAGTCAAAAGTATCCGGTTCGTAAGGCATATAGTCTACATCGCCAAAGGAGACTTTCACCATTTTGCTCAGCTCCACCTCATCGATCCGGGACTGGTTAAAGGCATTCTGTACCTTATCGTCGTTGAGGCATTCAATTTTACAATTGTGCGTTTCGGCAATGTAGCGGGCGGCGGTTCCGAAACCTGATTGCAGGACGAGAATCTTGGTCGACCGCTTGATTCTCGGCAGCAGACCCATCATCTTATCCGTCGTCAGCCGGCTGGCCTCAAAGGGGCTAAGGCTTTCGTCTTTGTAAATACCAACGTGCAGATCATCTCCGCCCCAAAGGTTACGGTAGATTTCCTGCGATTTCTGTGTTTCGTCAAAAGTGGCGATAATGGCTCTGTTTTACGTCATTTGGAAAGTGGGGATCGCAAATATAACCATAGCAGGGGACGAATTGTGTGGCGGCTTGGATTTAGGGCGCTGACGCGGGTGCAGGCGAAGGGGATTTGATTATTCCTCAACTCACCTCCAGCGTCATATAAACCTCATCCATCCGCACCTCCCCGGTACGCGCCGCATCCTTTTCCCGCGCGAACTCACGGAAGCCTTCGCTGAGGTAGAGCCTGCAGGCAGCTTCTGCATAGCTGGAGACCGTGAGGTTCAGTCTTTCCAGGCCATCGATTTTCTTCGTCCTACGGATGCACTCCCGCAGAAGTTTGCGGGCCGCTCCCCTGCCCCGCGCTGCGGGGCTGACGTATACCCCCCAGACCATCCCCCGGTGGCGGCGCTTCTGCTTCTTATAGCGCTGGAAGCCCAGTATTCCGGCTAGCTGTTCCTTGCCGTGTTCGTCCGCCATAAAGAAGCCTAACAGGAACTGCTCTCCTGGCTTTTCCACAATACGATCGGCCCATACCTCCGGGTCCACGACACTGTCCGCGTCCTGATCCCATGACAGCGGATCGGAGGAGAAAGACGCTGCCCGCAGGGCGACAAAGGCATCAAGATCGGTAAGTGTGAGGGGGCGAACCATGGCGTTCCTGTTTGTTACAAGGACTAGTACAGTGTAAACTAAGTTTGTCGATGTAGGTGCTGGTGGGTTTTTGTGGTTGGCAAGGCGCTCAAACCGGAGTTTAGCCGTAGCTAAATGAGGATTTGAGCAACGCAGGCAGCCGCAAAAAGACGCCGCAGATATAGTGATAAAATTTAGTTTACACTGTACTAGTCCCTCCTCAACAATTCATCCTGCCAATATCGGTGCGCACCGAGCCGGAATTTTGCGGGAATCACAAAACCGGCTTTTTCGTTGATCTCCAGCCGGCAGAAAAAAGCGAGGTGAGGTGCCGTTTGGGCAAAATCGAAAATGGGTCCGTTGAGCGTTCGGCCCAGGCCTTCCGTAACGAGGAGCGGATTAGGTGTTGAGCGGAAATACTCGTTGGCGCGAAAAACATCACGAACACGGCGGAGCTCCAGGCGGAAGCCTGTATTCGTCTGGCGGGTAGCGAGGTAGCCAAAGGGCAGCCGGGTAATGAATTCCCCACCTCCGCCACCGAAGGTGGGGGTAATGGAAAAGTCCGGGAGTACGTAAGTTTTACCATCCATTTCCACCCTGGCCGGAGCAGACGTTTCCTTCAGAAATGGCGGAACGATCTGACCGCGCTGGGCGTGGGCGCTGCCGCAGGTGCAGAGCAGGGCAAGAAGGAGCAATGGTTTTAGCAACCACAGGCTTACTTTCATTGTAGCAGGCGGGGCCGCCGGGGCCTTTAGCTGTGTAAGGGTTTTCATTTCTGGCCTGTTTTATCGCTTAGAAGATCGTGCTTTCCTGGCAGCATCATACAACACTCGTTCGGGGGTCAACTGCCCGTCACCGTAAGCCGCGCCGCGGATGCCATCGAGGTAATTCTCCAGGTTGGGAGGTTCTGGAAGGAAAAACTGCCGGTCAAGAGCTGTGGGTAACCTATAGGCGTGGTAGAGCACGTGTTCGGGGTGCTTTATTAGTCTGATCCTGGGCTTTGCCAGCGGAACCCATCCGGGAGCAACGGGCTCGACCTTGCTGGTAAACGTTTGTGTTCCGTTCACGGCTACCCTGCCTGTTTGGATGGTTTTTTGCAGATAATCCGGAACGAATTCACCAAAAACCAAGGTATTATTCAGCGAGGAGGATTGCCCCTGAAGGCCGAAAGAAAATAAGATGAAAACGAAAAGCAAATTTTTCATGGGTCATAAGTTATAGGGTTAACGCTTCTTTTTATTACTCTTATAATCGCGGAAAACAAAGTCCCCCAGCCCCTGCAATCCAGAATAGTAGGCCTTCCCTCCGTTCGTTTCCGTGAAGGTTTGCACGAACTGTACCAACCAGGGGTCGCGGGCAATCATGAAGGTTGTCACGGGAATGGACAGCTTCCGCAGCCGGCCGGCCAGGTTAAGGGTTCGGTTGACGATGGTGCGGTCTAAGCCCGCACTGTTCTTAATGTAGCGGTTACCGCGCTTGATGCAGGTGGGCTTCCCGTCGGTGATCATGAAGATCTGCTTATTGGGGTTGCGGCGGCGGCGGAGGATGTCCATCGCCAGCTCAAGCCCCGCTACCGTGTTGGTGTGGTAGGGGCCAACCTGTAAATACGGCAGGTCTTTAATCTCCACCGGCCAGGCATCATTGCCGAACACGATGATGTCCAGCGTATCCTTCGGAAAGCGCGTTGTGATGTATTCACTCAGGGCCATGGCCGTTTTCTTCGCTGGTGTGATGCGGTCTTCGCCGTAGAGAATCATCGAGTGGCTGATGTCGATCATCAATACGGTCGACATCTGCGCCTGGTAGTGCGTCTCGTAGACTTCCAGATCGTCCTGGGTGAGCTTAAAGTCACCGATGCCATGGTTGATCTGCGCGTTGCGCAGGGATTCGGAGACGGCCAGCTTATCGAGGCTATCGCCAAATTCGAAAGGGCGGCGCTCGCTGGTACGCTCGTCTCCCCGGCCGCTGTAGCGGGTGCTGTGGTTGCCGCGCTTGGTTTTCTTGATGTCGCCAAACAGGTCCTTGAGCGCTTTTTGGCGGAGCTGCCCTTCCATCTTCGCGGTGGGGACGTAGTGGGGCTTGCCGGGGCCATCGCCCGGCTCGATGAAGTTCTTATCGATCAGCTCCTGGATGAACTGGGCCATCGAGTAGTCGTCGTTGGTCAGTTCATACTGCCGGTCGAGCTGGGTAAGCCACTGGAGGGCTTCACCAACGTTGCCGGAGGTGTGGGTGAGGAGTTCCTGAAATAATTTCAGGAGCTTTTCGAAGTCGGTTTCGTCGCCTTCGCCGGGTAAATAATTTTTGAATCGCCAGCCGATCATATGCTTTTGGGTCTTGTGATGGGAGAACGGTTGGGGGGGCGTTTGGGTTGTGGGAGGGCCGCTGTGGGGCGTAGGGGAGTTTGCGCGCGGAGATCGCAGAGAAGAGGAGAAAAAGGAGAAATAAATGGGAGGGCCGCTGCGCGGCGTAGGGGAGTTTGCGCGCGGAGGCCGCGGAGGAAAGGAGGGAAAGGAGAAAAAATGGGAGGGCCGCTGCGCGGTGTAGGGGAGTTTGCGCGCGGAGGCCGCGGAGAAGAGGAGAAAAGGGATGCGAAAATTAAAATGTTTTATTTCAAATAAAAACATTTATTGTTTTTAATCGTAAAAAATGTAACTTTGAGTACCAGCACTCCTATTAACTTTTCAATACATTATTACATGCGCCAGCTTGAAGAAATTACTGCCATAATTGTAGACGAGATTTTCCAGACTTATAAAAATTATGGCCCGGGCCTATTTGAAAGAGTTTATGAAGCGGAATTGGCGGGTCGCCTGGAGGCCAGAGGGCTGACCGTTGAAAGGCAGAAACAAATTTGTATTTCGGATGAGTTTATCACCAACGAACCCGCTTTTTTTGCAGACTTGTTAGTGGATGGCCGGGTTATTGTTGAGCTGAAATCCGTAGAGAAGCTCAATAAGGTGCACCATAAGCAACTACAGACTTATCTCCGACTTAGTGAAAACACCGTTGGGATTCTTGTTAATTTCAACTGCACTTTTCTCAAAGACAATATTAAACGGGTAGTCTATCGATACGATGATCGTCAGTTTAGATTGATCAGTTACAAGGAACTCCAATAAAACCCTCCGCAATCCTCCTACTCCCGGCGATCTCCGCGTGAAAAAGCCCCCAGCCGCAAAGCGGCTTTCAATCCAACACCTCCACCACCGCCTCCTCATCCGGCCTGCCCGCAACAAGGCAGTCAACGCCCCGGGCGGTCAATGCGGCGGCGGTGCTGGGGCCGATAGCGACGATCTTTGCACCTGCGGTGAGCGCCTGATGGTCCACATAAGCAGCAACGTTGAGCGGACTGGTGAAAACGTACACATCCGCAACAATTGGCTCGCGGGCGGGCATGGCTACATTATCGTAGCAAATGGCGTCAAGCGCCGTAATGCGATCGGCCAGTAAGCGTTGCACCGTCATGCGCGACTGCCGCGCCCGCGGAAAAAACACCCGCTGTCCCGCCGCTATTTCACCAAAGCTGGCGGCTACTGCTTCCGGGCTACCCTCACCGGTAAAATCCACCCGTCCGGCCCGTTTCAGTAATGCCTTTGCGGTGCCCGGGCCCATAGCGGCCAGCTTCGCCGACGGAGGTGGTGCCGGGCAACCAAAATCAACCGCCCGGGAGCTGTAAAAAAACCACCAATCGGCGTCTTCCGACTGCGAAAACGGCACGGCCCGAAAGTCAATCAGCGAATTGGCCAGCAATTCATGCCCACCAGACTTTGCCCAGGTGGAGAGCGGACTTTGCCCCGAAAGATGTCGTGAGATGAAGACAGTCATACCCACACACAACGATTGGGGCCGCCATTCGGTTATTCTTTTGGAGATCCGAACTCAGTGGGCTACAATAAGCTCCCCCAAAAATTGGTTACTTTTGCGCTCTCTTTCGGAGCTTTTTTGGATGAATTATACTGCCATATGAACTACATCAAGCACCTGCTACTGCCAACGATACTTCTGGCCTTCACCGCTGGCCTTCAGGCACAGCAAGACAGTGACGTGCTCTTTACCGTTGCCGGTGAGCCCGTAACCGTTGGTGAGTTTCGCTACATCTACACCAAAACGAACGCTGAAAATGCCAACTTCAGCGAAGAAAGCGTAAAGGAATACCTCGACCTTTACCAGCGCTTCAAGCTCAAAGTAGCCCGGGCACGGGAGATGGGCCTGGACACCATCGTCGCGCTACAACGCGAACTCGATGGGTACCGCAAGCAGTTGGCGGACAATTACCTGATTGACCGGCAGGTGACTGACAAGCTCATCACTGATCTATATGAGCGGCAGCAGACCGACGTTGACTTCAGCCACATCCTCTTTCAGTTCAAAGGCAACCCCTTACCGGCGGATACCCTCGCCCTGTACAACAAGGCCCTGGAACTCAAAACAGGCCTGACCAAAGCTAACTTTGCCGATGACGCCAGCAAGTACAGCGACGATAAATACAGCAAAACCCGGGGTGGCCGGATCGGCTTCGCCACCGCCCCTTTCCCCCGTGGCCTCCACCGCCTGGAAGCGGCCCTGTACGAAGCCCCTGAAGGCAAGGTAATTGGCCCCATCCGTACCGAAGCCGGCTATCACATGGCCATCAGGCACGGCAGTCGCCCCGCACGCGGCGAGATGGAAATTGCGCACATTATGGTCCGCAAGCCGAAAGATGCTAAAGGCACCGTTAGCGTGCCCACCAAACTACAAAGCGCAAAGAAGCTGATTGATGAGGGTCAGGATTTTGGTAAAATTGCCAAGACTTACAGCGAAGACAGCAAAACAAAAAACAGCGATGGCTACCTTGGCTTTTTCGGTATCAATCGCTACGAACCAGCTTTTGAGAACGCAGCCTTTGCACTAACGGAGGATGGACAGACGAGCGACATCATCGAAACAAGCGCCGGCTTCCACATCATTAAGCGGATTTCCCGCAAGGGTAACCAACCCTTAAGCGACGTACGTCCTCTTTTGGAGAAAAAAGTAAAGGCTGACGGCCGCTATGCCGACGCCAAAAAACAAATGCTCCGCGATATTCGTAACTCCGCCAACACCAGGGAAAACACGGCCGCTTTTGGCCGTTACGCCGCTACGCTGGTGGACTCCACCTTTCTTAACTACCGCTGGAAACCAGCTCAGCTAGCTAAGGATGAAGTTGTATTGGCGATGGAGGACGGATACCAGGTAAAGCTCTCTTCCCTGCAGGAGTACCTCCGCAAGAACAGCCGGAAACGCGTAAGCCTCGCCCGCAACGGTAACTCTTTCATGGTGGCAAAAACCATGTACGAAGACTGGATGAACGAAGAACTGATGGCCTACGCTGAGAGCCGTCTGGAGAAGGACTACCCCGAGTTTGCCGCATTGATGCGGGAGTACCGGGAGGGAATCCTGCTCTTCGAAGCCACCAAAATCGAAGTATGGGACAAAGCCAGCCAGGACACCACCGGCCTGAAGGCTTTCTTCGCCGAAAATGCCAAAGACTACCGCTGGGAAAAACGGGCAGCCGTTACCCACTACGAACTGAGAACGGCCTCGGGCATTGACGTCAATGACGTTTATGCTTTCGCCGCGAAGAACGGCGTTGACCCGACGCTGGAAAAGTTTGGCCGGTCAAGCCTCAACGCCACTACCGATAAGTACGAACTGAGCCGCCTGCCGGACCTGGAGAAGCTGCAGCCAAAAGCCGGTGCACAGTCCGCCATCAAAAACGATCTTAAAGCGGGTATGGCATCCTTCTATAAAGTAGAGGAGATACTACCCTCCCGCAAAAAAGAACTTAAGGAAGCCCGCGGTTACGTAATCGCGGACTACCAGGACAAACTCGAACGCGAGTGGGTCAATATGCTGCGCAAGCAGTTCCCCGTCAAGGTTAATAAGAAGGTACTCTCTAAACTCACCAAGTCTTGAGAATAAGTATTTGGGCAGCCGTCGGCTGCCTGTCGATCCTCTTATGGTCTTGCTCCGGAGAGGAGCAGGCGACTGAAGACCGGGTGCTCGCCAGGGTCCATCAGAAGGAACTACGCCTGTCTGAACTCGACGGCATGTTTCCGGTCAACGCCACGGATGAAGACAGTACGCTCATCATCCAGGCCTTCATCAACCGCTGGTCACGCGATGCTATCCTGCAATGGGAGGCGGAGCGCAACTTGCCGGCGGATCTCAACATTGATCGTTTGGTGAGGGATTACCGCGCCAGCCTCGTTAGCAGTCACTACGAGCAGGTGCTCGTCAGCCTCCGGCTGGACAGTGCCGTTAGCCAGGAGCAACTGCTGGAGTACTACGAAACGAACAAGGGGCAGTACCAACTGGAACGGCCCATCGTTCGCTGCTTACTCATCCGGGTGCCCTACCCCCTTAAAGACGAGGAAAGCCTGCAAACGCTTTGGAACAACGGCAAGATCACCGATACCATGGCGCTGGAAAATTACTGCGAACGTTTTGCGGAAGTTTCTTTGCTGCAGCCCGATGCCTGGTACAGCCTGGATGACATCGCCGCCCAGCTTCCCGACGGAACCCTGACGGCAGGCAACGTCAACGCCAAACGGGAGTTTAGCCTGCAGGAAGGCGGCTTCAGGTATTATTTTCGCCTCCTGGAGGTAAAACCCCGCCTGGAGATTGCACCCCTGAGTTACGTGGAAGACCAGGCCCGGAAGGTCATCCTCCACAACCGTAAGCGGGAGCTACTAGACGAAGCCCGCGAAGAGATTTTCGACCGTGAACTACGGCGCAACAATATTGAAACCTTTACCAACCGGTAAAACCTCTACCATGAAAACGATACACAACGTACTGGCCCTATTTATTCTCCTGGCAGCCCTGCCACTGGCCGCACAGAATCAGCCCGCCGTGATCGATCAGGTCATTGCCCGCGTTGGCGGCGAGTACGTGCTGCTTTCACAGCTGGAAGAGCAATTCGCTCAGGCAGCAGGCCAGAGTAATACTCCCCTGCCTCCCGAAGCCCGCTGCCAGTTGATGGACCAGATTCTGGTAGGAAAATTACTGTATAACAAGTCAAAACTCGATAGTATCGAGGTAAGCGACGGTGAGGTGGAAAGCCAGCTCAACGCCCGGATCGACCGAATCCTGGGATACATGGGCGGTAGCATTGAGCAATTCGAGGACTACTACGGCCAGAGCATTACCGCTACCAAAGAGCAGTTTCGTGAGGACCTGCGGGAGCAGATCAGTGTGGAGCGGATGCGCGGAAGCGTCGTCCGGGAAGTAAAAGTCACCCCGGCGGAGATCAAAGATTTCTTTGCAAAAATCCCGAAAGACAGCCTTCCGTACTTCAATGCGGAGGTGGAAGTTGGCGAAATTGCCGTCAAGCCCGAAGCCAACGAGGAAACGAGAGAAATGACCATTGCGCGGCTCGAAGAAATCCGGGACCGGATCGTTGCGGGCGACCTGACCTTTGAGGAAGCCGCCCAGAAATACAGTCAGGATGGTTCCGGTAAGGGAGGCGGAGACCTCGGCTGGACGAAACGGGGCAAGTTCGTTCCTGAGTTTGAAGCGGCTGCGTACAACCTTGATCCCGGAGAGATGAGTGACATTGTGAAGTCCGAATTCGGCTACCACCTCATCAAGTT
>Ga0115031_1002925_pt1 | contig 12721 bp, 9 predicted proteins | sample Maine_Asex4_meta_FD_87301 | JGI IMG/M metagenome (GOLD analysis project Ga0115031, IMG submission 87301) | Marine algal microbial communities from Maine, USA - Maine_Asex4_metaG | ecosystem: Host-associated > Algae > Red algae > Unclassified | place: Maine, USA | collected 2015-01-05 | reverse complement strand
ATATTATTGATGAGGTTCACATGCTTTCTACACAAGCATTCAATGCCTTTCTTAAAACACTGGAAGAACCCCCACCCTACGCCATTTTTATATTGGCAACCACCGAAAAGCATAAAATCTTACCGACCATTTTATCCCGCTGTCAGATTTTTAATTTCAGACAAATCGGTATTGGAGACATTGTCAATCATTTAAAAGAAATTTGCGAAAAGGAAGACATTACCGCAGAAGAAGCAGCGCTCCATTTAATCGCCCAAAAAGCAGATGGTGCACTGAGAGATGCGCTTTCGATATTTGATCAAATAGCAAGTTTTTCCAATAAAAACATTGTCTATGAAAAAGTATTGGATTCCTTAAATATTTTGGACTACGAATATTATTTCCAAGTAACCGATGCGCTCCTATCACAAGACGACAATGAAGCAATGGTGCTTTTTGACACCATTATCAAACAAGGATTTGATGGGGCAATTTTCCTTGATGGATTGTCCAAACATTTCAGAGATTTACTGTTTGCCCAAAGTACCCGAACTACCGATTTATTAGAGTATGGCGAACAAATCAAGGCTCGGTATGCCAATCAGGCAACCATTGCACCTAAGGGATTTTTATTAACAGGCTTGAATTTATTGAATGAAACAGGCATTCAATACAAAGGCAGTCAGAGTAAAAGACTGTTGATTGAGTTGGCTTTGCTAAAACTTGCTCATTTGCCTTCATTGATGAAACTAGAGCGTTTGACGGTTTCTGTTCCTGAAAAAAAAAATAGTGGGGTAACTACAAATCAGCAAAGTCCAGCTAATAAAGCAGAAGCTACTACGACTCCAGAAGTCAAAGAAGCTGTTTCACCAAAAACACAAGAGCCTAAAATCAAGGAAACTGTTGCACCAAAAATGCAAGCTCAAGCGCCTGAACCCAAAGTTACTCCGCCCAAACCACCTAAAAGTGAGCCTAAAATAGTGAACGTCAGAGACATTCCGACAGACGATCCGCCCCTACCTAAAAAACAGGTAATAAAGACAGAAGTTACCCCAATTCCTCAAGCAGAAATATCGGAAGCAGAACATGCTACCGCCATAAAAATTCCAATATCAGAAGTAACACCTGCCAACTTCGGCAGAAGCTTGATGTCTTTGGACCAGATAACTGCCGAGGAAGCGGCCAAAGTATCTAAAATTTATGATACTCCAGCGGAAGCGGGTTTGACACAAGCAACACTAGAAGAAGAATGGGATGCTTTTGGGGAATCAACAGAAAGTCGAAGAGTGATAGAAGCTTTCAAAAAATTCAGACCAACTATTGAGGGACACGAGATAAAAACAACGGTTCCCAATGCTATGACTGAAGCCGTTTTTCAGACTTTAGGCAGTAAGTTCATATTAATGCTTCACCAAAAATATGGTCTGCAAAATCTGAATTTATTGGTGTCACACATTCCCGATAAATCTTCTAAAAGCGACAAACCATTAACATCGCAAGAAAAACTCAATAAGATGGTAGAAGCGTATCCCAGTGTCGGTGAACTGATTAAGAAGTTTGAATTGGAAGTGATCTATTAGAAACGAGTGAGTGATGTTGGTTGGCTAGTTTTCTAAAATTGCTCAAGCTTAAGACCTCATTGAACTTGTACCAATTCTTTATTGTTTTATTGCTATGTTTGACTTTATAAAAAACCTATTCCAAAAGCAAGAAGCACACAACGTGCCTTTTATCCAAAAATCATTGGAACGCAGTGATAAAGAAAAAGCGGATTATTTGATTTGGGAAAATACTCAGACACCAACTCAGCTGGGGCAAATTATAAAGGAACAATATTATTTATACAAGGACAACAAACACGATGCTGCGACCTGTGCTTTCTTTAGCAGTCCTGTTGCCAACGGATTTATTCTTTACCCAGATGATGAAAATTTTTCTACGGCAGACTATCGTCATTTTTTAGATTGGCTACACCAAACCATATTACCGCTTCAATACCGACAATATTTATCGGATGTAAAGAATTATGTTCGTAAAAATGGTGTAGAAACAAAGGAAAGACATTATATAAAGCCCAAATTAACACGTGATCCAAATGCAACCAAGGCATTTCAACAATATGGCAATATTACCATAGAATTGGAACTATTAGACGATAAAGTAAAATTATTGAAATTGCTTTGCAGTGTTTATCATGACCACAAATTTCATAAGCACTTAGCCTTTGAAGGCTTAATAAACATACTGTTTGCAACTCCTACAAAATAGATTCTTCGGTTTTTCGGACGACTGGTTTTTTTACTTTATTAATAGTATTCATCAGAAGTGTAAACGGTAGTCAAAATCTACAACTGAATAAGAACTATTTCTTAGAAAAATGGAGAATACAACCGCCGCCCAGCAGATATAAATTGCTTGAATTATTGGAGTTGACCATTTGAGGAATATAATAACTGCCCTCCAACATTAAGCTTATTCTTGAAGAGGCTCTAAAACTGTAACCAAAACTTCCACCATAAAAAGAAGTATTTTCGTCGTTGGTAACTACTTGATATACATAACGAGGTGTGAGATATAAAGCCGATTTTTCGGTTGGATGGTAAGAAAAATAAAGGGGTAAATGCGCACGATATACCAAATTCTCTGAAAAATTACTGCCTTGGAACTCAAAGCCTCCACCAATAGCAGCAGCAAAGGGACTGTCTTGTTTATTGAAGAATTGGTATTTCGCATCCAACAAAATGTTTCCTGCAACTGAAAATTTTAAGCCAGCATCAAGATTGCTGCCAAAGCCTCTACGAACCAGTAATTCAGCATGTGGAAATACACCAGAACCTATCTCCCCGCCCACTGCTGTATCGTCATAAATACCATAACCATAAGCTGCGCCTCCAACAATGGTTTCGTTTTTATCTAAAACTTTTGCCGTTTGCAAGCTGCCCAATTGCCCACAACTACTGACCAAAATTATTAGAAAAGCAGTAATATATATTGCTTTAATTTTACTCATATTGAAACACTCTTAATAAAACCATTATAAGGAATTTAACCCTCAAACTGCAAAGAGATTGTTAATGTTCGGGAACGCAAAGCACTAATGACATCTGAATATTGAAGATTTGTAGTAGGCACGTGAACGTTGTTAATGCCTTGTGACAATTTTATTTCTGGAGAAAATATGAAGAGCGGAAAGTAAAACTCAAAGCCGAAGCCTGCTTCCGCAGCAACATCGATTTTACCCAATTTTATAATATCGTTTGCCTTTCGCTTATCTGAGTTAGAAGCAAGATCGTAGTCTAATTTCATTCCACCCATCACATAAAACCGAAAGTTGTCGTAAAAACGATCGGACTTATATTTGAGACCAATGGGCAAATCCAAATAAAGAGATTCTACTGTATTGGTAATCGTGACATCGCCTGAAGACCTAAACTCTGTGAACCGCAAATCTTTTTCTGCAAAGATTAAAGTGGGAATGACTCGCAAATCTATGTGTCGAGACAGTCGAAAATTAGAAATAATCCCCAAATTGAATCCTGGCGTATTGGGAGAATCCACCACTTTTATAGAATCATGGTTGATAAAGGTTTCTGAGTGTGTAACCGCAAATCGGGTTTGATTGTAGCCCAATAAAATTCCAAAGTGAAGAATTTTATTTTCGTTTTTGGTAAAATTCTGCTGTGCTTCTACCAACATAGGCAACACCAACAAAACCAAAGCCAACATCCATTTTTTATCAAAAAAATACTGCATTCATTCTTTTTTAGGGATTAGGAATTGGCATCATTGTAAGATTGAATCCTCAAAGCCATTATTCCTATTTCTTTTTAGCTGTATACAAACAAGCAATGCCAAAAGTAAGCGGCTCGCAAGTTGTATCTTTAAACGATAATTTTTCTAAAATATTGGTAAATTCCTTTCTTTCTGGAAATACCTTAACCGATTCTGGTAAATAAGTATAGGCTCGATTGTCCTTAGACACCATTTTTCCCAAAGTAGGTAGTACGTTTTTAAAATAAAAACCGAACAATTGCTTAATGGGAAAACGATTTGGATTAGAAAATTCTAGAACCGCCATTTTTCCACCAGGCTTTAAAACCCGATACATTTCTGACAATCCAGCATCCAGATTTTCAAAGTTTCTTACCCCAAAAGCAACGGTTATGGCATCAAAACTATTGTCATCGAAGGGTAAATTCTCTGAATCGCCCCATTCCAAATTAATGACATCGGTTAAGCCTTTTTTGGCAACTTTGGTTCTTCCTACTTCCAACATTTTATTAGAAATGTCGATACCCGTAATAGATTCGGGCTTTAGTTTCATAGAAGCAACCGCCAAATCAGCCGTTCCAGTAGCCACATCCAACATTTTTTTTGGAGACACTTCACGGAGCGAGTTGATGGCTTTGGTTCGCCACATTTTATCTATACCCAACGACAAAAAATGATTCAAAAAATCATAGCTGCCCGCAATGTTGTCAAACATTTCTGCAACCTGCTCTTTCTTCTCGGCGTCGGTTTTGTAAGGAGTAACTGTTGATCGATTTTGCAAAACAAATGTATTTTAGTTGGCTATAGAACAGTTCTAAAAGGCTTACTGTTTATTTTCTTGGCGTATTTGTGGTAAAATATGGTCCAAAATCATCTGAGCCGATTCCTCTATGGTTTTATCTACGGTTGGAACCGCCAAATGTTCAAAATCTGGAACATCAAATGGAGCCGAAATACCTGTAAAATTCGGAATAAGACCTTTGCGTGCTTTCGCATACAAGCCTTTGACATCTCTTTGCTCACAAACTGCAACTGGCGTATCTATCAACACCATTTGAACATTTTCTGGACCAACGATTTCCATTATCTGCTTTCTGATCACATTGGTGGGCGATACAAAACTCGCCAAAGTAATCACTCCACCTTCGACAAACAATTTACATACTTCAGAAATACGGCGAATGTTTTCTTGGCGATCGTCAGCCGAAAAAGAAAGATTGTTGCTGATGCCTGTTCGGATGTTATCGCCATCTAAGAGCTTAGTTAAAAACCCTTGCTCGTGTAATTTTTTTTCCAATACTTTGGCTACGGTCGTTTTACCACTACCAGACAAACCAGTCATCCAAATCAACTTGGCTTTTTGATTCAACAGTGTTTCCTTTGCCGCTTTCGACAGTAAATCATCATGTGGATGTATGTTCTCTTGCATAAAACTTTTAAAATTTGACGCAAAATTACATCAATGCATACTAAAAACATAAATTAAGATTTTGGGGAGCTTGAGACTTTGAGACTTCGGGATTTCGGGATTTCGGGATTTCGAGACTTTGAGACTTCGGGATCTCGAGACTTTGAGACTTTGAGGCTTTGAGACTTTGAGACTTTGAGACTTTAGGAGTTTCTCTTAATGAAGGACAATTGATAAATCTGTATTTTAACTAAAATAGAATCCCGAAATCCCGAAATCTCGAAATCCCAAAATCCCGAAATCCCGAAATCCCAAAATCGCATTATCACATAAACTTTAGAAACTTTAAACCTTTTAATAGTTTCCATCGTTTATTTATTCTTATCTTTGCACTATGCCCGAAAAATCTAAAATACTCAGCCAAGCCTCCTTGTTGTTTATGCAATACGGGATTAAAAGCATTTCTATGGACGACTTGGCACGAGAATTGGGAATCTCTAAGAAAACCATCTATCAGCATTTTGAAAGCAAGACTGCTTTGGTCAATGCTGCTTTTAAAGCGCATTTGAAACAGATGGAAGAAATAGTACTGGAGTTTTTAGATAAAAAGGAATTGAATGCCATTGAGCAAATATTGGGGTTGGCTGAAATGCATCAGAATTTGCTTTCACAAATGAAGCCGACTGTTTTATTTGACATTCAAAAGTATTATAAGGATTCTTGGAATTTGGTAGAGGAGCATAAGGAAAATTTTGTAAAAAAAATCATTGAAAACAATTTAACAAAAGGAATAGAAGAAGGACTTTACCGACCAGAACTCAATGCAAAAGTATTGTCTATTTTCTACAGAAACCAAATTACTGCGCTTACCGACTCCAAGCAATTTTCGATTAATAAATATGAGCTTCCAGACATTCACAAAGCATTCATTAATTTTTACATACACGGTATTGCTTCAGATAAAGGCAGATCGTTTCTTACAAATCACAACTAATATGAAAAAAGCAAGTCGGACTTGGTATGATGTCGCATTTGTTCTAGCGATTCTGATTACCATCTTTTCTACCACTGAATTGGGTGCCCAACAAAACCTATTTTCATTAGAAGAAGCGATAGATTATGCCGAAAAAAACAATCCCAATATTAAAGTCAGTGAAACCGATTTAGCCATTGGAGAAGAAGTTATTAGAGAAACTCGTGCAACTGGCTTACCTCAGGTCAATAGTTCTTTAAATTATCAGTATTTCTTACAAATACCCATTAGTATCATTCCTGATTTTACAGATCCATCAAAGGATATTGAACTTGCTTTTGGTACTAGAAACAATCTAGCCGCTGGCGTGGAAGCATCGCAACTACTGTTTAGTGGTTCATATCTGGTGGCAATTAAAGCAGCCAAAACCTTTTCTGAGTTAAATGAAGGAAATTTAGAGCAAGCCAAGATAAGCATTCGCCAACAAGTAACCCAAGCCTATTATCAAGTATTGGTGGCAAGAGAACAAACCAATTTACTTAAAAACAATAAAAGCAATCTGGAAAAAGTCCTTTTTGAAACATCTCAATTATTTGCCAATGGATTTGTAGAAAAAATAGATGTCGATCGGCTCCAACTTTCCTTGTCGAATTTAGATGTACAGATACAAAGTGCCAATAGGTCTATCAACTTATCTAAGTCTTTTTTAAAATTTCAAATGGGTATGCCCCAAAAAGATTCTCTAAAATTAGAAGACGATTTGAATACTGTTTTTGAAGAAATAAATCCTTTTACGTATGGAGGAAAATTTTCACCCGAAAACAGAATTGAATACAGAAACCTAGGCATTCAAAAAGAGTTGGCAAAATTAGACAAAGAAAGCGTTGAATGGCAACGTTATCCAACAGTTTCGTTATTTGGTTCTTATCAACAAGTTTTTCAAGACGACAACTTTGGTAGAATTCTTAATGTTGATAGCTGGTTTCCAACTTTTGTCGTTGGATTAAATGTATCGCTCCCCATTTTTACGGGTTTTAGAACAGATGCTCAAATCAAACAAAAATCGCTACAATCATTACAGATTACAACGGCTCAGGATTTGTTGGAAAAATCATTTGAGTTTGAAATTACTCAAGCAAAGCTCACCTATAAAAATGCCCTAAATCAGAAAATCAACCAAGAAAAAAACATTGAATTGGCACAAAGAATTTATGATGTAAGCTTGATAAAATACAATGAGGGTTTGGGAAGTAGTTTAGAAGTAAACACTGCCGAAAGTGAACTTTTTCAAACACAATCCTTATACATTCAAGCACTGTATGACATCATTGTCGCCAAAGTCAATTTAGACAAAGCACTCGGTAATTTTTAAGCAATAGATTTTGAATCTAGATTTGAGTTTTATAAAAGCCTCAATACACAACTAGTAGTTAACCAACCCAATACAAAAGTTATGAATAAAATAGTAAATGTATTTACATTTTCTTTTCTCTTAATAATCCTATTTTTCAGTTGTTCACAAGCAGAAGCAACAGATGAATTGATAGACGATGGAACGGTGGAATCTAAAAAGGCAATTTTACAAGATAAAAAAGCCAAGGTTTCTACATTAAATACGGACATCTCTAAACTGGAAAGCGAGATCATTGCTTTGGATCCAAACGCTTTTAAAGGAAAGGCTATTTTAGTCATTACCGATAAGGTTAAAAAAATGGATTTTGAAGAGTTTACTGAAGTAACTGGAAGTGTTGTTACCAAAGGAAATTTTACTGCCAATGCCCAAATGGGTGGAACCATTTTACAAATGAATTATGAAGAAGGAGACAACATAGGAAAAGGAAAGCTGGTGGCAATAATAGATGCAGAACCGTTGAAAAAAAGCCGAGAAGAGTTGGAGACGCAACTTACTTTGGCGAAAGATGTTTTTAATAGAAGAAGTCGTCTTTGGAAACAAAAAATTGGTTCCGAAATAGAATACCTTACTGCTAAAAACCAAGTGGAAGCGCTGGAAAAAAGCATTGCTTCTTTAGATGTACAATTGGACAAAAACAAAGTATATTCTCCAGCTTCTGGTGTCGTTGAAATGGTGTATTTAAAGCAAGGAGAGTTGGCAAATCCAGGTGCGCCTGTTTTATCTATTGTCAATACTGTTAATGTTCAAGTCGAAGCCGATGTCTCTGAAAATTATTTATCAAGTGTTAAGGTTGGAGATGAGATTATGGTAGAAATACCAGCTTTGGATTTGGAAAGAAAAGCGAGAATTTCTAATATTGCTTCGATGATTAATCCAGAGAATAGGACGTTTAAAATTGAAGCAAAAATTTCCAATAATGACCGCAAGTTAAAACCCAATTTATTGACTCTGGTAAAAATTAGACAGTTTTATGAAAAAGATGCGGTGGTGATTCCAACCAATGCCATCATTCAAAGTGATGAAGGGGATTTTGTTTTTATCATAGAACAAACGCCGCAAGGAAAATTGGCTAAAAAAGTGGTTATAGAACGTGGGCGAACCAGTGAAAGTTTTACCCAAATTAAAAGTGGCTTAAACGGAACAGAAACCGTCATTACAGATGGTAAAAACAAGGTGAGAGAAGGAAGTTTGTTAACCGTTCAAGAAAGTAAATAGGTTTTTAGTAATTGGTGCTTAGTTTTTTTAAGAAGATATAGAACTAAACACTAATTACTATGAAAAACACAAATACTAAAAACTAATTACCAAACACTGGGTCCTAAATACTAGTTACTAAACATGAGTGAACCAATAAAAAACAAATCCAATGTCAGGGACTTTTTCCTCTCTACACTGGCTGTAAATAATCGTACGAGTGTCTTTGTCATCATTACTTTGATTACCATTATGGGGCTGCTTGCCTACAACACCATGCCCAAAGAAAACTTCCCAGAAATCAAGATCCCGACCATTTATGTAGGAACGGCTTATCCAGGAAATGCTCCTTTGGATATGGAAAACTTGGTAACCAGACCCATTGAAAAAGAAGTCAATACCATTACGGGTGTCAAAAATATCAACTCTACTTCTTTACAAGATTATTCGAGTATTGAGGTAGAATTTGAGTTTAGTGTTGAGGTCGATAAAGCATTACAAGATGTCAAAGATGCCGTTGATAGAGCGCAAGCAGAATTGCCCAACGACTTGCCTGCCGAACCCAATGTCTTAAAAATTGATTTTGGATCGCTGCCTGTCTTAAATGTAAATTTATCGGGTACGAATGACCTAAATGAATTAAAGTACTATGCGGAATATCTTCAGGATGAAATTGAAAGACTGAGTGAAATAAGTAGTGCCGACATATCTGGTTTGCAAGAACAGGAAGTCGTTATTAAAGTAGATGCCAATAAATTAGCTGCTCGTAAAATAAGTATGTATGATATTGAAACTGCCATTGGTGGTGAAAATTTAACGATTTCGGGAGGAGATTTATTGAGCGACAATACCCGTAGAAATGTTCGGGTCGTTGGAGAGTTTGCCGATATGGATGAAATCAAAAATGTTATTGTTAAAAGTGAAATGGGCAACATCGTTTACCTAAAAGATGTCGCTGGTGTTGAATTTCAATATGAAGAAACAAGTAGTTATTCAAGAGCCGATAAAGCTCCGGTTGTCTCTCTAAATGTAGTCAAAAGAAATGGTGAAAATTTATTGGATGCAGCAGATAAAGTAACGCTCATTTTGGCGGAAGCCAAGCGGTCGGTCATTCCCGATTATATGAAGGTGGAGTTGATCAACGATACCTCGAAACAAACTAGAAATATGGTTGCCAATTTGGAGAACAGCATTATTTCTGGAGTGATTTTGGTAGTCTTGGTCCTCTTGTTTTTCTTAGGGCTTAGAAATGCCACCTTTGTGGGCGTTGCCATTCCACTCTCTATGTTGATGGGTTTTATGATGCTCCAATTTTCAGGTTCCACCTTGAATACCATGGTACTGTTCTCGCTCATTCTCGCCTTGGGAATGTTGGTGGACAATGGCATTGTGGTGGTCGAAAACATTTATCGTTTGATGCAAGAAGGGCTCAGTGCGCCCCAAGCAGCAAAAGAAGGAGCTGGTGAAGTTGCTATGCCCATTATTGCCTCCACCGCCACTACCCTAGCGGCTTTCCTTCCGCTCTTATTTTGGGAAGACATTATGGGGGAGTTTATGAAATTTTTACCCATTACCTTGATTATGGTTCTGGCTTCGTCGCTGTTTGTGGCTTTGGTCGTTAATCCGGTATTGACGTCTGTTTTTATGAAAATTGACGATCCCAATCAGAAAACCAATCACCTCAGTTTCTTGACAAAAATTCTCGCTGGTTTTGTCATTGCTTCCTTTTTGTACTTTATCGGTTTAACTAAAAACTTTGCCATTGGAAACGGTTTGGGTGGATTGTTATTGGGCTTGGGTTTGATTGCAATATTAACCGTATTTGTTTTTGCCATCGTTGAGAATGTTTCTAAAAAAGACAAAAAACTACCCATCAAAATGATTATGTTCTCTGGCTTTGGGCTGGTGGTATTTGGTGGATTATTGATGTTTATTGCTGGTACAGAAAACGATGGTTTGGCTAGAATATATGGAAGTTTATTTGCCATTACAGCTGGGTTTGCTCTTATCCAGCAATATATTTTCAGACCATTGTCACAGGTGTTCTTAGATAAAGTAATGCCTTTATTGGAAAAAGCATATGAATCGATTTTGCGTTTGGTATTGAGAAACTGGTTGATTCCAGTAATTACTTTCGGTGCGACCATTGCGCTATTGATTTTTTCGGTTATCCTATTAACAAACAGCGGAATGAAAATAGAGACCTTCCCAACAGGAGATCCCAACCAAATTTTTGTCTATGCCGAATATCCCGAAGGAACAGATATAGAAAAGACCAATCAAATGACCCAAGACATTGAAAACATTGTGATAGATGTCTTAGAGCCAGATAGTGAAATTGTAGAATCTGTACTCGCCAATGTGGGCGAAGGAGCTGGAAACCCTCAGGAAGGATTCAATACCTCTCCTACACCCAATAAAGCCCGTGTTTCGGTTTTCTTCTATGAATACGACAAGCGTGGTGGAAAAACGACAGGACCCATTTTAAAAGAAATACAAGACCAACTGAAAGGTTTTCCTGGTGCCACCATATCGGTAGAACAAGAACAAAACGGTCCACCTACTGGTCCGCCCGTTAATGTAGAAATTTCTGGAGACGATTACGAAACACTGATTTCTTTGACCAACGATGTAAAATCATACTTAGAAAATTCTGGTGTTCCTGGTGTGACAGAACTAAAAATGGATATTGAAACCACCAAACCAGAATTGATCTTAGACATTGATAGAGACAAAGCAAGAAGGTTTGGTTTGTCAACTGGAATGATTGCTGGTGATGTCCGTACAGCTATTTTTGGAAAAGAGATTTCTACTTTCAAACAAGGAGAAGACGAATACCCAATCAACATCAGATTCAACGACGACAGTCGCTATGACCTAACGACCATATTGGATCAAAAAATCACCTTTAGGAATCAATCAAATGGTCGCATTGTCCAAGTTCCGATTTCTGCTGTGGCAAGCCCTGAATATTCTTCTACGATTGGTTCGGTAAAACGAAAAGATTTAGAGAGAGTCGTCTCTTTGAGTTCAAATTTAGACCAAGGATTCAATGGGCGAGAAATTGTCAATGCGTATAGAGAGCAAATGAAAAACTATGAATTGCCTCAAGGATATTCTGTTAATTTTACTGGAGAACAAGAAGAACAAGATGCGTCTTCGACTTTCTTATTAAAAGCAATGTTTATAGCCGTTGCGTTGATTTTCTTTATCATTGTCGCTCAGTTTAATTCTGTTTGGATTCCTTTTATCATCCTTGGATCGGTGATTTTTAGTACCATTGGTGTTTTCTTAGGCTACACCATTTTTCGAATGGATTTTATCGTTATTATGACCGGAATCGGTATTATTTCTTTGGCTGGAATCGTTGTCAATAACGCCATTGTATTAATTGATTATACCAATTTGGTTCGACAAAGAATGAAGACCAAACTGGGTTTAGATGACGACACACGCATGAGTGCGCAACAAGTTAAAGAAGCCATCATACAGGGTGGAGCGACCCGTCTACGTCCAGTTTTATTGACAGCCATCACCACTGTATTAGGGTTGATTCCTTTGGCAATTGGTTTCAATATTGACTTTATTGGCTTACTAAAAGACTTTGATCCAAACATCTATTTGGGTGGCGAAAATACCATTTTCTGGGGACCAATGGCGTGGACCATTATTTTTGGTTTGGTATTTGCGACCTTTTTGACCTTAGTTGTCGTTCCTGTAATGTATTATCTAACAGATAGAACATTATACAGACTGTTTGGTAAAGGATTGAACACAAAATAAATGCTCATAGTTATTGTTGATTTAATATAACAAAGTAATTATTTATCAGCTATCAATTATCAGCTATCAACCATCAGCCATCAATTATCAGCCATCAATTATCAGCTATCAACCATCAGCCATCAATTATAAACATGAAACACACAAATCTGACCGACGATCAATTGGCACAATTAAAGTCGGCTTTTCCAATGGATAT
>Ga0115031_1002924_pt1 | contig 12726 bp, 10 predicted proteins | sample Maine_Asex4_meta_FD_87301 | JGI IMG/M metagenome (GOLD analysis project Ga0115031, IMG submission 87301) | Marine algal microbial communities from Maine, USA - Maine_Asex4_metaG | ecosystem: Host-associated > Algae > Red algae > Unclassified | place: Maine, USA | collected 2015-01-05 | reverse complement strand
CTCCTACGAGGTATATCTTATCGCCAGCATGCTTAAAATCCAAGGTCATATGATTACCCTTATCTTCCATCAATCCTAGCATCCCTATCGTCGGCGTAGGGAATACTGGCTCTGTACTATTTTTATACACAGACTGGTTATAGAAACTAACGTTCCCACCAGTCACTGGAGTATTGAATCTTTCACAAGCCTCACCCATTCCTTTCAAGGCATGGACAAATTGATAATAGACGCCTTCGTCGTATGGATTTCCAAAATTCAAACAGTTGGTCACCGCACATGGCTCACCTCCAGAACAAACTATATTTCTAGAAGCCTCCGCTACTGCGATCATCGCACCCATATATGGATTCGCATGCACGTAAGACCCATTACAGTCCACTGTTACTACTAGTGCCTTATCACTATCTTTCAATCGGATGATCGATGCATCACTGTGCTTATTAGTCGTCATCGTATTCGTACGTACCATGCTATCATACTGCTGATAAATCCAACGCTTACTTACAATATTTGGCGAACTAAACACCTTTTTCGCAGCTGCTAAAATATCCGTAGGCTCTGCTACATTCTTTATATCAAACGCTTCAACCTCATCCAAATATGCAGGTCTACTATATTCTCTATCGTAGATTGGCGCACCACCACCGAGTACCAAAGGATCTGCAGGTACACTCGCCACTAACTCGCCCTTTGCATAAAAATCTATAATTCCAGTATCCGTTACTTCTCCAATGTTCTCACACTCCAGATCCCACTTATCAAAAACGTCATACAGCTTTTGCTCCTCGCCTTTTTTACAGACGATCAGCATACGCTCTTGACTTTCCGAAAGCAATATTTCGAATGGCAACATATCCGCTTGGCGCGTAGGCACCTTATCCAGATCTATGCGCATCCCCGTTTTACTTTTTGCACTCATCTCCGAAGTACTACAGGTAATACCCGCCGCACCCATATCTTGCATCCCGACAATAGCGCCCGTTTTGATCGCCTCTAAAGTCGCCTCCAATAATAACTTCTCTTGAAATGGATCACCCACTTGTACCGCCGGTAGATCTTGACTGCTGTCTTCTGTAAGATCCGCCGATGCAAATGTAGCACCATGTATCCCATCCTTACCCGTTGCAGAACCCACGATCAGTACAGGATTTCCAGGACCATCTGCACAAGCTGATACCGTCTCCCCAACTTTCACGGTTCCGACGGACATCGCATTGACCAATATATTTTGCTGATAACAATCGTCGAAGTACACCTCTCCACCTACGGTAGGTACCCCAAAGCAATTTCCATAATTTCCTATTCCCTTCACTACTCCTTTGACCAGATGCTTCGTTTTAGGATTATCTATATTACCAAAGCGCAGCGAATTCAGTGCAGCTATCGGACGCGCACCCATCGTAAATATATCTCTGTGGATTCCTCCCACCCCAGTCGCTGCTCCCTGATACGGCTCTATTGCCGAAGGATGATTATGCGATTCTATTTTGAATGCACAGGCGAGCCCATCGCCTATATCTACCAGGCCCGCATTTTCCTCACCGGCCTCCACCAGCAAGTGCTTCCCAGATCGCGGCAACTTCTTCAGATAAGTAATGGAGTTCTTATAGCTACAATGCTCACTCCACATGACCGAAAATATGCTCAGCTCCGTAAAATTTGGCGTCCGCCCCATTATCTCTATGATCTTATCGTACTCCTCCGCCGTAAGTCCTAATTTCTTTGCTACTTCCACTGTTGGTAATGCCTCCGCTGTCTGCATATTTCGTATAATTTAGGTATAAAATCGTGCTTTAAAGTGCAAATATACTCGATATTGTTAATATAGTGCAGCGTCAACGAGGCTTTGTTGACTCAAATTTGTACTAGCCTCTTTTTAAGGATTATTTGGGGCCTACCGCTAGATAATCGTGCAGAAGAGTGCACGTTTATCTAGCGGTCGCTACGATCCGGAGCTCCCTGTTCGGTCGGCCTCCGTTAGACTCCTGCCGTCGTCTACCGGAGTCTGATCCCTACGGGCTCACTCCTACTCATCGCTAGTCCGTTAGACCATTGAGGTATGTAGTTATTATATCAGAAAATCAGGATACAATCTTGAATCCAAATAAAAGTTTATGATTATCCGCAATTAGTTACTAATGGAGATAAAGATGAGATTTGTAATTCGTCCCCCGCATTAGAAGCGGACCAAGCTTTACAGGACTAAAAAAACTGTTGCAATTTACGAGGGGGTTGAAACCCCTCGCTATTACATCTCGTCACCCGCTCGAAAAGCAGGACAAGCTTTTCAGGACTGCTTAGACTTACAAATTTTTTGGCTTATGTTACGTGACTATTGGCTTTATACTCTAAGACATGAAATGAGATAGTCGATATAATTTCATTTATTAAAAGTAGGCAAATGATCATCTCCCAAAATCATTTCACTCATTTGCTGATTTAGACCTAATGTTAGTTTTTTATCCATCTTATATTATTAAACGCGTAAATATATGAATAACACGTAAATAGCAAACACTATTGTAGATGTCCCTTGGATACCTTGGTCGAATGGTAAGTAACATGAATAGTGCACTACCCAATAAAATAAGAAATCCCAAAAAATATAACCAAGTAAATCCACAAGGCATCTAAAAAATGCCAGTAGACAGTTAGGAGACGCAGACTGAGTTGCTTGGCGGGATCACTAAAGTAAATCAACACACTTACAGGCTCTACCATGCGTTTTCGAGCTACGTAGTAAAAATATCCTAAAGCTGGTATCCCTGCTACCACGTGCAGTAGATGCACTATGGAGATAATGATCAAATATGAGGCAGTATTGCTGTGTTGAAAGTTAATTTCTTGAGCAAAAAGTAGGTTCCAAGCAATACATTGTGCTATAAAAAAAACCGCACTAAGTATCAAAGTATACACTAGATATAGTTTATAGCCCGCAGTATCATCTGCGCGATAGGCCTTTTTTGCTTGAATAAGCGTGTAACTACTCCCCAGTAAAATCAGCGTATTAAAGAGAAACATCGGAGGCAGCTTGATCGGTGGTATTTCTGGATGCTGCACTCTGCTGTAGACGTATGCTCCCGATAGCGCAACAAATAAAGACCCCACCCCCATTAGCATCAATGTAAGAATTATACTTTTGGGGTGGAATGCTGCCGACTGATAATCGTCTTCATGGAGTAAATCTTCTTCAGACATTTATATTTTCTTTTTTGTTTCTTCTGCATTTTTTGCTGCAATACACGATCTCCTGCCAATTCTTCTCCCATTTTTTTCGCCAAGTAAAGGGACGGTTACAGACAGGACATATTTTAGAATCGAGGTAAGATTTGTTTTGCTTTGCCATGGATATCCAACTAACAGCAAATGAAAGACCTTGTTCATAAAACACCATCCCAATATCATTTACTTAAAAATGATATTTACAATATCATCCCTGGATTATGATTTAGATAGTTGATCTTATGTTTCATCATTTCTGCCATCATGCCTGCACGGTGAATCATTTCCGATGCTTTTTCTCCTGCAAATAAGGAATTTACTGTTTTCTCCCAGATGCCGAGCCAGACGGTAAAATGAGCAGGATCTAGATTTGACTTTCGATGAAGATCCATATGCTTGGATACAACCGAACCTCTGTAAACCATATTTCCAAATAGGACAGTTTCCCAGAAATCGCAGATTGTTGGAATGTGTTCTTTTAGATTAAGCTGTGCTACTTCGGTGAAAATATAGCCTATCTCTTTGTCTTGCATTGCGGTCTGATAGAAGGCGTCTACGATCTTTGCAATGTCTTCTCTGTGTTTTACGTCATCCATGGTATAAATTGGGTATTAAGTAGAATGTTAACCTACTCCGTTTTAGATTCTTGGTTACTCAAGTTTCGGTATCCTACATAAAGGTTTCTCTGAACCATATTTTATTTATAATTAAAAATTTATGGCTGCTCTCTTACTTACTTTTTTGCCGTAAAAATAGGTTTAATGCTGCTGCCATAAGGTTATGGCAGTTTATTCACGCTTACGACTATATTTAAAATGGCTCCAGGATTAGAACTCGCTATATGTATTGGTTTTCAATGCAATAGCGTAGCCTAGCTCTTCATAAAATCTGTAAATATAAAACACTTAATAAAAGTTATGTTCGAAAAGTAAAGTTCAATTAAGATTTAGGTACAATTATTCGTAATCGATACAAGCTCGAATTTAGCAATTTCCATTGGACAAGGGATAGGAGCAGTGAGGCCGACTTTACCAGGCCTCAGTCCAGCCTAGCTCGTCGGGCAGGCATGGGACCACGCTGCGCAGAGCCCGGTGACGCTCCCGAATTTTCTCGGGATTGGCGGCATGGCCCCAAATTACAATTCTCATCTGCCCTATCGCTACTTTACGAGTACTGATTATAGGATCATAAAAAGCTTGATAAAAAAGGTATCTTTCCGTCATGGATTTATTTAATGTGATCACAATATTGGTAGTTGTGTCTGCTGCCTTTGCGTATATAAATGAGCGGTTTGTAAAATTGCCTTACACCATAGGTGCTATGGTGATAGCGATAGTGATGAGTGTGGTGTTGACCATCACGGGCTGGGTCAACCCTGAACTGACAAACCCGCTAAAGGAGCTGATATCGCAGGTTGATTTTAGTACTATTTTGTTAGAAGTAATGTTGAGCTTCTTGCTGTTTGCGGGTGCCTTACATACTAATTTTGATCAACTCAAAGTGCAGCGTGGGCCTATCCTTGCTTTTGCTACTTTCGGGGTACTGGTGTCGACATTTTTGATCGGGATGGTGATGTGGTTTGTACTCGGGTGGATGGGCTTACAAGTGAATCTGGTCTATTGCTTTCTCTTTGGCTCGCTGATATCTCCTACTGATCCGATTGCCGTATTAGGTATACTCAAAAAGGTCGGCGTACCTAAAAAGTTGGAAACCAAAATAGTAGGTGAATCCCTCTTTAATGATGGTGTAGGGGTAGTCGTTTTCCTGACCATCTTCGGTATCGCTAGCAAGGGATTGGAACATGTCACCGCCATGGAGGTTGGAATAATTATTCTTGAGGAAGTCGGTGGTGGCATATTACTTGGACTTATTTTAGGGTTTATTGCGTATCGATTAATGAAGAGTATCGACGACTATAGTGTGGAGGTTTTGATCACTCTGGCGATTGTGATGGGTGGTTATTTACTAGCTCAAAAGCTGCATTTTTCTGGTCCATTGGCAGTAGTCGTTGCAGGCTTAATTGTAGGTCATGATACGGTGCGCGATTCAACCATGTCAGAAATCACGGAACTTTATATTGATAAATTTTGGGAGACATGGGATGCTCTTTTAAATGGCGTTTTATTTGTCTTGATTGGGTTAGAAATACTTATTCTTCCATTTGAACGATCCTATGTAATAGCAGGACTTATAGCGATACCTTTGATCTTAATGGCTCGATATTTGGCGCTTTCTATACCCATTTTGGTCTTCAAGAAAAAACTAAATTTTGTACCGAATACCAATATCATAATGACTTGGGGAGGACTGAGAGGTGGAATAAGTATTGCTTTGGCGCTAACCTTGACGTCGAGTATGGAACGAGATTTATTTTTGATAATCACCTATATCGTAGTTATTTTCAGCATCATTGTACAGGGGATGACGATCGGTAAGGTAGCGAATAAATTTATCGGAGAGGAGGCGATGGCTGCAGTGGCTAATACGGATGGGCACTAGAAGTTTGGTAATGTGATATAAAAAAGCCCATCATGTAAACATAATGGGCTTTAGGGTAATTTTTATCTTCCAAGAAGATTAAACAACCTTAACGTCTACTGCATTAAGACCTTTTTTACCTTCTGTGATTTCAAATTCTACTTCGTTACCTTCACGGATATCGTCGATAAGACCAGAAACGTGAACGAAATATTCCTTGTTAGTGTCATCTTCGATGATAAATCCGAATCCTTTTGATTCATTGAAGAATTTAACTGTACCTCTACTCATTATAAAAAATTATTAATTAAAAAAACACAAGTTAGGCTTAACTGAAATAATATGAAACTTTTTTTTTCAATTATTTTATAAAAAAGTGTCAATATTTTCGCTTCTAATTCATTATCAACGAGTTCCGTAAATTTCTTTTTTCCGCTTTCTAAAGTTCAATCTTTTATTTTCGCTTTTGAAGGTTGCTAAATGTCATAGATAGCAAGTAACCAGCAAATCACTAGCTTTAATCCAAGCTTAGAGAAGGACTAAACAACTATCTATTTTCGCTACCTTTAGCAAGTACAAAATTAACAAATATCTAATGTATTTATTAGGAATAGACCTTGGCAGCTCTTCTGTAAAAGTGGCGTTGCTAGATTCAAAGTCAGGTAGGATCATTGCTCAAGCATCTTCACCAAGCACAGAAATGTCAATGTACGCTGCGCAGGCTGGCTGGGCTGAACAAGATCCAGAAAATTGGTGGTACCACATCACTATCGCGTGCAAAAGAGTCCTTGGAAAAAACGATACAGAAACGAGTAAAATCATTGGCATTGGCATTGCTTATCAGATGCATGGGCTCGTCGTTGTAGATAAAAATCAGCAGGTATTGCGCCCCTCTATTATATGGTGCGACAGCAGGGCTACAGCTATAGGAAACAATGCTTTAGATACGCTGGGTGAAAAATTTTGTCTATCCCGATATCTAAACTCCCCCGGTAACTTTACGGCCTCTAAACTCAAATGGGTCAAAGAAAACGAACCTGATATCTATGCTCAAATCTATAAAGCAATGCTACCCGGTGACTACGTAGCTATGCGCATGACAGGCGAGATCCGAACTACTGTATCTGGATTATCGGAAGGCGTACTATGGGACTTTCAGCAGCATCAAATTGCTAGTGATTTACTTGATCACTATGGCTTATCTGAGCTACTCCTACCTGAGCTGGTAGAAACATTTGGAGCGCAAGGAAAATTAACTAAAGTGGCTGCAAAACAACTGGGTCTGGTAGAAGGAATACCGCTCGGATATCGAGCTGGTGATCAACCAAATAATGCACTTTCACTAGGCGTTATAAATCCAAATCAGGTCGCCGCTACAGGTGGCACATCAGGGGTCGTTTATGGAATTGTAAATAAAGCGGTGACTGATCCCAAATCTCGTATCAATGGTTTTGCGCATGTCAATCACCAGCAAGCAGAGCCTCGTATTGGCATCTTACTTTGTATCAACGGAGCAGGCAGTCAGTATGCTTGGATCAAGGAGCAAATAGCTACTGAGGGAATGACCTATCCTGACATAGAACGAGCGCTAGCTGCGATATCCATTGGCGCCGACGGATTGCGTTGGTTTCCTTTTGGGAATGGCGCAGAACGCATTTTAGAAAACAACTATCAAGGTGCCCAGCTCTTCAATCTTCAACTCCAACGTCATGGTAAATCTCATCTTTATCGGGCTGCATTAGAAGGCATTGCTTTTGCTTTTGTCTACGGATTGGAAATTTTAAACGCTATGGGAATTTACCCCAAAACTATACGAGTGGGAAATGACAATCTATTTCAATCAGATGTATTTTCTTCCACGATTGCTACTTTAGCAAATATAAAAATTGAGATGATCAATTCTACTGGGGCAATCGGCGCTGCAAAGGGAGCGGGCTTTGGCGTAGGGGTTTACAAGTCCCTAGAAGAGGCTATCGGTGAGCTAGACATCTTGCATTCCTATATGCCAGAGACTAACGATTTTTCCCAATACGAAAAAGCATACACAGACTGGAAAAGTATCTTAGAAAAACAATATAAAATAGTCAACTAACATGAAAACGTATTTTAATTCGATAGATAAGATTTCCTTCGAAGGAAAGAACTCCAAGAACCCATTGGCCTTTAAATACTACGACCCACAGCGCAAGGTTATGGGAAAGGCAATGGCTAAGCACTTCAAGTTTGCAGCAGCCTACTGGCATAGCTTCTGCAATACGGGTGGAGACCCGTTTGGTAGTGGGACGAAAAAATATGCATGGGATGAGGCAAATGATCCCAATGAGCGAGCGATACATAAAATGGATGCAGCATTTGAGTTTATGTCTAAAATAGGAATTAAATATTTTTGCTTTCATGACTTTGATTTGACCGAGGAGGCAGATTCGTTAGCGCAGTCTAGAAAACGATTGGAGCTCATTACAGACTACGCCTTGCAAAAAATGAAAGCCCATAAAATTAAAGTTTTGTGGGGCACTGCCAATCTATTCTCTCACCCTAGATATATGAACGGTGCAGCTACCAATCCAGACTTTAAGGTGGTGGCCCATGCGGGTGCGCAGGTAAAGAATGCCCTTGATATGACCATCAAACTTAAGGGTGAAAACTATGTTTTCTGGGGAGGTCGTGAAGGCTATATGTCACTTTTGAATACGGATATGAAAAGAGAGACAGAGCACCTGGCTCGGTTTCTCCATATGTCAAAAGACTATGCCCGTAAGCAGGGGTTCAAGGGTAAGTTCTTCATAGAGCCAAAACCGATGGAGCCTTCAAAACATCAGTATGATTTTGATGCTGCTACGGTGATTGGTTTTTTGAGGGAGTATGATTTGCTAGGTGATTTTATGATTAATGTAGAAGTCAACCATGCTACACTAGCCTCTCACACTTTTGAGCATGAGCTGCAAGTGGCTGCCAATGCGGGTGTGCTTGGGTCTATGGATGCCAATAGAGGTGATTATCAAAACGGGTGGGATACAGATCAGTTTCCTATGGACTTGTATGAACTCACTCAAGCGATGCTCGTGCTTTTGCAGTCTGGAGGATTACAGGGTGGCGGTGTAAATTTTGATGCGAAGACGCGTCGAAATTCTACGGACTTAGAAGATTTGTTTATTGCACACATTGGAGGAATGGATGCCTTTGCGAGATCGTTGATCGCTGCGGAGGCTATATTGAAGGAGTCTGACTTTAAAAAAATGCGCAAGTCCAGGTATGCTAGTTTTGATAAAGGAGACGGAAAGAAATTTGAGCAGGGCAAATTAGACTTGAAGGCTTTAAGTAAGCTGGCGCACAAGCAAGGTGCTATTGAACAATTGAGTGGAAAGCAAGAACTGTTTGAATGTATTATTAATAATTATTTGTAAAAACAGTCCTGAGAAAATTGTGAAATAAAATTCACCCTTTAATTTGGTTCTGTCAGCTGCAAACGATAATCCAGCCCATGCGCTGTACAGCCGAGCTGTTTAGCCATGGTATAGCTATCGAACGCATGGTTATCATTTTTTAGTCCCTCATGCGCCATGCCTAGATAGAACCAGGCTAAGGCATTGTCTGGTTCATGTTTTATAAGTACATCTAAGTCATGGAGTGCATCCTCAGGTTCTTCCAATCTGATGAGTGCGAGAGACCGGTAAAGTACAGCTTTGGTGAGTGCAGGATTGTATTGAATAGCAGCATTGCAGTCATCGAACGCTGCATGAGGATCGCTTCTCTGTAAGTGCAAGTAGCCTCTATCTATCAGCATTTGTGCGTTGTCATAATGCTTATAGATCGCTTGATTCAGAAACTTGAGTGCTTTCTCAAAGTGATTCAATTTAGTGTGCGCAATGCCCATTTGATGATAGTCATGAGGGGACAGTTCATAATATTGCGACTTCAGTTTAAGCGCGGTAATGATGTCTTCGTATTCATGCACTGCGAAGAGTGCGGTTATCATCAGGTCATATAATGCAGGTTCTGATTTCTGATTTAAAATTATAGATCTACCTCTTTCAATCGCAGTTACATACTCTTTTTCATCAATAAGTTTCTCCATTTCAAAATATACATCAGGTAGTCTTGATCGTTTGAATAATAAAATCAGCTGCATTCCATCATTAAATATAGCGCTACCACCATCTAAATTTATTTGCTTGCCCATGGGAATGAGATTCGAAATGAAGTCTAGAGATGCAGCCATAATGAATATCGCAATACCAAAGCTAATAAGTGGGTTTATTGCATTATTAATCAAGAAAACGAATAAAGGGACTGAAATCAGCAGACTAGCTACCGGCCCACCCAATACAATGATAAAATTTTTCCAAAGACCTTGGGTGCGACCATGGCTGCACATACCCGTATTCCAGGCGAGTATATTAAACTTGAAGTATATTTCCAAGCGACCCATTTTTAATGGCAGTACTTGGTCAGTACTTCCGTAAGTCCCTATGTAGACTTTAACTTTATCACTTGAGAAAGTCAATGCAGGTATTGCATGGCCCAGTTCATGGAATAAGGTCGTGAAGGATCTCAAAATCATAACCATGATTAAGCCTCCTAATGCAATACCAATTCCGTATAAAACTTCCATTTTCTTTCGATTCAAAACCCATGGGTTGAAAAGTAATAGAACTCTTCAATAGTTACAACAAAGGTAAGGGTATATATTGGGAATGACAATTCAGGCCTTTTTTCGCAAAAAATAGTATCGAATGATGCGGTCAGGTGGACAGCAGGCTGCTAATTCATAACCCAGATATACATATTAAGGGAGGTTGCAATAGCTAGCCAGACTCCATACGGGAGTATTAATAAGGACACTAATTCTAGCTGTGACCAATATTTAAATAAGATAAGGTGCACACATAAAAGTAAACTAGAAATAACTAGAATACCTAGTCCAACTAATTTGAGATGAAAGAAAACTGGGTTCCAGGCAATGTTCAAGATCAGTTGGATAAAGTACAATGCCAGCAACGTAGATTTATCCTCGACTTTGACCCAAAGCAATGCCATGTAGATTGAAAATAATATCATAATCGTAGTCCATGCTGCTCCAAATACCCAACCTGGAGGTGTCCAAGGCGCTTGATTCAAATTTTGATACCAATCAGAGGCTACACCAGGGCCTGTGAAATAAGCACCAATACCAAGTGCCGCAAAATTTATTGCTAAAAAAAATATTAATCGAACTATCATAAAAACATCTATTAACTATTTATGCAATATCATCTATTAACTATTTATGCAATATATAAGCATACTTTTGGTCTATTGTTCATTTTCTGCCGGTAAGGGATGATTAACAGTAAATAACACTCAAATTATTCATTTTTATCACTCCGACACTTGATCTCGCCATTAATGTCTACTTTTGTATTCAAATCAAATATAGAAACGTGGAAGATTTTAAATCGCTAGGGATCGAAGAAAATTTTATTAAAGGTCTAGATGAATTGGGCATTACAGTGCCTACTCAAATTCAAAAGGAAGTCATACCTATCCTATTGAAGGAAGACACTGATCTTGTAGGTCAGGCGCAGACAGGTACAGGCAAAACTGCTGCCTATGGCCTACCGCTATTAGCAAGGATCGACCCTCAACTGAATGTCCCACAAGGACTGATCCTCTGCCCTACTCGTGAGCTGAGTAAGCAGGTAGCTAAGCAATTATTCAAATTCACTAAATACACGGAAAAGATTTTTACAGAGTCTGTCTACGGTGGTGAAAAAATAGATATTCAGATTGTAGCTCTACGCAGACCTACACATATCATAGTAGCAACGCCTGGTCGCCTGATTGACTTGGTTAAACGAAAAGCGGTAGACTTGTCACTAGTGCATACTATAGTGATGGATGAGGCAGACGAAATGCTAAGTATGGGTTTCAAAAAAGAACTGGACGAGATACTGACTATGTTATCTTCTGTGCGAAAGAAGTGGCTCTTTTCAGCTACGCTACCGCAAGGAATTAAGCAAATCATCAATAGCCATATTCGGGATGGTGCTTATCGTATTCAAGTGAGCAAAAATATCGTTAACGAAAAAATTAAGCATCAATATATTATCTGTACTAAATCTGATAAACATCTAGTTCTTTTTCAACTCTTGAAAAATCAAAAGGATAATCGAGGCATCATTTTCTGTAAGACCAAGGCTGCTACAAATACTTTGACTAAGCAATTAATTTCTAAGAACTTTAGCGCGGATGCTATTCACGGTGATCTTCTACAGAAAGAGCGCAACAAGGTTATGCGGGCATTTAAGGGCGAGAAACTTCAATTCTTAGTAGCTACCGATCTGGCTGCACGTGGTCTTGACGTCGAAGATTTAGCTTTTATATTTCACTATCAGCTACCGGATCAGATTGATTATTACACACATCGTAGTGGCCGTACTGCTCGTGCGGGTAAAGAAGGTATTTCGCTTTGCTTGATTGTTAAACAAGAATTGAGAGAACTGAAGAGTATGGAGAAAGAATTGAACATTCAGTTTAGACAGCAGTGGTAGATTTTAAATATAAATTTTGAAGATGAGTCCACTCCAAAAACTTACAACTCAGGAGTCAATAGCTTTATTTTTTCATGGACTATCCGCCATTAGGAACCAAAGTAAAAATTGGGATAAAGAAGAAAAGTGTATTTCGTCCCCTGCAAACAAGGCGGGACAAGCTTTATAGGACTTGGAAAAACTGTTACAAGTCTGAGGGGTTGAAACCACCCCTCGCTATTATCTTGTCCCCCGTTAAAATGACGGGACAAGCATTTCAGGACTGCTTAGACTTGCAAATTTTTTGCTTAGGTTACGTGACTATTGGCTATAAACTCTAGGACATGAAATGAGATGGTCGATATCATATTTATCGGTCTAATTCTAGCTTGGTACTTAAAGACGGATAGTGTCAAATATTTTTATGGTTGAACAGGGTATCCTTCTTGTGATTATCCCTATATGAAATTCCGATAATGATCGGAAGTCAAACTGCCCATAAGTAGTACTACCG
>Ga0115031_1002914_pt1 | contig 12761 bp, 14 predicted proteins | sample Maine_Asex4_meta_FD_87301 | JGI IMG/M metagenome (GOLD analysis project Ga0115031, IMG submission 87301) | Marine algal microbial communities from Maine, USA - Maine_Asex4_metaG | ecosystem: Host-associated > Algae > Red algae > Unclassified | place: Maine, USA | collected 2015-01-05 | reverse complement strand
GGGGGGGGGGGGGGGGGGGGGGGGGGGGGGGGGGGGGGGGGGGGGGGGGGGGGGGGGGGGGGGGGGGGGGGGGGGGGGGGAGGGGGGGGGGGGGGGGGGGGGGGGGGGGGTGACGGCGGTGACTGTGCCACGCCACGGCGACGGACGCCATCGTCGGCGATGGAGACGGCGACAGTGGCGGCCGCCCGGGGGCCGCTCGCCGCGCCGCGCGGCGACTCGCGGCCGTCTGGCAATATAACGCCGGTGACATAGATGCTGCCGTCGCCGCCGAGTGCCATAGCGCTGACGCTCGTCTCGCTGCCGGTCGCGGTCAGTTCATGAAGAGAGCGGATGGGTTGGAATGTGTCATGTGGGGCGGTGGTACCGCCCGTTGCTTGCGCAGCGACGGCGCCGCGCCGCGACCGTGCCGCTGCGTGGCTGCTGGCCGCCGTCCGTGGCAGGTGCCCCACTGGGAAGAAGCCACTGTAGGTTGGGGGGCCCGGAATTGCCACCACCGCCATTGTCATAAGCAACAGGAGCGCACGAAGTGAGTGCGTCGGGCGGGGGGAGGGAGGCCACCGGAGACGTTGATGCAGCCCGTGTCTTGGCCATCGGGCATGTATCTCGGTGGGGGCGTCCATCCCCAATAGAACAAGGCGAAGCAAAGAGAAAGGGGTAGCAAGAGACGATTTCGCACGTATAGCGTCGCTGGACGCGTGAGTAGCTCGGTGCGGGGCTGCAGTACGAACCGTGCGTACGGTGCCATAGAGCCTCACAGCTACGCAAGCGGTGGGTTGTAAAATGCCCTCCTCGTCTCAGGCAGCCAGCAAATACAGCACGACCCAAGACATTGAGGTCATCGGCCAGGAGACGCGCCTATTTAGTTAGCAATGGGTGCATCGGCTCTTCTTTGTTTTTAATAGAATTGTGGCTCCCGGTTGAGTTGCTCCTCAAATACGATAGCTCATTGGTCACTTGAGTTTCTGTCAGCTCAAACAGTCACCTTTCAGAGCGGGCGCCCATCTTTCAAGGGGTCTGGAAACGTGGAGAGCGACATGACCTCTTTCAATGGCCTTCAAGGGTAGGTGCAGCAATGAACATTCGAATGGCTCCCAGGAAAGTCAGCGAGGAACGAAGTCGCATCCCGACCATCCCAGCTGGGGTAGGACCACCCCATCTGGACCACCCCACCCGCATCCTCACCATCCCAGCTCGGGTGGTCGAGCTGCGGCGTCGTTCCTCGGACTGTTCACGGCATGACTGCAGTCTGGCCATGAACATTGTGTATCCATGAGGGCGACCCCAGTGAGCTTTGTTGTCGCTCAGTTGTCGCGTGTCGTCTCCTGTTGAGCTTCTCAAGCAGCAGTAGATGACAACTCCACGAGAAAGAAACCGAGGCGCAGTCCCAAAAAAACGAAGAACACGGGCGTGGCCGACGGGGATGGGGCGAGGGGCACGAGGCAGGACCTGAGTTCCGGACCACGCGGCTTTTGCTCAAAAAGGACACGTCAGAGCCGCGGAAGTGGTCAGAACCACTTTCTGATGGCGCACTCTGGCTCACCACACCGTCTGTGTCTCCGGAAGTGGAGGGGGAGCTTCCATTAAGGTGCGCCGCATGGTCCACACCTCCCCCCCCGTACTTATTGCCGGGGGTACAGGAGGTTGTAGGACCTGAACGTGGCTGCGATTTGAAGGTTGGACCATAGGAGGGCCGACCGACTTGACCCAACAGGGGGGTGGGGGGAAGGGTGAACGCCCCTCTTCTCCCAAGACTTTTTGCATGTCCCAAGCGCATGATCCCTCCCGCCACCCCACTTCCCCACTCCCGTCCCATCAGCATCCACTGTTCAGCGGTATGATTTGATGGCCTACATCCCAGCTTGACTGGCATCCGCTGTTTTTGCGCCCCACTGCGGCAAGCCCGCGGTCTCCGAGACGAAGAGCAGTACTATCAAGGGAACGGTGCTCGTACGCCTGCGTGCTTCAGTATTGACCAGGCGTGAACAAATCGTGATTCGCCGCCGTCTCAGACCATGTTTGGATCACAGACAATTGTGGGGGGTCGGTCAACCCTCCCAGAGAGGCCATCGAAGAGGGAAAAAAAATGGGGACCCGTGAAAAATAATGTAACGCGGCTCAATTGCATCTCGACCACTAGAACTTTAGCACGTCACAGCTGGGCTTTTCGAGTGCTGATGTAATGCTCAGACGTAGAAGAGCCGACTGAACTAGGCGTGGAGACTCTCGAGAGCGCCCACGTGGACCCACACAGACAGTGCGAACCGGTCGAACAAAGCGACTCGATGGCAAGACCTGTTGCAACAGGCCAAGTGGGGGGCTCGGGAAGGCGTTGAACAGCAACCGTCGCTGCTCCCCGCGTGAAGCCCCCTAGCTGCGCCCACGCCGAGGCCTTGATTTCGTCTGTGGCAACTGGCAGGGGCGGCAGAGACCGCTGGCAGCAGACGACGCGTCGACACTGGACAGGCACCTGGGAGCGCATGCGGTGCAACGGGGACGCGCGCCTTCGGTGCGTCCTTCGCGCCCTTACGATCAGACTCTTCAATTATGGGAACGGGGACCACTTTTGTCAGCAACGCTACAGATCAGTTCGCACTCCCGTGTCGCGGCGTCCTCGCGACCTGACACATGAATTCGACGGCCTCTTTGCGCCAATGCGATTGCATCGACTGTCTCGCTGCCAGAGGGCGCTCATGAGCACGGCGTGACGACGACTGCCTCCGCCGCCGCCGTGCCATCAACAGCGCCATTGCCTGCCCACTCGCTTTTTCGGGTTACTTCTTGGTATCTTCGAGGCGACACAGGCGCGAGCTGTGTCGCCAAGAAATTGCCCAGGGGGGCTGCAAAGAAAGTCATACGGTGGATACAAGGTGACACCCACGCAGTCGCATAGCTAACCGTTTTGTCCTGTTTCAGGCATAATCAGCGCAAATGATTTACCACTGATTTTGAGCATATCTGTCAGTACTATTTGGCGGATACAGAATTATTGATCCAACTGTGTGCGAATCAATGACTGACACGCGACCAACCATGTCAGTCAAATGACATTGTCGATCACGCAACGAGAACGCGCCCGCCGGACATATCTGCTGGTGACAAGCGCCACCCTGCGCGCCACGCGCAACCGTCATCGGCGACCCCGCGGCGGCGCGCCCGCTGCCACGTGCCGGTTGGCGCGGCTGCCGCCGGCGGCCATGGCGGCGGCGGCAGCCGTGACCGCAGCGGGGGCGACAGCTCCATCTCGTGGCACGCCGGCCGCCGCGAGCGCCCTCGTCGAATACGGAGGCGCGCACCGGCGGCCGCCGGCCGCGCGGCTGCCGGCGGTGGTGGTGGCGGCGGTAGCGGCTGCCACGGCGGAGGCGGCGGCACCTCCACCTGGGGGCATGGCGACCGACGAGCAGTCGATGCCGACGCCGCGGGTCGCCACCAATACGCCGACGATAGGTCGCCGTTGCCGCCGTCTAGTGTCTATTCTGCAGACAGATCGCGAATCGCATCAAATGATGCGATTTTGGTACACCGCTTCTCTTGTTCTTCTGGGCCCTCTTGTGCTCATTCTGACAACAGAAACGGACTCAGAAGCGTCTCCTTAGTCTTGAGAGAACTCGGGGGCATGCTCGCTCGAGAATAAGTAGGGTCTCGGCGCGAGTATCTACACATTCGTAGCGTACTCTCACCTTGCAACGGGCGCTCACAGAACCGGCGCTATGGTTGACCACGCCACGCGCAGGCCCTCAGCGGCCTTCCTGGAGGGTATTGACATGCTTTCAGCTCTCTGGGCTTGTGGGGGGGCAGTTGCGCCGCCCCCCCCGCCCTCCCCATCGCGGGGCCTCAAGGCCCCTGCGTACCGGCCCCCCTCCCCTCCCGTCTCTCCCCCGACACCGCCGCCCCCCCTTCCCCAACGCAGAGATTGCCTCTTGGTTCCTCAGGACCGACAAATACTACCAGCTGGCCACCCGCGAGAAGCTCAGCTCGTTTGTTTGTGGTGCGGAAGCACCCGCCGGACTGCCCCGTGTCCGCGAGTGCACCGACGGCATGGAATTGGTGACATTCCAAGTATGTGAAGATGGTTCATGAAAGTTCTGTTTGCGTGCGTAGAGGAGTGGAGCATCATGCTGCCATGGATGGCAAGCCACTCGCCGCCCCCGCCGTGACTGCGCTTTCCAGGCGCCGCCTGACGACGCCTCCGGCCCATGCGGCCGCCGCGCGGGCCACTGCGAGGCGGCCGACAGACGGCCACCACGTGAACGCGGGCGACACACAGTACTGGAGCCGCCGCCGCCGCCGACTGAGCTTCGTCAACTGGCGCCACGCTACATGGCGCCATATGCTGCGGTCGCGACCGCGGCGGTGCAGACACGGGTGGGAAGCTTGCCGCAGTCGGCGCAGGTACGGGTGTGGTGGCCACCGCTCGAGCGGGTGCGGCCGCAGCAAGCACCCAGAGCGGGCGGCGCTCGCGAGGCCATCACTGGCATTGGCCGCCGCCGTGGCCGAAGGCGGACGACGGACGCCTGGTGCATGCGGTCGTCTTCGCGCGCGCGGCGGCCGGCGGCAGAAACAGAGTGGAGTGACGGGGTGCGGGGTAGGGAGTCTTGGAATGAGGGGGAGGGGGGGGGATGCCCGTGCGTGGCCGTGGTCATCAGCGCATGTCTCCCATTGGGGCCCGATGGTCGGGTCGGCCGCGCCCCCCTTGCGGGCGCGTGGGCGGCTGAGCGAGCCGCTGTGCCATGTACTGTCGCTGCCGAGCGAGCGGCGGGCGGTGGGGAGCTCCCGCGTCGCCCTCCTCGCCGCCCGCCAATACTTCCTGTTGCCATCCGCGCGGCCTCTGCGTGGAGGGGAGGGGGGGGGTGTCGCGGGGGTGGTGGACAGCCCTAGGCGATGGTGCAGGTTGCGACGCCGCCGTCCGGCGTGGCTGGCGGCCCGGCCGCACCCGATGTTTGCGGCAGAGCGGGAGGGGTGGGGGTTGCGGCGAGCCAACCGGGCGGGGATGCGCTGTGTTTGCAAGGCAAAGTGTAGAGATGCACGATTGCACGCCAAGTATGGAAATTTCATGGAAATTACCGTTGCACGTCACAGCTTGCAATATGCGGGGTTTCTGCACTTTCCTTTGCACTGTGATCATGGTCAAGATGGCGAATACGTGGCTCGCTCAGCACCTCAACCCGGCCTGGTGCAGCGACTGAGAGGCTCAGAAGCGTCCCCAGCAGCGAACCAGAACGCGCATGCGGCTGAACAGAAGCCCTGGCCACCCCCCCCTGTTGCTGTTGTTTGCGCAGGGTCGACGCTGCAGGAGGCCCAGTGCCTATCTCAACAGCATTCCCCCACCCATCTTCCTCCACCCCGTTCGTCCCTCTTCCGCTTGCTTCTCCTCCTACCCGCCTCCTACTGTACCCCCACCATCCCGTCTTCCCCCCCCCCACCCGCCATGACCTCGCCTGTTCGGCCTGCATCGGCCTTCCCTGTGTGGGAGTACATTGACGTCAACGATACCACGATGTCCTGCAAGGCGGCATCTTGCACGTGCAAGGACGTCTCCAAGAATGCGTCGAGCGCTCGGCGCCATCTCATGTCGTGCGCGCTGGCGGTAGAGTGCTTCCCCGGTATGCTGGACAATTTGTTGCCTCGTAGGGACGGCGACACTGATGCTGGCTCCCCTGACTGTGATTGCTCCCTTCCCGCGCTGATGTCGGCAACGCGGACGCTTTGGCGGCAGCTATTTGCGCAAGTTCAGTTGGAGTCTGGCTTTGCATTCTCCGCGTTTGATACAGACGCGTGGCGCTCCGTGCTACGGCTCATCTCCGGTGACCGGTTTGACGGACCAGGCAGCCGAAACATTGTGGCGCGGACGCACCTGCCGGTTTCGGTGAGCGCGTCGGATGGCGCTGCGGCGGCAATTATGATTGGCTGCGATGCCCTCTTCGCATTGCTGGACGAGATGACGGACGAGAATGGCTCTGGGGTATACAATATTATGGTGTATACCCCCCGACTAATCCTGGTTGGCATCTTCCGGCTGGGGGTGGAGGCTGGGACGGCTGACACCCTCCTGGAACGCCTCGACGCGGATTTGATTGGTCCACTGCTGAGAGGCGTGGCCACCTCCTCATCTGCGGAGCTGGCCGGTGCTGCAAGCCCCCTGCCGCTGTTTTCCAGTAGTCGGGTGCTGGCTCTGTGCACGGACTCGACATACATGATGGTGGCCTTGCGCACGCGTGCGGTGGACCGGGGACGGTTCCTTTTTGCCTTTGGGTGCGCTGCTCAGGCAGCAAATCTCGTTGCGACTGATGCTGCGCGCGCAACGGTCTGCGCGCTTGCGCTACGCGAGTCGCTCATCATCACCGTCTTCTTCAAGCGCTCCTCCCGTGCCAGGTCGCTATTGCGAGCGGTGCGCAAGATGTTGGCGGGCGGGAGGGCCGAGGTGGGCGCCCTCCGCTCTTACATTCGGACCTGTGGGGCCGACGAGGGGGCGACCATTGCGTCCGTGGGCGCCACCCTTCCGGCCCTTCAGCGTGCCCTGCTACAAAAGCCCACTCTGCGGCCCCCATCCTTGTGCCTGCGCCGGTAGCAGCAGCTGCCAACTTCACTGCGGCAGCTGATGCAATCCGACGGGCCTCTCCCTTCCTGTGCTTTCTTGCACGGGTCGTGGAGCATCTTGAGGCCGACTCAGCACCCCTGTCTTCCTACACGGGAGTGCTTGCGTGCCTGCGGGCCGCATTGGCCCATAAATTCACGGGTATTTCGGTGGCGGAGCGCCAGCTGCTGCAACGAGCTCTCGAGAGGACGTTCACGCCATTCTCGGACCCTATAGTGGTGTTGGCCTTCGTTTTTTGGACCCTTTCTGGCGCCCCGTGCGCGGCCGGTTATTGTTGCTCCGGTGGGGTGGCCAGGCCCTGGCCGACATGCGGGATGCTGCCGTCGACAGCCTTTGCGGAGGGGACGTGTCTGCAAGGACAGCCCTGTTGGCAGACATGGCGGGCTTTACGGCCATTGACACGGCGCATGGCGCGCTTCCGAGCGAGCGCAACCTGCACCACTTCTTGTGGTGGCGCCTGTGGGGTTGTCCGTTTCGCGCACTGCAGCCCGTAGCAGCTCGGCTGTTGGCGATACCGTCGTCGGCCGCTGACGGGGAGACAATTTTTAAGACACTCAAGGGGATCTGAACGACCAGGCGCAACTGCGTAACCAACGAGCGGGTGTACACGCAATCATATCTCATCTTCAGCACCTCACAGCTGCGACGCCCGGACGTGCTAGGTCCCTACTGCCGCCCGGACGCCGAGCACGAGCTTCTGACTGTGTTGGATAGAGAGACGGGCTCGGGCGCACCCGTGCAGGCGCCTCCCCCACACCCCGCTGCTGATATGGACGATGCCGCGATGGACGGGTGGTCAGATGGATCAGATACTCGTAGTGGTTTCTGCCCTCAAAGCCGACCGGGTACGACCCCGTCAGAAACCCCGGCGCCGGATGCGGAGCGACACAAAGGAGAAAGAACACGAACGCCTGGATCACAGGGCGCGAAGCGCACCAGAACGCCGGAACAAACGCAAACGCAACGCTGATTTATTCATTAAAGCAGGTCGACCCAGGAACTCACACTCATATACCCTCAGAAGAAGCAAAACGCGCACACGAACCCTGCCCACGAGAACGGTCATGGGGGGGACCGGTGCCCAGAGGGCCACGGTCCTGGAACAGGGGCCTCCGGTGGCCCCTGCCACGGATAAAGTTACACTCTTCCACTGGAAGAGATATGTGGCCCAAAGAGTTTTGGGTCAGCCTGGACTTGCAGGTCCCTCTCAATGCCAAGGGACTTAGACCCAGGATTTTCCAATTCTCCGATGGAAGTCCCTGGGGAATATCTTCGTTGGCCGAGATCTGATCTCGGCTTCTGGTCCCGCCCCGGATGGAGAAGCTCCCAAACGCTTCTCGGCCCCTCCAGGGGGCCCAGATCGAAGGGGCTGGCGCCCCTTCCCTGCGTGTCAGGCCCTTCAGGGAGGCCTGATCAGGCGATGCTCCTTCGTTCACCCCCCTCGGGGGGGGTGTTACGGGTGTGGTCGGGGGCCACCCTGAGCACCCACCCGAAGGGGCGCCACACGTCACCCCCCTTTGGGAAGCGCTACGTGAAAGCTCGCGACCTACGCCCTCCGGCCTCGGCTGGGGGGCCGTGTCATACGAGTCCAGAGGGCTCCCCCACATATCCCCCACCTCAGGGCCCGCGTCTCGCAGGCCCGAGGGCGGTTTGTCACCGCCTTTGACAGACCCCGGGGGAAGGCCCCATCACCCCCTTGGGGGTGTGCTTTGGGACACCCCCATCAAGAGGTCTATCGCACGGGAACACTCGGACGCGAGAGAGAGGCCCCGAGTCGGGGCGCATAAGACGGTCACCGCTGAACGGTGTTCCGGCGTGCCGGGGCGCCCGTAGGTGTCCGGGTCGTCACGTGTTGGGAACAGCGCTCACAGCGAGAGTCCGGGCCGTGTCCCGCGTCCCAGACGTCCCTGTGCTCCCCCTTGGGTGGGGCCCACCCCTTCTTTCCGGGTCCACGCTTTACGAGATCCGATGGCGTCGGCCGGTGAGGCCGACTCAGCGGCCGCCGTGGCGGTCGATACCCGACAGGGCGGTTCGGGTGATGTGCTCGGCCCGGAGTAAGAGATTGACCTCACTCTGGCCAACTTCCTGTCGGCCTCGTGGCCGGCACCGGCCGTCGTGGTCGAAAAGTTTCGGCGGTTCCCCTGGGAACCCCCCGGTCTCTCGCTCGACGAGCAGCGGTACGCGACGATCGATAGCCGTCGGATGACCCACGTCTGGACGAGCATCTGGGCGCTCTATGAGACGCTCTATGCCGTCCCCGAGGGGACGGGTACGGACTTTCCCTTCCTCCAGCGGAAGGAGAATTGGCAGGTTTGCCAGGTCTTAAACCACTTGGCGAGCAGGGAGCTTCCTCCCGAGGTGGGTAACGCGCCCTATTACTCGTGGGAGTGCTACTCAGGTTCGCCCCGTATATTGGAGGCGACAGACCCCAGCTTCTTTATGCCGGCGGTCTTGGGGGAGTGGTTCCGCCGCAGCTAAAAGAGTATCCTCGCGCTCTGTGAGCAGCGCGAGCTGCGGGACATTTCGGTGGCACGCCGCCAGGTGCTCTACCCCATCACGCCGGCGTGGTTGGCCTCCGTGGAAGTACCGCGCGGCATAGCCGCGCGGAATCCCCGGATAGTTGGGCTGCAAGGCAGCCAACTCATGGGGGAGACCCTCGGGGTAGAGAACACCCTGGCGTCCCCCAAGGAGTCTATACACTCATACATCCGTGGGATGCGGTAAGAATCCTTTATAGTCATCAAGTTGAGCTTTCTGTAATCGATACAGAAGTGTACCGAGCCATCCGGCTTTGGCACCACTACGACGGAGCTAGCCCATTCCCCGCTTGCGGGTTCAATCACTTCCATCGAGCGCATACGCTCGAATTCCGCTTTTTCTCTCTCCCGGGCCATAGGCCCGGCCTTATAGGGGTGCTGTCTCACAGGAACAGCCCCGGGTTTCAGTCGGATCCGGTGTTCCACACCTCGGACTCAAGCCAAGCTTCCCCTTTCATAGAGAGAAATGCTTGTGTAGGAGGGCCTTCACGGCCCCCGACCACTCCGTCGGCACCGACGAACCGTTTAACTCAAGGAGAGGAGGCTCCTCTACCCCCTTCGGTGGCGTAGCGAGCTCTTTGAGCTCGCTCTCCGAGACCTCGCAGGTCGGCCCCTCATGGGCGTCGATATACCCGATGGTCGTATCTGTCGTTAACCGTACCGGCGTGACACCCAGGTGAATAACCTCAATGATTACTGGCTCATTCTCCATCATGATGGCGGGGCCATGGGCGACTTGTATGCCATGCTCATGGTAGAAGGCGGGTCACCCTTTCACGAGTTCATGCCCCATTCAGGTACTCCTTACGGGAACACGAGCGATTGTCCCGGGTTGAACCCAGGTCTTTCGGGCCGGCTTCAGCTGAGCCGAAGCTGCCTCGGGGCAAGCACAGACCACTGAGATAGAGGTATCGGGGCGCCCCCTGGGGGCTCCCCTTCTCTTGATCGGCACCTTGTTGCCGTTGAGGAGTTCCGCATATTGCTGCTGAGTTGCAATGTTCTTGGTTGCGACATCTAAAAAGGAAGTTCCCAGGATTGCTGGGACACTCATATTGTTTACGACTCCAAAGGAGATGTATTGCTGATCCCCGAATTTTGTCCTGCGGAACAGAGACAGAGACTGACTCTGAATAAGAGCACTCTATTGGCTGAAAACGACAGTAAGAAGGCATCCAAGCCAATAGAAAGCCCGCATTAAGTTCTAGGACCTTGCATCGAGCAGAACTCACTGTTTGTTGCCGCTTGATCCGCTTTTCTTGGTAGAGAGCAAGCTGCCCACGCGAGATCTTGAGATTTTCTACTCTCTCCTGGCCAGAAGTGCAGAAAAGAAGAGAAGCTGATGTCGATTTCCAGGCTGTATGGGCACATGTAAGCAATCAGGAGGACCAAGTCAGTCCCAGGGGCGTATCTGATTGGTGGAAAATGTCGGTCCGCAAGTCAGTCTCTGTCCACCAGGACAAATTTTGGGGATCAGCAATAGGAGGTCTGACCCCCAAGGGTCACACCTAGACAAACAGCCCCAACAATGGGGAGCAAGCCCCGATTGACGTCGTGAAACATCTTTGCGAGATCACCCAGCGGTTGTAGCGGAGTGTCGACCGGCAATAACCGTCGGTCTATTAAAGTCGGGCCACTACCCGTATGAACTTTGGCTGTCCTGAAATTGCACGCGACACAAATAATCACAGGGCAGTTCTTGCCAGCGTCTTGGAGTACAACTAAATTTCAGGCACGTGCGTGCAATACCCTGTCCTTCAGGGCGGTGGCGCGCTCGGCGACGCATGGATACCGGGTAGGCCGGCCGGCTCCATGGCCGCGAACACGCACGGGGGCACTTGCAGCCATGTTGCCGTGGCGGGGGGGGCGTGGGGCTGTCGACGGCGGCGTCGTCGGGGGTGGGCGTCAAGTCCTTTTCGCTCCCCTCTGCGGCGATGGGAGAGCTGGGGTGGAAGGTAGCGGACACGTCCGAGCGGGGTGCGGTGGCCAGCACGTCAATGAAGAGTACGTGGTCGGGGGAGGGCGGGGGGTGGGGAATGTGGGATGCTGCGGCCGCGCGACTGCAACCGACACGTGGATGGTGCGAAGGGGGGCTCGTAGGGACTGCCACCCGTGAGGGGTTCGGCCCCTTTAGCGGGCACACAGCGCCGTGGGGTTCCGCGGAAGGCTTGTCTCTAACTTGCCGCGTGCTACTGCTTTTGTTTCTATTGAGCTGCTTTTTTTACCCTCCCCCCCGGCGCCCCGGCCCGGCGCTCAGACTGTCCCATGGGTGACACGTCGGATGCGTGCAAGGCGGTGGGGGGGTACACCACCCCCGTGGACACCCTGCTGGTCCTTCGCGCGTTTACGGTACGCTTGTGTGGGTGGGTGTGGTGACTGTGCTTGTTGCACCAGCACAGCCGGGCGCACTGCCGCCAGATGTTTGTTTCGGGCGCTGGAACGAAGGGTCAGAGTCCATGAATCTGGAAACCTCTTGCTAACACGTCCCACGTTGGTTGCCTCCTTTTTTCCCGCCGTGATTGTGTGCGCCTGTGGATCTTTTCTGCTTACCGCCTGCCCACCGTGTTGATGCCTCCGCTGGCCTCGTTGCTCCCCCATAGAGCCTGAACGCCAGCGATCCCGCTGGCTACGAGTGGTCTGCAACCCTTACCATCGCCTCTGGGTGCGAGTGCAATGCCACCAAGGTGGCGGCGGCTCCGTTGGTGCTCCCCGTCCGGTCGGCTCCCGGCACTTTCACTCGTAGCACGGCGTCGCGCACGTCGTACCACTGCGACCTTCTCGGTGACAAGTGGTGCGAGTAGTGCGCGTCGACGCGCTGGACGATGCGGGAGGGGACCGCGTGCGCATTGGAAAAGACAGTCATCGACTACCCGATGGGGCCACACGCCCCCGAGGGGGGGTCGGGCAAGGAAGCAGAAGCCGAGGCCGTCCGAACGACACCGTCGCCGATACCCACAAAGGCTGAGCCTGCTCCTGCGGAGGAGAAGGAGGCGGCACCGACGCCGGCGTTCACCAAGGCCGAGCCTACTGCTGCGGAGGAGAAGGAGGTGGCGCCGACGCCGGCGCCCACTAAGTCCGAGCCCGCCACTGCGGAGGAGAAGGAGGCGGCGCCGACGGCGTCCAAGGAGGAGGCATCCGTGTCCAAGTCCGAGCCTACGAATACGGAGGAGAAGGTGGCCGCCCCGACGGCGTCCAAGGAAGAGGCGTCCACGTCCGAGGCCCAGATGACGCGCGGTTACAATACCCACTGGTTGTCCCCCGTGAGGGCGGCGTCGCCACTGCCGCAGCCGCCAATGGGAATGCGCCGTGGCCGTGGCGGATCGACGGCGGCCCATCGTTGTTGGCTGCCTTCGTGCGTGTTTCGCCAGAACTGCACATCGCAAAAACATCTAGCGACCTTGTAAACGCTCCGCCAACTGGCAGGTGATTGTGGAAGGAAAATGTTGTGTTCACAAGAGGCATTGGGAGAACTCTGGTGAGCGAAGCTCTGGGTGCCAAATTAAACCTGGTGTCGGGATCTGTTTTTTGCTACATGGTTCACGGCAAGAAAAGAGCTCTTGATCCACCATATCCCGTTCACTCCCTCACAACAGAAAGAGTAGGAAGTCGCTACAAGACCTCCTAGACCATATTTT
>Ga0115031_1002912_pt1 | contig 12763 bp, 10 predicted proteins | sample Maine_Asex4_meta_FD_87301 | JGI IMG/M metagenome (GOLD analysis project Ga0115031, IMG submission 87301) | Marine algal microbial communities from Maine, USA - Maine_Asex4_metaG | ecosystem: Host-associated > Algae > Red algae > Unclassified | place: Maine, USA | collected 2015-01-05 | reverse complement strand
GTGGGGAGGGAGGAGGGTGATTGGGGTAGGGGGGAGATGGTGGGGGGGGGGGGGGGGGGGGGGGGAGGGGACACAGCGGGGTCAGAGGGGTCATGCGTCAGCTGTTTTGGCACTGCTCATGACGCCCACATCTTGGAGTGCTCTCACTTTCGTGGGTGCCAACAGCCTCTGAAGAGCGTCCGCATAGCCTTTCCTTTTTGTCTCCATCTGCATCTGAAGCAAAGACTGGCAGAAAGATTCGCCGTGGAGTGCAACTGAGCGGTGTTGCACGGCAAAATCGCTGCTTACAAGTCTTTTTGAAATGGGGGTGGGAGGTGGTCGACGTTGGGCGAGCCAGAACGGGATTCCCTGGTGCGTAATGAGCGGAGTCTCTGTGAATCCGCCAGGCTGAGGTGATTGCCTCCTTACTAATCTTCTGCTGATGATTTAGATCCGTTTGGTTTCGAGCAGAAGCGCAGCTAAGCAACTTTGTGGGCACCAGATCGGCCATTTTCATATGAGGAAACACTGGAATCGACGATTTCCCGTCAGGATGAAATGATCCATTTTGTTGGATCCATTGATCGTAGCTCATGGTACAGTAGACACTAGCATCATCTTTCGCACGTCAGAAGGCACACGGTGCACGCCTCAGTGCGCATGGGCGTTTTGATGATGGTGGGGGTTTTGTCGGGCTCCGTCTTGCAAGAGCTGCACTTGTACCGTTTTGCAAAGCCAGCGCGGGTGATGTGTGCCCAGACCGGGTTTTGGCCCCTAATCATGGCTTATGTCGGCGCAATTGACAGATATCCGTGGTGGGCGGCGGTGGGAAATGTGGGGCACTAGAGCGGCGGGACTACTGTGAAGCAAACACGGGCGAAACAGCCCAAAAAAAACGTTTCTTGAATGACTGTGAGCTGCTCAGAGACAGCCGGGAGTAGTGGAGTGCGAGGGTAACCGTCTGACAGCCTCATGAATGCTGGAAGATGCCCACCAACTGCGGCGGGGTCAAAAAACGTAAAGAAGTGCAGACGCTTGGCCCATCGCAAACACTATCGACCGTTCTCGATTTTGAAGACTCTGCGACAGAGCGCACGTGGCTGCGATGTAAAGGCCGCCTCTACTATTTCACGCTTTTCGGGCGACCAGCGAGCCGTCGAGCGTTGCTCGCCCGTCGTCCAGTCGTTGACCTGGCCATACAGGGCGACGGATGTTTACGGCTGCGCCCAGCCCCGCACAAACCTGGAAAGTCGGTCGGGTGTCGTTCGGGTTCGGCTCCGTCCTTCGGCCCGAATATTGGATTTGCTTGCAAGGTTAGGGAAGAAGTACACCACCCTACTATCCAGCGATGACGTTTCTGTCGCAAATCGATCTGCCCAAATGCCGACATGTTCAATGTGATGAATTAGTTGTATTCTTGACTTTAGAAAAAGCACAGTGCAATACCCTCTGAGGGAGGCTTCCGTCATCAGTACTTGAGAGCGAGACATGTGCCAGCCTACTACAGAGTCCTCATCTGATTACTCAACCAACAGCCCTGTGTTTTTCCACATCGCTCGATAGAGCTCGCTTTGTCGGGGTGTTAAAGCGGATGATAAGGACAAAGCGGACGCGTCGGCTTTGTCTTATGGTCCCACGCCTGTCTGCTTCTCATCGGACGCATTCCGGACGGTCCGTGATGCCCAAACAGTAGACCCCCGTCCGGCCGTCACGTTTCTTAGCGCTTGGCAGCCCCGTGGAAGAGGGTTGACAGAACAAGCACAGTCTCGGATCACAAGCCAAAACAGCCAGTGCCCGCGAAACGACAGCATCAGCTGAGTGCGGATGAGACATTAATAATGCGGCAAAGAACATTTGGTCAGGATCTCGTAGGCACCCAATAAGACGAAAGGGACTAAGCAGACGGTCTGGAACGACCGGCGTCCGCGTCCGTCTTTCTTCGTTAGTGCGCTGTAAGAGCCCTATCGCTGTGCTCCCTTCAACAGCTTGTCTACCGGAAAAAGCAATGAAATGAGGACACAATCGTAGAGCGCCACAAATACTCTAAGTCTTGTATGCCAGCTTCAGCGACCTCTATTGCAATGAGAACTTCATAGTCAGACGCTACAACTGCTGCTTTTCTGCCAGTGATGAATTGTGATAAAATCATGTACCAAAGCCGGGAATTTCTTGAAAATATTCATGTGTGCATTCTATCACTGCCACTCATGACTGTGATGACGAAGTTGCGCTGTTATCAGTTGATCCGCCGGTGCTGACGCTGAGCGCCCGTCATCAAGAATGCGCCTCACAGACGGCCGAAGACGCGCCCTTGCTCAAACTGGGGCCCTTCGATTCGGATAATTGAGCAACTTTCGTGATTGAGTCTGATCTGGATAGATAGCATATGCCACACGAGCCACGTCTCGTCAAATTCAGGCCTGTTCTTAGTTGGAGGTTCGTGTCATGTGACAAGCGCTGCGGGGCATCCGATCGGCTAACCTCTGTGACAGTGTGATCACTGTGACGAACGTACGCGGACGGGCCGCGTACGTTCGTCACAGTGATCACAATGCAAGTCCACTGCTGCGACCATGAAGGACAAAATAGAAGTACGTGCTGTCGATCAAATTTGGTTTCGGGGTGGGAGCGTCACCCAAACTTGCGGTCTGAAGACGCCACGGCGGACGCAACACGCACCCCAACGACACTGGCCTTAAATGCTCCTCTCGCCCAGCTCGGCGCCAAGAGTGCGCCGGCACAGCTGGGGAGAAGCACAGATGGGGAGAACGTGACGGAAGGGAACGGGGGGGGGAGCGTATGGCGCTGACAGTCAGCGTGGCGGAGTATGCGCGACAGAAGGGGTTGACGGCGGGCGCTGCAGCTGAAGCGAGGACCGGAACAGCAGAGTGGATCGCAGTTGTCGTTGCAAGTGCCATTATTATTCGCACCACTTCCTCATTTCCGCGTCACACCAAGGCACAGGCGCGCGTTCGCTTCTTAGATTTTTGGCCATTACACGAACAGCCACAGCACAGGAAGCTCAACTAAGAACGGGCCTCGGGTTGACGGTCGTGCTACGGTGCGTGACCCAAAAGTGAGACATGCGCGTTTTCTGAAGGACGGACACATGACTGCACGGGGGCAGGCGGCGTGGGGTGCGAGAAAATTCTCAACTGGCCCTGGAAAGAGCCTCTCCTGACGCGTTCCTGGCTGATAACTCATTGATACCCGCCTGTGGGCCCTGTTCTGTGGACCTCTCAGATAGCCCCGATCTTGGAGCCAGTCTTTTTCAGGTTCTTGGGGTTAAAGGTTTGCAACGCCAAAACTCATGTGCTAACTGGAGCTTCGATGACGGGTGTCCCAAATCGTGTTTTCCTCACAAGGGGCTACATGGGGGTCTTTTTCTCGTTATTTTCGGTAAGGTGGTGCCCTTCTCTTGGTGCACAAATTGTCAGCACATGCCTTTTCTATTATCTGTGCATTTGATTGGGCCGCGTGATCGTCACCTGTCGAAGTTGCAATGAATGGCACTTTCTCTCATGACACGTCAGGATGTGCCGCCTCTGCTAACACTGTCAGGGGCTGTTCTGGAAGCACAGTGGGACCGAGTGGGTCACTTAATATTATCGGACCGTTGCAAAAGTCCAGTGCGCCGGGAAGAGAAGAAAAAACCGCCATGTCTCATTTTTGGGACACGCACCATAGCAGTCCTCGTCTGCTTTGTCGTAATAGACTTCCTATGTAGCGGCGCAGAAGCGACCATCAGCTTGCAACAAGCGTGCTAAAAAAATGGATACCGCCAAATTCCAAGATCGTACTATCTCGGTATGATCTCGTGGCGACTCTTTTGTTACTTCAAGACGAGCGCTGTCGTGCTTGTCTGTATGTACGACCATGAGAGTATCATGTTTTCCGCGGAGTGATCTCATATGTTTTTGACAGGCCTCAAATGGGTGGCCCTATTGTACGCCTGTCCAAGGCTGCTCGACAAAAAAGTTGGGAGCTGATCATCAAAACACGTTGGTGGGTACTTTGTTAATCTGGTCACACTCAACTGTCGAATACCAACCGGGTTATTCGTTTGTCGAGTATCCTTTGGCACCATCGATGTGGGTCGTTCTGGCCAGTCGGCCGCGCCTGCGCTCGCTGTTGCCATGCAAATCTCAGTATGGACGTGAACAGACTTTCACCCCCATTGGCTCAGACACTGGGCCAATCGTAGGTGGTATGACGACAAGTGAAGATCGGGTCCGGAGCAGAGGGGAATGTCCTTTGCAGCGGTGCCCCTCGAGAGGGCGTCTCTGCGCTTCGCGTTCATAGGGAGAGACTGGGCTTTTACCGTCGCAGGCCGTCCACTTGTTGGCCTCACCGGATCAGGCCATTTAGCTGTCGGCCTCACCGGCGCAGGCCGTCCAGTTCCGCGCAAAGCGGGGACCCGACGCCGAGCCCCTGTTGCGCGGGGTGTGCCGGGTTCCCGGTCGCCTCGAGTCGCTCCGTTGCCGTCATCGCCGTCCATTGCGGCCCCTGTGCGACGAGTCGGGGGGGTAGTCTGACGGCGGCATGAGCGGGGGGCCGGCCGACCCACGTCTCCTCCAGTGTGCGGCGTGTCCGCGTCGGCGCCACTGCCCGGCGTTTCCCGCACCGCCACGACCAAGCACCCCAAACTGGGTCGTGCAGTGGACAACGGCGTCTGATTGGGCCATTGGCCTCCCCTCCACTCACAGCGCTCGTCGACAACGCGGCGGCAGAGTGCGCATACGGCAGAGACGCCGAGAAAGGGCAGTCGGGCCGTTTTGATCGCGCGCCCGCCCGGGGCTTTGAATTGCGGGGCTCGCCGTCAAAGAAACCTCGAGCACACGCCTTTTCCCAGTCGCGCAGCACGCCACGCAAGGCCTCTATCCGTACCGTCACCGCGCCTCTCCACAGTGACAGTATCGCGTCGCCCCCCCACCTACGGCGTCGCACCCGCTATCGACCGAGCAAACGCAACCACGTGGCCCACTCAACGAGCAAATGAAAACCCGGCAGCCCTCGCCGAGCCGTTTGGGGGCCCCTGTCCGTCACTCACACGGTTGAGGACACTCGAGTCGGCGCTGTCGGCTCTTGCCACGGTAGGTCTGATGCCTGGGTGCTCGTGCCACCTGTTGTTACGGTATTGACAGAGCCGGGAGGTGGCCGCCTCGCCGGGAAGGTGGGGCGCTTCTTGGTGTCGGCGCCCCGACGGTTGACCTGAGTACGGCTTTCCGCGTCTCTCGAGCCGGCCACGCCCCAGGTTGGCCCTATGACAAGCGGGCCATCGCAGCTGGATCCCTGGAGCCGCTAGCGACTGCTGCTGCGGCGCCAACGCCGACGTCTGCCACGGTGGTGGGGGCACGCGCAGGTCGCGGCGCACGCGCTGGAAGAGCTGCGTGGGGTGGTGGGCGGGGGCAGCAGCTCGTGCGCCCCCCACCCATTTTGCCAGCAAGGATGGTCGGCGGGGAGCAGTGGCCGGCTGTGGTGGTCGTGCCCACACACTACCACCCCCGCCCTCAACCCCCCGCCACCCCACCCCATGACGAGGAACACACAGCACGCTGGTAGCAGACCTGACGCTTGTTGGCCCTGCTGTCGCGCCAGTTGCACACGGGTACCAGACCAGTTTCCCCCTGCCACCACCACCCCGTCTCCCCGCTGTTCCCCGCCGCCTCGTGCTTTTTCGCTCCCCGACCGCTGCGCGCCGCCGGCGCGGCGGTCGAGGTACGTAGGCCGCAGTGCGAGGCGGGCGCGTGGGTGGGTGGCTGGCGACCCCCACGGCGGCCGCGTCAGGCGGCGACCCCCGCGGCGGCTGCGTCAGACCGTGGCGGCACGCGGCCGCGCGGCGCCCGACGCCGCGGTCGTCACCCAACGCGCCACTATTGGCGACGGCAGGGTGTGCGGCGCCACACCGCTTGCCCCGCATGCGCGTCTTCTCCCCTCGGGTACCACGTCACCTTGGCGGCGTGCTTTCGCGCTGCCGGGGCTGGTCGTCCCCTCCACAGCCGCCACCCGCGTCATCCCCACGCCCTCGGACATCCAACCTCATTGCCGCTCTGGGTACCGCGTCCCTCCCCCACGCCCCAGTTGCACGTGCGCGTCCCGATGAGCTATTGCCTGCCGCCGGCGGGCGGGGACTCCCCCGTCTGGCAGATTCCCGTCGCTACGCCGCCGCCGAGCGGCGGGTGGGTCGGCAGCGGAGTCTTTGCGCGCCCCCTCGGCCCTGTCGATGGGGCGGTGCCGCCGACGCCGCACACACCAGCATCCACGGGGGCGCCGGCCCCGTCCTTACTGTTGGAGGAGCTTGTGGAACACGTTCCGCCTCGCTCCGATGGGGGTGGCGGCGCCGGGGCCTCCACCGCTGGCCATGGCAGTACTGCCAGTGCGGGTGGCACGCCGGTGTATGGTGGTGGCGCACCCTCGCTGCCGCAACCCGTGGCCGTCCCCTACGCCCACCACTTCTTTGCTGGGGGCGTCTACGACCGGCTGTTGGGGCCGGTGCCGACGCCACCAGCGAACGAAGCGCCCCCTTCCGACGCTGGCAGTGGGGCCGTCAACGGCGGCGGAAGACTCCCGCCGGCGTCGCTCTTTTACGCCCCACCCCCCGACGACAGCCGCTCCCTTCCTTCCGAGTTCTTGACGCCCGGGGGCGGGGTCGGAAAGCGAGCGCGCCCGCCCCCGCCGACGCCCCCATTGACACACGCAGCGTCGGCTCCACCGACCTACTGGACCGCCGATGCAGGCATCACCGACGGCGGGGCTGCCGCTTGCACACGCATTGCAGGGGCGGAGCTTGGCGGCGCAGCCGCCGCCCCAGTCGGCCGGGGCGGCTTTGTCATGTACCCACCTCCAAAGGCACTCGGGCAACCGACTTCATCCGTCACGGCGCCCTACGCCCGCACCACGCCGGCGCATGGCAGCGGCGGTGGTGGATGTGGAGGCGGCTACGACGCACCCCGGCGACCACCGTCCGTAGACGCGTTACCGATAGACCTTGCGGCCGCAGCGGCCGTGGCAACGGCCGCTGCGGCAGTCGCCTCGGCGTCGGTGCCAGCGCCGGCACCACCACCCGGCGGGGGCGCGACCGCGTGGGCGGGGTGGCCCCTCCCCGACGCTCCATCCCCGCCGTCGGCCTCTACGCGCCGCGGCGCGCCCGCGTGGACGGGCGGCCGCCCGCAGAGCCGCAGCAGCTCCCGCGGTGGAGGGGACACGCGCAGCAGCAGCACGGGAGGCTGGGCGGCGTCAGGCGGTGGTGTGGCGCCACCGCCGCAGCGGGTGCTCGCCACCCGCCGCGTGTGTGGTGGCAACGTCGGCCCGCCCGTGGCCAGTCGGGCCGACGGCGGAGCAGTGGCGTCGGGCGACGCGACCCTTTTGGAAGCCCTTTCGGCGCCCGTGCGGCCGCCCCTACGCGGCGGCGGCGATGGCTCGGACCGCACAGGCGACGGGGACGGGGACGGCGGCAGCGGCCGCTGCGCGATCGGCAGAGGCAACCCCGCATCGCCGCTGTCGCCACCGCAGCTACCGCCTTCGGCGGCGGCGGTCCCCCCCTCGCGCCGCCGCCGCTCTCGGCGGCGCGCGCGCCCCGCACGCTCCGCGAGTATCACGTGGGAGGCGCTGTCGAGCACTTTTCACATGCCTCGCGCGCCCGCTGCCGCCACGCTCGGCGTGTGTGTGACCGTCCTCAAACGCCGCTGCCGGTGCCTCGGGCTATCCAAGTGGCCGTACCGTTCCTTAGCCGCGGTCAACGCGGCGATCGGGCGGCTCGAAGCGCGCTTGGCCGGCGGTGCCGGCGTTGGGGGCGGCGGTGGAGGGGGCGTCGGGCCGGGTGCAGACGTGCCCCTCGGCGCGGCCGTTGCGCTCGCGGAAGGGCGCCTGGGGGACTGGGGCGACGCTGCCGTCGCGGCAGCAGGAAGGGGGGACGGGGGGGGCGGGATCGCCTGCAGCGGCGGCGGCGGCGGCGACGTGGCGCCGCCGGCGGGCATGGATCCGCTGCGGTGGAAGCTCGCGCAGCTGATCGCGACGCGCAACCGCATCATGTCTCCCCCACCGCAGGCGGTGGTGGAGGAGGCCGATGAAGGTTGCGAAGAGGGCGACGGTAGCGGCGGGGGGGGGATGGGCGCCAGCGGCGATCTGCTCGGAGGAGGGGGGGGTAGCGGCTGGGCTGCAAGCAGCGGTGGCAGCGGCGCAGGGGTGTACGCTGCCAGCGGAGGGTGGAGTGGCGGCGGTGGTGGCGGCGGTTGCGGAGGTGGTGGTGTCGATGGCAGCGGCGGCGGTGGCGGAGGTGGTGGTGTCGATGGCAGCGGCGGCGGCACCACTGGTGGCGGCTACGCCGCCGCCGCGAATGGTGGCGGCGGTTGCGGCGGGGCACTGGCCAGCGACTTCGTCGGCGCCTATGGCGGGGGTGTGGGTGGGAGTCTGGACGCAGGGGCGCTCGGCAGCCTCGGCAGTGGTCTCATGAATGCGGGCTTGGGCGGCGACGGTGGTGGGGGTGGCGACTCATTTGGTGCTGCCGCCGCCGGCGACGGGGCCGCCGCTGGCTGGGCCCCCGGCACCACCACGCTCGTCGCGGAAGCCCGGGGCGATGGTGGTGCCGACCCAGACGGCGGCCGGCGGTCGTGGGGCGGTGGTGGCGGCCCCGTGGCTGCCGCTCCACACAACAGCTCGACCGGGGGTCGGCCGCCGCCGGACGGCGGTGGGTGGGGTGGCGGCACCGCCGCGCCAGGCGCCTGGGGTCTGCCCGCGGCGGGCGGGGCGACGACGCCAGAGTTATGGATTGTCAACAGTGAGGGCGGCGCCAGCGGCGCCGCGTCCCATGGTGCCGCATTATCCCATGCTGGGACCCACCCATATGGTGGCGCCGTGTTACAAGGGGGCGGCACGACGGCCAGCGGCGCCCAGCCGCCGCACGAGAGTCCCACGCAACCAGCCAAGGCCCCGTACTATGGCGGCTGGGGGCCAGAGCTCGGACCAGCTGGCGAGCCAAGCCGCTATCGCTGATGGGCAGCCTCTGGTCGCGCCGGCCGCGCCGGGCATGCGTGTGTCGGCCGCGTGCGCAGAGCGGTGGTGCGCCTCGGTTGTGAAGCCTGGTGCGGGCGGTGGCTCTGCTCTGTGCATGGAGTCGTGGGTGACGCACCGAGCACGGCAACGTTTGGAATGGGCGGCACTGGCCGCGCGTGCGCACGGGTTGCACTGGACGCACGTTGCGCTGGCCACGACGGAGCGGCAGCGCGCCATCCATGGATTAACCGTCAGCCGGTGGGGCGCACCGCAGATGCACTGCTTTGGGGTTGCGCGTCCGAGGTGTGCGGCGGGGCGTCGCGACTGGGCCGAGAATCACTCACTGCCGGGTCGCATTGCAGTCTTTGTATAGGCGCCCTCCTGGGCAGGACGGCGACAGCCGACCTGTGCCTTGGAGCAGCGCACCACTTTTTCCTCTTCCCCTGCGTCGTGGGATAGCGACAGGGGAAGGGGCGGGAATCGGGTCCACCTCCTGTGTAGGGGCGCGCCTGCATCGCTCTTTCTTTTTCTTGCTTGTTCCCTCTCTTTTGACTAGTGCATTTTTCGGGTCGGGGGATGACAATAGGGCGAGGGCGTGCGTTGGGTTGATGCCGTAGAGCTTTGGGTGTCGTGCGTGCGATGCAATCTTTGGTATGGCCGGTAGAGGGAGCGGTCGTCCCGCCGACGGCGTTCAACCCTGGCGGCGGTCAGGGCACGGCCTCCCCAGAGATCACCTACGCTGCCCCACGTTGCCGGGTCGTGGCTGATCGATTTGCCATGACGACAGCCCATCTCAGATCGACCAATAGGGACATCGGACCGGCTGCACACGGAAAACCACTTAGCTTGGACTCGGCGAAGACTAGAACTACTGTATTTGGAGACAAACGCAGCACATCGGGGCTACCTTTGTCCCCCGATGGCTGAGATCAAGTCAATCGATGTGCCATTTTGCCATCCGATGGCCAAGGGCATCTCTATCGGGAGGTCAGAGCAAGTCTATCCGTGGGCCATTGTGCTATCGCCATCTGGCCTTGTTTCTTGGCTATGGGCTATGGCCAAGAGCATCGCTGTCAATTCTTGTGCTATATATACAACTCCAGCTGCTCACCCCCCACTGGAGGCCCATACCTCTCGGATGACTCGCAAAGCACCTTCCAGCACAGATGATTGCCTTGCATGGTTCGAAGTCCGCGCACAGAGGGCCTTTGGTCAGGTAGCCGCAACAAGTCCGAACTGACGCGTTCGAGAGACGCTGTTGCTCGTCGTTCTATTGGTCCACATCTTGGCCATAGCCCATAGCCATAAAATATGGCCAGACGGCGATAGCACAATGGCCCACAGACAGACTTGCTCTGATGGGAAGGACTGTTCCCGAGATCGATCGCAGATGCACTGTCAACAGGCACCTCGCGATCCCGCCGCTGGATAGTCGCTAACCCCCACGAGGGATGTGCCTGGAAGGGTCAACGGGGGGGGTGGGGGTGCGAAGCGCCAGAGTCGCGTGCAAGCAGGAGCGGGCTGCACGCCCCCCCAATGAACGCCCCAACGACGTCTTCTCACCGCAGTCTGCCACCATCGGGTGAGAAGCACGTCGTTGTGCCAGCTGGCACAACAAGCTCTGTTGCCGCCGCGCGGGTCCATGAACAGGAACACAGTTAATCGCTTTCGCTGCCGTGTGTAACGGAGGAACCAAGCAGCGGGTGTGCGGGTGTCTTCGTTGTTGATGGCCTACTCCGTCGTGGCGGGAAAACCAGCCAAAACTGTTGGGGAAAAACATACGCTTATATGATTGGCACAGCCATGCGTAATTCTGAATTGGAGAAATGACCCCTGCACAAAACACTGCAGCCACGTTCAAAGATTCACTACTTGATTTTGACCAACACACAGCAATATTTTTGAAACTGACTCGCACCATGATGGTCAGAGAAATCTCACACTTCCAGTTTTCCACAACGCTGGCAACCCGGCCTCCGCGCTGTCGTAGAGGTCGATTTGTCTCAGTTGTCCAACAGTTGGAGTGTGAAAATTTTGAGAACAGCTTTATAAATGAAAAAGGACATAGTAGCTGGAATGGCACTCAGATGATGGACGGAAATCCTATCCGATTTCAAGTCCTTGACGAGGCCCAAATCCGCTTGATCTGACCGTACTCTGGGGTACTGACAACATTTTTGTCTGGTTTATATCCGGCCACTTGTTTGTTTCAAATTTTCAAAGTTTGTGTGTGCACGGAAAGGGGGCCGGGAGACGACGTGCCCTGGGTGGCTCTGTCATGCGTGCGTGGGCGTTAGCCCCTTGTCGACGGGTGCGATCCTGTTCGGTTCGCGCCTTTTTTTAAAAAAATTTATGTGCGTAATCTGCATGCCGCGCCGCTCCGTGGCGCGCTGCTCGACTTGACATTTAGATGGAATTGCTGCCGACCGGGGAACCGGCGGCGGGTTCCCGCCGCCCGCACCACCGCCGCCGCCGCTGCCACCCCCCCGTGCCAAGTACGTGTACGCTTGCCCGCCGCGCATGACCAGCGTGCGCCGCCCTCCCGCGTGGACAAAAAGGCCGATTTGGCCTGCCCCCACAAACACCCCGCACCGAAAGGCCCCCCCGACCGTCCTCGCCATGGTGTGGGACGGATGCGGGCAGTTGGATTGATCCTGCGGCCGCACCGTACTGTCCCATTTCCCCCGAAAGACGCCAAGGAGCATCCCGTCCGGGGCGTCGGTCGCGCACACGGCGCCGTCGTCGCGGACTTCGGCGGGGGGGACGCTCCACTCCTCGCGCCCCCCGTCGACGGAGAGGGCGGTGATGGCAATGGTGCGGGGCACGCCGGCGGGCGCGCCGCTGCCGGCATCGTGCGTGTAGACGCCGCCCGTGGCGACCGCCGCGCCCGGCACGGGCGCGCGGCCACCAAAGGCGAGGTTGGTGTACGCCTGCCCGCCGGGCATGATGAGAGTGCGGCCGCCACCGACGGTGAGAAAGGCTTCCCCCTTTCCCTGGCGCCACACAAACGCGCCGCACCGCAAGTTACCCTGCGGCACCCAGGCGCTGGCGCAGGACGGGTGCGGGTAGACCGGCTTGGTCTCCACGCTCGTCACGAGGTCGTACGTGCGCTCAAAGACGGCGTGGAGATTCCCGTCGGGCGCGTCCGCCGTGCACGCAACGCTGTCCATGCGGAGGTTGGCGGGTGCGACGCGCCACTCCCCGCGGCCCCAATCGACAGAGAAGGTGGTTATGGCCACGGTGCGGGGCGTACTCGAGAGCGCTCGCGCCGCATCGTCGAGGGTGTACACGCCGGTGGTCGTCGGGGTAACGTCGGCCGCTTGCTGCCGCCCGACCGCCTGCAGCGCGGCCGACGCGCGGAAACTGTGGGGGGGAGAGGGACCCGCCACAACCAAGGCCGTAGCGGTGGCGGCGACGGCGGCGGCGGCGGCGGCGGCGGCGGCAGAGACGGCAAGCAGCGCGGCCGCAGCGCCCCGCCGACCGCGCGGTGGCGGCGGTGGCGGCAGCGGGCGAGGGGGGAGGGGGGAGCGTCCACCCATGGCCGCCACTCCGTTGTCACCGTCGGCTCGGGGGAATGCGAGGGGGGGAGAAAGTGCCCACACGCGCGCGCGCAGTGCCAGCGGAGGCGACGCAGAGCAGCTCGAAGTGGCACGGAGGGGGGCAGCCCGTCCACCGCTGGGCGCAGCCCCGCGTGGGCGCCGCCACGAAACGAGGGGGCGGGACGCTCGTGCCGCCCGCGGCCGGCCGGTCGTCGACGGCACGCGTCGGGCGCGCCCGCCGTGTCGCGTCACGC
>Ga0115031_1002907_pt1 | contig 12785 bp, 10 predicted proteins | sample Maine_Asex4_meta_FD_87301 | JGI IMG/M metagenome (GOLD analysis project Ga0115031, IMG submission 87301) | Marine algal microbial communities from Maine, USA - Maine_Asex4_metaG | ecosystem: Host-associated > Algae > Red algae > Unclassified | place: Maine, USA | collected 2015-01-05 | reverse complement strand
GTCTTGCTGGCTACCGGCGGCACGCCCCGCCAACTCGACATTCCCGGCGGCGCGCTGCACGAGGTTCACCTGATGCGCCGCGCTTCTGATAGTGAACGGGTGCGCGAGAAGGTGAACGATGGGACGAAAGTCGTCATCGTCGGCGGTAGTTTCATCGGCCTCGAGGCGGCAATGAGCCTCGGTAAGCAAGGTGGCGATATTACGGTTGTTACACCGGAAGAAACGCTGTTTAAAGGCCCCTTCGGCAAAAAGGTGGGCGATTACATACAAAGTTTGCATGAGGCCGCCGGCGTCACTTTTCAACTCGGGCGCAAGGTGGAAAAGATCATCGGAGAGCGAAAAGTGAGCGGCGTTCAACTCGATAACGGCGACGAACTGCCCGCTGATATAATCGTCGTCGGCATCGGCGTCGAGCCGGAAACCGGCTACCTCGTAGGTTTGGCCGCCAACGACGACGGTGGTTTGAACGTCAATAACCACCTGGCCGCCAACGTGGCTGACGTTTGGGTGGCCGGCGACATTGCCCGCTACCCGGATCGCGAGGGTGCCGCCCGCATCGAACACTGGAAGGTGGCCGCTCAGCAAGGAAAGGTCGCGGGGCGCAACATGGCCGGCGCCGATGAAGCCTACACGATGGTGCCCTTTTTCTGGAGCAACCAGCAGGGCGTCAACATCCGCTACGTCGGTCACGCCACGGACTACGACGAGATCGTTTTCGACGGCACGCCGGGTGAGGGGCCATTCATCGCCTTTTACCGCAAGGGCGAACACGTGCAGGCGGCTCTGGGCGTTAAACGCGACGCCGACGTGGCCGCCATCGGTGAGCTGATGAACGCCGGCAAAATGCCGGATAACAACGCCCTGACTTCCGCGAACTGGCGCGGGTTACTTTAGTCGGTCATACCCAACCGGTTGACTTGAATAAGGACGTAGACTTCTGGGCGGGGCCGCGGGTGCAAGGGAATGGGAAAGAACGAATAATCAGCTACCGTTACTACGGTACTAGCCAGGTGAACGTCCATTCTTCCGCTTCCCCCCGTTCGGCCAGTAATCGCCGATGGCCATCCCGGCTCAATTGCAATACTTCCGCCCTGGTGATGCGGGTGGAAAGTATGCCGAAATGGCCGGCGGCGTAATCCGTTTCCCTGGTGTCACGCTGGTTCCAGTCCTTTGGAAGACCATCCGTGGCTTCTTTTTGTGGGCGACCGGGCGCGGCGAGCGTAGCGTAAGATTTACGGGAGTGCTTAGGAAGTTGGTCAAACCGCTCTTTAGCCAAATTTTCGGGAAGCCAGTCCGTAGGCCCGCTGCAGTTCAATTGTATTTTCTTTTTTGGATCCCAGAAAGTCCAGGACATGACCCGGCTGCCATTGGTTAGATCGTCTGCTTTATTTGATCGCCGATCCGTATAGCCGAGTAATTCTCCGCTGACTTTCAATACCTTACGAAGGACGATGGTACGCGTGCGGGGTTCGCCATCTGCCGTGACCGTTGCCACGACGGGAGTGGAGAAGGCACATTTTGGGTCACTTTGTCCCCGGTGAAGTAATTTCCAGGCGGACTCCCACAGGTCATTTTGGGTGATCTCAGGCATCTTTTCGGGTAGAAAGGAAAATCTTTCGAAAAAGTTGAAAAAAATTATAATTGGTTTGTTGCCAGCGGTTTGGGGTGAATTTGGCCATTTTTTCAAAAGGCCACGAAATTATAGTTGGTAAGACAACTGTTTTGCTGTAATTTAATGGCTATGACGCAGCCGGCAAATGACCGCGGATGTAACTAAATTTCGGAAGGGCCGTCATAATGGCGTCTTTCGGAAGTAACGAACGTTAAAAACGCTGCTTCCGATCATAGAACAAGAGACAGGTTTTCATGATATGAATATGGGTTTTAGGTGTTTTTCAGGAGGGTCCGGACATTGTCCGGACCCTCTTTTTAATGGATGGGGTTACCGCAACAACGGCTTCCCCACCGTCGTTACCTTTGCCTCTCGCCTATGAAACCGACCGACCTACTGATTCTACTTTCCTGTTGCCTGTTTTCCGCGCTTTTGGCCGTGACCGGTGTTTACCTGTTTTTGGCTCCCGCAACCGTGACCGCGCCCGATTACGGCGTTGAGGCTGCCCTTGTTAATCCGCGTTTGGAAGAACTTCGACTGCGCACCTTTGCCAGTAGTTCCCCGACTGACTTCATTTCCGCCGCCGAGCAGGTGACGCCGGCCGTGGTGTTCATTCGTTGCTTCGGACAGCGCACCAGTCGGATGGAACCGAACGTGGAGAGCACTTCCTCCGGCTCTGGCGTGATCATCGATGCGGACGGGCTGATTGCCACCAACAACCACGTGATCAAAGGGGCGGATCGCATCCGTGTATTGCTGGAAGACAAGCGGGAGTTCGACGCCGAGGTGATCGGGGTAGACGAAAGCACTGATTTAGCTCTGCTCCGCATCCGACCCAACGCCAGGCTGCCGAGCCTGGTCTTCGGTAATTCGGACAGCCTGCGCGTAGGAGAATGGGTGCTGGCGGTCGGTAATCCTTTCAGTCTCAACTCCACCGTAACGGCCGGCATCGTTTCGGCGAAGGGCCGCAGCATCGACGTGCTGGAAGCTACCGACCGTATCGAGAGCTTCATCCAGACCGATGCGGCCGTCAACCCCGGAAATTCCGGCGGCGCGCTGGTCAACACCAACGGCGAACTGATCGGCATCAATACGGCCATTCTGACCAACAGCGGGCGGCACGAGGGTTTTGCCTTCGCCATTCCCGGTAACCTCGCCGGGCGGGTGCTCAACGACCTGCGGCAATTCGGGGAGGTGAAGCGCGCGCGCCTCGGCGTCTACATCCAGGCCGTGAACGACGCCCAGGCCAAGAGCCTCGGCCTCAGAAGTGCCACCGGCGTGCTGATCACCAACCTGACGCCCAACGGTGCCGCCCTGCGCGCGGGCCTCGAAGTGGGCGACGTGATGACCGCCCTCAACGGCGTGGCGATCAACTCCGCCTCCGAAATGCAGGAGCAACTCAGCCGCTACCGCCCGGGCCAAAAGATCCGCGTGAAGTACGTGCGCAACGGCCGCAAGCGATCCGCCACCGTACTGCTGCGCGATAAATCGAACCGCACCAAAGCCCTCGTCAACCTCCGGGAAGACGACCTGTTGCGGCAACTGGGCTTTGAAGTGCGCAACCTCGACACGCGGGAACAAGAGCGGTTTTCGGCGGGTGTTTACGTCATGTCCATCTTCCGAAACAGCCCCATCGAGGCCACGAATATGAACGTCGGTTTCGTCATCTCCGCCATCAATGAGCAGCCCGTTACCTCGTTAAAAGACTTCCTGCGGCTGGTGGGAGCGGAAGGGGAACTGCTCTTCAAGGGCCGGTATGACGGCTTTGAGGGAGATTACTTTTACCGGGTGGATTAATGCTGGTCAAAGGGTATTCCCGCCGGTTATATAAGCACTCTCCCCGGACGGAAGGAAAGTCCTCAAGCGGGCTTTAACCGGAAATCCCGAAATCCCCTGAACTGATCTCTCCCCGTATGAGTTGGACCAACAGACCAACAGACCAACAGACCAACAGACCAACAGACCAATACACCAACAGACCCACATGCCCGAACTCCCCGAAGTCCACAATTTCAAGCAATACTTCGACGCCGCCGCCATCGGCCAGACGATCGCGCGGATGGAAGTACACAACGACAAGATCATTCGCAACATGAGCGGCGAGGCGTTTGCCGACGCGCTGAAAGGGCGAAAGATCCTTGGATCCATTCGCCGGGGGAAATACTTGTTTACGCAACTCGACAATGGTCACGATGTGCTGCTGCACTTTGGCATGACCGGCGATCTGAACCTCTACCAGGAACCGGAAGACCGGGGCCGCTTCGAGAAATTCGCCTACCATTTCACGGACGGTAACATTCTCGGTTTCGAGGATTCCCGCCTCTTCGCCCGCATTCTTTACCTGGAGGACCGGCAAGCTTACATCGCCGAAAAAAAGCTCGGGCCGGACGCGCTCGACCTGGAACTCGACTATTTTCTGAATAAGATGACGGGGCGCAAAACCACCATTAAAGGCGCGCTCCTTAACCAGCATATTGTCGCCGGCCTGGGCAACCTTTACGTGGATGACCTGTGCTACCGGCTGCGCATCCACCCCGCCAAGCGCGTCACTGACATGTCCAAAAAGCAACTGACGGAAGTCTACCACAAGATCGTGGAGATGATGACCTTCGCTACCCAAAACGCACCTTACTACCGCGATTACCCGGATAAGTGGTTTTGGCATACCTGGCGGACGGAAGGCGGAAAAGACCCGGAAGGGAAAGGTGACGTAATGATCACAAAAGTGGCCGGGCGGACGACTTATTTTATACAAGGGAGACAATCCTTGTAACTAACGTCCGGTAAGCTGAGATGTTAGTCGTAAATTTCGGCGTGCGCTCTCTTCTTAAAAACCTTGTTACCCGGCCCGCTGCCCGCTTCAATAAGCTGTGCCGGGCAAATGACTTGCGGCTCGATTATGGCCCGAACGCCGATGGCCTGCCGGTACTGGACGCTATCTTCCGCGGGCGGGAGTACGCCGATCACTTCCCGTTTTACCAGGCGGCCACGGTCGTGGATATCGGTGCCCACTATGGCTATTTCTCGCTTTTCGCCGCGGCCAATCTCGCGCCACGTTCCACCGTCTACGCCATCGAACCGGCGGCGGCCAACGTCAAGGTGCTCAAGCGGAACTTGCGCGACTCTGGTGCCGGTCGCGTTCACCCGCACCAACTGGCCATCGCCGGTAGATCGGGCAAAGCAACGCTTCATATCGGCCGGGGCGAGAACAACTCCCTGCTGCCGGACTACCGCTTGCTACCGGACAACTCGCTCGTCTCCGAAGTCAATGCCCTTAGCCTGGAAGACTTCATGACCGACCATAATATTGAATTCATCGATTTCCTTAAACTCGATTGTGAAGGGGCGGAGTATGATATTCTGTTCAATGCTTCGACTGAGGTGTTGAGGCGGATAACAACGATATCGCTGGAATTCCATGATCTGAAATCCACCACGGCGAATGGGGGCGCGCTGGTTAAACATCTGCGGGAAACGGGTTTCCGCATCGTCAAATTTACCCACGAGCCCACAAGCCAAAACCTCAACTACGGGAAGATCGTCGGGACCAGGGAATGATCGCCGAGTTGCTGATAGGCCACCCGCTCGGCACCAAAACCCCGAAAGAAAGTAGCGACGCCCTTGATGTCGGAACCCTCGAAGTCAAGTAAGAAATTGCGGCCGGCAAACTCCCGGATGACGGCATCCAGCAAGCGCGCCATCCCGTGTTGGCGGAACCCGGCGGTGCTACTGGAGGCCATAAGATTGATCAACCGCCGCCCGCGACGGGCGATAAAAAGGGCGGCAACGGGTTCGTCTTGCGTGCCCCGCAGTACGTAAATGTTACCTGCTCCGTGCGCTTCGGCGGTATCGAGCAGCCGCCGCATGATTTTGTATTCGCGGGCCTTCATGCCGAAACGGTTACCGGTGTGCTCCCGGTAAAAAGCGACGAAAGCCCCGGCGTCCCAGGTGTCCGGTGGGGTAGGGAGATGATCGCGAAGTTTACGGCGAAGATCGGCGCGGTAGCCTTTGGCGAGGTCGGTATACGGCGCGTTCAGGTCGAGTTCGTAGTTGGTGCGAGGTTGAAAATTGAAACGGGGATTTGCGGCTGGGTATACGTTGGCCAGATAGAGCCGGAGCGAGCGAATACGCCAGCTGTTTGGTACGGCCTTCAACAATTCTAGCGGATCGGCGGGAAGCAGGCCGTGGGGGCCGCAGTGCTGGGTGAAGGGCACGGAATCCACCAGTTTGAGCGGCCCCGCGTTAAGACGAACGGGTAGCGGGATAACGCAGCGATAATCGCCGGCTACAATGCCCCACCAACGGCCGTCGGTTACCGCGTCCAGCCACCAACTGAGGCCGTAGGCGTGTTCGGTCACCGCCGCGTCCCAGGCCTGGAGGTCGATCTTATCGCGGTGCAGCAATTGAACGTTTGATCGGCTCATTCCACGCTGAGGTAAGGGCGCTCGACGGGGCCGAACTGACGAAAGAAAGTAGCGATGCCGGGCACGTCGGAGCCCTCGAAATCCAGCAGGCCGTCCTCCCCGGCGTGGGCGGTGATGATGCCGTGCAGCAGCCGCGCCATGCCTTCCCGCCGGTAGCCGGCGGGGGTGGAAGCGGGGAGCAGGTTGATCAGGCGGCCGCCGTAGTGGGGCAGGAAATTGGTGGCCAGCAGGGTGCCGTCGTCGTCCGTCAGTTTAACGCAAAGACCGGCGTTGTTGTCGAGGGCGGCGTTCATCAGGGCGCGGCCGCGGGTGAAATGCTTCTTGCGCAGGCCGACCTTGGGGCCGACGACGTGCTGGTAAACGTCCATCACTTCCTCCACCGTGGCGGATTCGAGGTGGGCGGGGCCGTGCTTACGAAGTTTACGGCGCAGACCGCTGGCGTAGCCCGCGGTCAGCTCGTCTACGCCGGGCGATAGGTCGAGTAGGAGGTTGGTGCGATAGTGGGCCTGGCGGCCGGTTGGAACATCGGTCAGGGCGAGCCGCTCCGATATCGGTAGGGCGAACGAGTTGATCCGCTTCGGCAGGGCGTTGAACATCGCCGGGAGGTCGGCGCCCGAAAATATGCCGAACGGCCCACTTTGCTGCGTGAAAACCGCCCGTTGCACCCGCGTAAAGCGCCCAAAGTAGCCGGTATTCGGTAGCGGCCAGACGGCCTGGTAATCTCCGAGTACGATGCCGTCCCACCGGCCCTGAGTCGCCGCATCCAGCCACCAGCAAAATCCATAAGGTAAACCGGTTGCGTCCGTAGCGGCGGCGGCGTCCCAACGGTTTCGGTCGATCTCTTGGCGGGGTAAATAATGAACGCCCGCCACTATTCGGCGGCCATCGCCTTCGTCACGTATTCCCGGTAGCGCACCTGGCGGTAGTCGCGCCATTTCTGGTAATTCTTCGGGAATTTGTTGAGCTCGCCCTTGAAGGTCTGGAAGGGGCGCGGCCGTTTGAGGGCGTAAGTGAGGGCCTGCCAGAGTTCCTGGTTGCGCACGCGGTCGGTGAAGTCTTTCATCACCTGGATGGCGTCCGCCGCGGGCATCCGCTCGATGTGAACGTAGGCATCCGGGTCGGTGGAAACGTCCTGTATAATGGCTTCAAAAATTTCCGGATCGGCGCGGACGTTGCGCTCCGGGTCGTCGGCGATGAGCATCCGTCCGTGTTCGCGGTGAACGTACACTTCCATGCCGCGGCGTATGGCGGTGGCGGCTTCGTTGATTTCGTTGTCGCTAAGTTGAGCCATGGTTAAAGTAGTTTAAGTCGAATTAAGAAGTAGTCACTCGTGAGATAAAGCCAGTCTTCGTCCGGCCCCGTTTTCACCGTTGGCGGCGGGCGGATAAGTTCGGAAAAGAACCACCGGTGTACCATCGGGTTCAACTACCCGGACGCCGCCGGGAGCCGTCGCAAATATGCGTCCGTTTTCGGCAACGGCCAAGCCGTTACCATGAGCGGGATCGAGGTACATCCCGCAAAAAGCGAACGTAGCTCCAAAATTAGGAGATATTTGGCGAAGTCGCGGCAAAGAAATATCTTTACTTAAATTTTAAACTAACCATAGGCCAAATTTATGCTTCCTAATAATATCGCCCTCATTCTCGTCGATCTGCAAGTTGACTTCATGCCCACCGGCATGTTGCCCGTCGCCGGGGCGGACCAAGTCATTCCGCTGGCGAACTCACTAATGAAAGACTATAAGACCGTGGTGGCCACGCAGGACTGGCACCCGGGCGATCACGGAAGTTTCGCGGCGAACCACCCCTGGCGCAAGCCCGGTCAGGTGATCGATCTTCACGGCCTACCGCAGGTGCTGTGGCCCATCCATTGCGTACGGGAAACCTGGGGCGCGGAGTTCGTCGCCGGCCTCGATACCGACCGCATCACGAAGGTCTTCCGCAAGGGCACCGACCCGACGATCGACAGCTACAGCGGCTTTTATGACAACGGCCACCGCAAGAGCACCGGCATGGCCGAATGGCTGAAGGCGGAGGGCATCACGGCGGTTGACGTATTGGGCGTGGCGACCGATTACTGCGTCAAGTTCACCGTGCTCGACGCGATCTCGGAAGGCTTCGAAACGCGGCTGTTGCGGGAGGCGACGCGCGGCGTCAACCTCGCGGACGGGGACGTGGAGAAGGCGGTGGAGGAGATGCGGGCGGCGGGAGCGGAGATTAGTATTTAGTTCGTTAGTAGTTAGTGGTCTATGACCCTCTACATTCTAAATACTAACTTCTACATTCTAACTTCTAACTTCTAAAACTACTTCCTGCTTCCTTCGTACAGGTCATACTTCACGTACCGCACCTCGATCGGCCCGTTCATCAGCGGGATCCGGCGGCTCGTTTTCAGGCCGACGGACTTAAGGCCTTCCGGGCTACCGGTGATGATCCAGGCGGAGTAGCCCTTCCAGTTCGTCTTCAGCGTATCGCCGATGGAGCTGTACAGGTCTTCGATGTTGCCGGTTTTCAGGCGCATCTCGTAGGGTGGGTTGGTAACCAGGACGGCACCATTTTCGGGCGCGGAGGGCGCGGGTGCGGGGAGTTGTTGGAAGGGCATCGAGGAGAACCTGATGTGCTGCACCAGCCACGTTCTTTCGAGGCTGATCTTGGCCAGGTTGAGGGTCAATTCGTCGATGTCGTTGGCGTAAATGGGCTGGGGAGGGACGCGGCGGCGATTTAAGGCCTCTTGCCGGATGGACGCCCAGAGGCCCGCGTCGAAATCCGGCCACCGCTCGAAGCCGAAGTTGCGGTGCAGCCCCGGTGCCTGGTGGGCGGCGATCATGGCGGCTTCCGCCACGATGGTGCCCGAGCCGCACATGGGGTCGACGAAGGGCACCTCGCCGTCGTAACCCGAGAGCACCACCAGACCGGCGGCCAGCACTTCGTTGATGGGTGCGCCGCCCGTCCGCTTGCGGTACCCCCGCCGGTGGAGGCTTTCGCCGGAGCTGTTGAGGCTGACGCTGACCTGGTCGTCGCGGGTGACGTGGAGGTTCAGCGTCAGGTCCGCGTCTTCCTTGCTGACGCTGGGCCGTTCGCCCGTCTTCTCGCGGAACTGATCGACGATGGCGTCCTTGAACAACTGGGAGAGGTAGACAGCGTTGCGGTGGTACTCCGAGGCGGTGTTCGCGTCGATCCATAGGTTACCGTCCACCTTCAGGTACTGGCTCCAGTCGATGGCCTTGAGGTTGTCGTACATCTCCTGCTCGTTGCGCGCGCGGAAGGTCGCAAGCTCGATCAGCACACGGATACCGGTGCGCAATTCCAGGTTCAGGCGGTAGAGCAAGGTCTTATCGCCCTTGCACATAACGACCCGGCGGCCGGGCTCGACGTCGGTGGCCCCGAGGGCGGTCAATTCGGCGGCGAGGATTTCCTCGAAGCCCTCGAAGGTGGTGATGGCGTAAGTCTGGATGGGTGGGGAAGTTTTGTTGGGGGCGAAGATAGGGTTTACGGGGTGGGGGAGGTGCGTGGTTGCGGGGCAATCGCTTTTTAGCCGTCCGGACGCTCGAGGACCTCAACACCATTGGCCAGGTCCTCATAACATTGGTCCTTTACGCAACCGGTTTTATTAAGAGCGATTGCCCCGTGTGTGGTTACCACTGACGTAGATATTTTCGTACCGTGTGCGTCTCCCACGCGAGCGGTGATTTTTTGTCGCCACACTTTGAGTTGGTCCTGAAATACAGGACGGGAATTTTTTTTCATCTATATGCAAGAGCATGAAGATATACAGAGCTTTGAATCTATAACTCAGATAAACGGACCGTATACGCGAATCAAGAGCTAAATCTAATGCAGCCAGAACGGACGCTTGGAGGTAGCGTGTCCGATATTTTGATTTTAGCCCGGACGCTTGGAGGGTCACCTCACCGACTTCGTCAGGTGAGGCGAACGCTCAAAGGTCCTAACCACGTAGCAGTTGCAGGACCTTGGAGCGTCCTGGCGTAGCCGGACCTCCAAGCGTCCGTTTTCCGGTTAGCTCTTAATTCGCGTCGTATAAGTAAATAGGGCGCCACGCCAAGCGCAACGCCCTCTAATTCCTGGGACTATAAAAATTGTTAATAGGGTAAGGTGCACGGATGCTAATACTGCTGTTCAATGTCAATTTGTCTCCCGGCCTAGAATGGAAGATCGGCCCCGGTCGGGTCCATCTTCTGCTTGCGGGCGGATTTGGGGGCGGCGGCTTTAGCGGAGCGCTTGGCCTTGACGCCGGTCTTCGCTTTGGCGGAAGGGGATTTGGCGGCGGGCGTAGCTTTGCCGGTCGCTGCATTGACGCCGGTCTTCGCCTTGACGGAAGGGGACTTGGCGGCGGGCTTCCCGTTACCGTCTGCCGCCGCTTTACCGCCGGCCCGGCCTTTCGCCGCAGCCGTAGCGGATTTCCCGTAGCCCGGCTTCGGCTCGGCCGCCACGGAGGGCGCGGCTTCGGCCTGGTCGTAGCTTTCGCCCTGGCGGCCGCCGCTCAGGAAGGTGAAGCTGTGGGCCACCACCTCGGCGGTATTGCGTACCTGGTCGTACTTGTCGATCCATTTGTTGTAGCTGAGTCGACCGGCGATGCACACCTGGCTGCCCTGGTGGAGGTGCTGGGCGAAGACCTCGGCCAGCTTGCCGAAGGCGACGACTTTGTGCCAGTCGGTCCGCGTCTGGCGGTTACCGTCTTTGTCGCGGTAGTACTCGTTGGTGGCGAGGCTGAATTTGGTGATGGTCAGCCCGGCGTCGGTGGTTTTGACTTCCGGCGCGCCGCCGAGGTTACCGATGAGGGTGATGGAATTGCGAACTTGCATGGAGCTCATAAGAAATAATGGTTATGAGCCGCGTTGGTATGGTTGATGAGAACGCGGCCCGGATGGTTAAATGTGTACCGTACGAGAGGCGTGTCGTAACGAGACATCCCTTTCATTCGGTGACATTGCAAAGGTGGGGGTACCGCTATCCGCTAGTCGTCTTTTATACGCATACTTACGTATATAAACGTATATAAACGTTTTTATACGTATAAATACGGTTAATGTGGTTGATTATCAGGGAGTTGTGTTTTTGAGGTGTTGGAAAGTTTTTTGAAGAAAAATTTTGAAAAAGTGCGGATGTGTCCGTTTTGGCGGGGAGCTGTTGGTACGGGTGAGGACTTGTAGTCCGAATGTTAGACGGGCCGGCTTCTCGTCTAACATTCGGACTACAAGTCCTCACCCGTTTTACGTACCACCACCAGCGTTGAATTCACCACCAACGCCCCCGCCCACTCCCCCGCACCCGCGTCCCCGCCCGGCTGCTCACTAAACCATATTGGAAAAAAACAACACTACCCGCACACATTGGCCCTAATCCCGTCAACCTCGTTTCTTTTTTTGCATGAGTTTGGAGGGGATTGCCTGATGGAGGGCTAACTTGTCCTCGTCAAATTCCGACCCCGCATCATGCACAGATTTCTTCCCCTGCTTTTTCTCTTCGCCGCCTGCTCCGGTGATCCCCTCGAACTGCACGTCGCTGACGTCGACAGCGACCTGCCGACCGACGGCCTGACCGCCGTCGACTACGAGGCCGGCGCGTCCGAGATCATCCCCGCTCATGAAGACCTTAACCTCAAACTTTCCTTCCGCGCCGACGAAGGGGCAAAGGCCGACCTGATGATCCAGGGCAAGTACAAGATCGAACTGCCCGCCGTCGTCATCCCCGGCACCGATCAGTTGCTGGTCACCGACCCGACCCCCGGCGTCTGGCACGACCTAGAGATCGTCTTCATCGCGGCCAAAGACGGTGCGCCGGCCATTTTGCCCGCCGTCTACCTCGATGGCGGCCTGGTGTATTACCAACTGGAACCCGGGGCGAACGACGCTCCCGCCGGACCGCTTACCCTCGAGGTTAACAGCGGTACAGTTGAAGTGACCAACGTGCGTAAGGTCGACCAGAGCGGCAAGGGCTCCTACATCGCTCCCGGCGGCGAGGTGATGCTGCAAATGCCGCTGATGCGTTACGAGTACTATGATCTGCCCGACAACACGGTGGATTTTACCGACTACGGCACCCTGGAGCCGATGAAGACCGGTTACGTCGGCCGCTACGATCTGAACGGTATTATGGAGAAGGGCCGCAATTACGCCATCCGTTTCTTCGGCAAGCTGAACGTGCCGAAAGCGGGGGAATATAAATTCACGACCTACACCCCGGCGGCCATCCGTTTCTACGTCGACGGCCGGATGATCATTCAGGATCCCGGCAGGCACGACGCCCGCAACATCGAAGGTAGTATCGAGTTGGGTGAAGGTGTGCACGACGTGCAACTCGATTTGGTGCAGAACGACGGCTGGAATGTCGTGGAGGTTCGCTACACCGCCCCCGGCGAGGACAAGCCGCAATGGTTGAACACCATGGCGCGGGGGCAGGTCATTGCCACCCCGGCCGCCGCTATGCCGAACGAGGTGAAGACCGATGATTACCCGTACCTGCTGCGCAGCTTCCTGTTCTTTCCCGTACCGAGGCCGTATGATGAAGCGGCGAAGCGTACCCACGTCATCAGCGTCGGCGAGGGGGAAGGCCCGCATTATTCGCTCGATTTGCAAAACGGCGCCATCCTCCAGGTCTGGCGCGGCCGCTTCGCCGATACCCACGATATGTGGGACGGCCGCGGCGAACCACAGGTCATGCGCCCGCTCGGTCCCGGCCCGGCGCTGGACGGCTCCCCGCAGTGGGCGGAGCTCTCCGGGGACAACGACG
>Ga0115031_1002903_pt1 | contig 12793 bp, 11 predicted proteins | sample Maine_Asex4_meta_FD_87301 | JGI IMG/M metagenome (GOLD analysis project Ga0115031, IMG submission 87301) | Marine algal microbial communities from Maine, USA - Maine_Asex4_metaG | ecosystem: Host-associated > Algae > Red algae > Unclassified | place: Maine, USA | collected 2015-01-05 | reverse complement strand
CAAAAAAACTTGCCAAGGCTAAAGAAAAAGCTATGTCCGTTTATCCTCAAATTCAAATGATAGAAGTAAATTCATTGCTTAGTGAAGGAATTGATATTTTAGAAACAACCATTGCACAGGCGGACAAATCAACAGTGATGATTGGAGCATCAGGGGCAGGTAAATCAACGTTAATTAACGCTCTATTTGGAGAAGAAGTACTGAATACAGCTTCGGTAAGAGGTTCAGATAAACGAGGCAGGCATACAACCACATACAAAGAATTGATAGCTTTACCAAAAGGTGGAGTTGTAATAGATACTCCAGGAATTCGTTCTGTTGCTCTTTGGGAAGCTGATCATGGAATTGAATTATTTTTCTCAAAGATATACGAAATCCAAACTAAATGCCAGTTCTCAGATTGTGGGCATCAGACCGAACCCAATTGTGCGATCAAGAAAGCAATCGAAGACGATGAGATTTCACAATCACAATTGGACCTTCTAGAACAATTAGAAGCTGAACAGGCAGATTTGGAAACTTACTAGTATTTACAGGTGATATAAACAAAGCCCATATCAATCCTAATTAATTTTTGTTTGTTCTGATAATATGTTAGTTATGATTTATAAAAAGAAATCTTTCACTCTAATTCTTATATTTCTAATTATCTCTTTAATTGGATGTGCTGGAAGAGAAGAAATAGATTTATCCATATCCATTAGAATCATCAATGATTCTGATATTTTCCTAGAGGATGTTGTATTAGGACATGTGAATAACCCTGGATTTATTGGAGAAGAACATCGTGTTGGTGATCTAGGGCCAGGCGATTCTAGCGAAGAGCTGCTAATCCCAGAGAACCAAGCTAACTACCGAATGATAGCTGCACTTGTAGATGACAAAAGACATCATTTTGTGACCTTTGATTTTACTAAATATGTCGGTTTAAAAGATTTAAAACCGGGTAATTATGACTTTCTAGTTACTGGTGCACCAACTCGCAGGTTGGAAATCGAGATTGATCAAAGAAACGTTGACAGCGAGATATAAGGGAAAATTAGCCGTTCCAGTTTTCTATTCTGCTTTTAACATCAGCTAAAAACCCGTCAGCTTTAAATGGATCGACAATAGATGCGTCATAGCACAACGAGACAAACGACTGAGGCTTGTGGTCGATTGATCCATCTTCTGAAACAAAAACTCTTTCCTCAACGGATCCGAGAGTGATTAGGCAGTTTTTATTTGCTGGCAAGGCTGGCACAGATGAATAACTTCCAAGATGGTTACTGTTCACAAAGACAATTCTAGAATCCGAAAAATTATCATCTTGCAGATCATCTTCACTTATTCTTACTATGGCTTCAAGTCTTGATGCTACACCAGTGAGACTTAAAGCTTCAATACCTTTTAGAAGTTTCATTTGGCTGCCGTTACCATCTTCAAACCATACTGCTAAATCTACTTCTGAATCTATAGATGACCCATCTTGAGAAGTGTAAAGCTGAGGATATTTTTTGATCGAACGGGACATTGCTAGGATGAGATAGGAGCTGAATGTTAGCCTCACCCCATGTTTTGCGTATTGATCTTTAAACCTTTCTCTATGAGATACCACACTTGAAAATTCAATTTGAAAAGTTGTTACGCCTACTGACATTTGAGGTTCTCTAGCTACAAGCGATTCAGATTCTTCGAGTTCTTGGTGCGATTCTGAGGTATCAGCTTCAGTTTGCTCCACAACGGATCCATCAACTTTAGCTGAGATATCGGCCATCGTAATCATCCCATCAGGGCCTGTACCAACAATATCATCAAGTTCTATGTCATTCTCAGCAGCGTACCTCCGAGTTACAGGTGAAGCAGTAATCTCTTTATTATGTTCATTCAAAACAGCTACCGTTCTTTAGATTTTAATAACAAGTGTATATCCAGAGAAACTCTTTTTATGAACTAATTCAATCAATTCCAGCAGGTTCGGAAAGTTCGCATGTCATGGAATTAACCTTGCTGAATGACAGCTGCCCTATCTTGAGCTAGTTGCATTTCAGACCTGATCTGTTCGGTAAATTCGGCAAGCTCTTCACGCTTATGACGTTTACCATTGACTGGATCAGGTATCTTGATAGGTTCTCTAACAACCATAACAACGTTTGATCGACGAATAAATTTTGAATTAGGACCAAATGCTTTTTCCGTACCAACTATCCCGATAGGAATCACCTGCGCCCCAGTCTTTGAAGCAAGCCAACTAGGGCCATCAAAACATTCAGCTATTTCATTTCCACTTTGCCTGCCGCCTTCTGGGAAAACAATCATTGTTTCGCCAGAATCTAACAGTTCTTGCGCAGCCTTCATCGAATCACGATCAGCTTGTCCCCTACGTACCGGGATCGCTCCAAGAGCTGCACAAAAATATGAAAGAACTGGAACTTTAAAAAGCGATTCTTTACCAAGTGCCCTGATCCTTCTTTTGCTATAAGTGGCTAAGAGAATACTATCTAAATGAGATCGATGAGTTGGAGCAAGAATAGTAGACCCAGACAAATCCAGGTTTTCTTGACCTTGTGCTTTCATTCTCACCCATGGCCGAACAGTTACTTTCAACAAGCTTGCAACTATCTTGTAAACGAACAACGAAGATTTTCTATTTCCTGTCTTTATTGCTTTTTCTCTTAAAGTTACTTTGGAACTCACAGTAGCCAACTTGTTGGATCTGCTTTGATTTGTTCCCTCGTCTCTAAGTTTTTAACCTCATGAGAACCATCAGAATTAGGGAACCAAACATTTTCGATGCCAAGCCTTTCTGCTAACTTAATCTGTTTACCATAAGCAGCAGAACTATCAGAAACAACTGCAGAAATATCTCTATCACGCAACAGCGCAGCTACCTTCTCAGAATCAGTTCTTTCTTCTTCTGAGTTAACAACTATAAAAACTTGTGCAGGACTCTGTCTATTTGTTTCAATTAGATCCAGGTGAAAACAATACGCCAATAATCGACTCACACCAATTGACAGACCAACCCCAGGGATGGGTTTAGACCCTGTTGATATCAAATTATCGTAACGACCCCCAGAGCACACTGAGCCAACTTCAGGGTGGTCCACGAAGGCGCTCTCTACGACCGTGCCCGTGTAGTAGTCGAAACCGCGTGCTATGTGAAGACCAGCCACAACAGAACCAGATTCAGCAAATAAATTAACACGGTCAAGCACTTCACCTAACTCTCGGACACCAAGATCAAGCATGTCATGGGAAACTCCGAACTTTGAAATATTCTTTAGCTCTGCAGAATCTTTTGCTTCAATTTTAGTTAAACCAATACAGTTCTGAGCTTGTTGAGAACTTAAACCAGATTCTTGTAGCAACCTAGCAACTTCCTCTTCACCTATCTTTGGAAGCTTGTCAACAATTCGAAGAACTCCGACGATATTTTCAATACCTAAACCTAGATAAAAACCTTCGAGTAGTTTTCTATTGTTAACTAGAATCTTTATTTTTGGAACACTAAGTGAGCTCAAAACTTGCGAGAACATCAGAATCACTTCAGCATCAAATCGCAGATCTAAATCTCCTTCATTTACAACATCAGCATCAGCTTGGATAAATTCACGGAACCTACCCATCTGAGGCCGTTCACCCCGCCAAGCCTGTTGAATTTGATAACGCCTATAAGGAAATACAATTTTGCCCCTATTCTCAGACACATACCGTGCAAAGGGGACGGTCAAATCATAATGAAGGCCCCAATCTGAGGGAGTATCAGAATCTGCCGACAGCCGTTGAACCCCATAAATCTCTTTATCGGTCTCACCTTGATTTAGAAGGTCCTCTAATAGCTCTATAGACCTTGTTAATAACGGGGCGTAACCATTTAACTCAAACGAATGCCTGATATTATCGATAATTTCTTGCTGAAGAATTTGTTGCTCTGGGAGCCACTCAGCGAATCCTTTTATACTTGCCACTCAAATAGACTACATGCGTTTTTAGTTAAGCTCTCATATTTATCAATCGGAATACCTATCAGGTTGACTTTGGAAGAGATTTAGCCCTACCGATAAGTAAAACAGATATAAATAAAATGCAGTACAGGAAAGTGCAAGAAAAAAGAACAAAATGGTGTTCGAAATGTTTCCGCTATGAACAGCCTGACCAACAAAAAAAGCTCCAATGCCAACAGAAGCTACAACCCATAATAAACACAGATTTGAAATCCAATTAGGATAAATATATAACTCTTTATTTTTATCAGATTTTTTCATTTTTCACTTTTACTTCTTGTGACATAGATTGCTCAATTACAAACTCACCATTTCTGAAAGATCTGTAATCCATAATTAAAGCGCTCAAAGACAACAATATGAGAGCAGCAACTGTTACATAAGCAACAGGTAAGAATTTTTTAGAATTAAATTTGTAATTTTCTTTCTTGAACACCTTCTGAACTATTCCTTCAGTAACAGCAGCAAACGCATGGAAACCATCCAAAGGAGGAAGTGGTAATAGGTTTAATATTCCTATCGCACAAGAAAGAATTCCGAACCAAAAAAGTGAAGGAGAAATTCCATTATTCACCACATTTTGAGAAATGTTGGCTTGAACAAGAAAAGAAGCAAATCTAACAGGTGTATCTGATAAATCACCAAATATTGAATTGGTATAACCACCGATATTTGTAACCAGACCGCCAAGTGCTTCAACCGTCACAACAATGACAAACCAAGTACCTTCAAAGCCTTTTAATATCGAACTTAAGAAAGACTCACCCTTCATTAAAGCTACGACCATAAATGCAGTAAAGGCAGAAACCAAATTAACTGCCGGACCTGCAAGAATTGTCCAGAGCCGGGCCCTATGTGAGGCCGAACGAAATGTATCTTCCTCTTTGAACCCGTCAGGGAGTTCAGAGGAATTCGCCATTCCTTCCAGTTTCACATAGCCTCCAAGGGCTAGGACTTTTATCCCATAACGACAACCATTCTTTTCGAACGAAATAACTTCTGGCCCAAATCCCCAAAAAAACTCTGTTGGTAGTATCCCACCTCTTTTCGCAGCAAAATAGTGGCCAGCTTCATGAGTGCTTACGATTACAGCAAGAAACCCTAAAAGCATTAACCCACTTGGCACAAAAATCCCTAGAAGAACAATTGACGCTAAAGCAATAAGACCCCAAATCACAGAGAACCGAAAACCAGCTTCTTGTGAGTCTTCTTCTATTATCGAAATTCCTTCATTGGTAGAAGTTCTGTCAATAGCTTGAGTAGAGATCATATTTTTTCCCTGATTAATAAACCCGATACTCCATGTAACCACAGCAGTAAGACGATTTGCATCGCACTGGGGCGACATGGCTCTATAAAGTAGTCCGTTTGGCTATCATTCATACAGGCAAATTAATTCAATGAGAGAACAGGGATTATTCCCAACATTTTGAGAATGTGTACTCCATGGTTCTCTCCTTTGATTTAAATCAGCTAAAAGGTTGCATTTATAGTCAAAATTCGGCTACGCTCGCCGCCGTGGACACTTCAACAAGTATTGCACCTGCAAAGTTAATGATGAAGTCAACATCTGGTAAATCTTATGCTTTACGAGACTGGCTTACCTCTTTCCCTTTCTTGCTTGTAGCTATTGATCCTTACACAGCTGAAAGTAGCTGGATATTAGACACAGCCACTCGAATATTTGATCATTATTCACCTGCTGACGTAAGGGTTGGGTGGATTTGCGCAGCCGATGAGCAGGGATGCAAAAAATTTCTTGGACCTCTCGCTGAGAATTACCTTACCTTTCCAGACCCAGATAGAGAAATTATAAGCCAACTTAAATTAGAGACTTTGCCAGCTTTAGTACATGTAAGATCAGATGGTTTTTTACAGGTTGCAAATGGATGGAACCCCAAAGCATGGAGCTCAGTTTGTGACTGGATTTCAACTATCTTGGCTTGGAGTAACACTATCGTTCCTGTACCTTCTGATCCAAATAGATATACAGGCACCCCGGCCGAAGGCATCTAATACCAACAAATCAATATCCCTATGCATATTTCATAACTATGTTCTCTACAATTGTATTGAACAAGAAAGTAGTTGATCAATATATATGGCTAGTGCAACCTCAATGGAACTCTGCGAACACGAAGAAGTTCAGGCTGCTTGCCTAGAATGTTTGGCATTGCCAAAAAAGATTACTCCAAATGTTGCACCTGCTAAAAGAGCAACTAAAAGTCCTCAGTCAGGAACAGATAAAATATCTCCTTTAGGCGGCGACATGGACATGTCACTGCCTGTGGATGACCTAAAGAGTATTGTTGGCAGCGAATCCATTAACGTCAGAGTTTTTCCTCATTATTTAAAAAAATCTGGATGGATTTATCTACGAACTGAAAGCCATTTAAAAGCTCGGGTTAAAGCTACTTCTGTCATTTGGAAAGAAAAAAGAACAGACTCAGCCTCTTCAGGACAAGATCTAGGACCTGGTATTGCTATAGAAGTTGACAAATCGACTTGGGATGAAGAAGTAGATATTGATCTTGGACTTCTGGCAAAATCTCAACAAGATGGCTTTAGATATCTTAAAACAAAATCGGATGGGAAAGTAGTTCACTACAGAGGAACAACTCCAATTCCAGAATCAGAAATAAAAGATTCAATCTAACATAAAGTTCTGTTAGCGACATTGGTATTGAGCTGTTAGCATGTCCTGATGCGCGCCGGCACAAATCAAGAATTATTAAACATATTAAAGTCCGGGGCTGAAGCAACGATTCGACGATCGGATCCACCGAGAAAAAGTGATTTGTTAATCTGGTCTAAAGACCAACGATTAATTGAACAAATTCAAAAATTAGATAAATACGCTGACTCCACAATTAAATTAGTTGACCTTAATCCTGACAATGACGACTTTGAAGAAGTTTATTGCAAACAAATCCCTTTCGAAGATGTCACAATTCACTTAATAGAAATCATCTCAACAAATAGTGAAAATGATTCAGATGATGCTTTTTCAGGTTCAGTAAAAGCTTGGATTCATATTCTTAGAAATACTTTAGTACTTATTGCCGAAGGAAGATTATTTCCATCTTTAACAAAATCTGGCAGTGATACTTGGAGAATTGGGCCGCTAGATGAGCACCACCGAGTTACACAATCGAAACTAGCTAAAGCAATCCCAAATACTTGCTTCGCTATCAAACTAAACAATTCAGACTCTGTAATTTCACCCGGGTCAGCTGTGCTCGCTTTCTCTGACGCTATTGCTGATTGTTTCGTCAGATCTCAAGATGCTGAAGCTTTAGCTGGACATAAAGTATTCGCTTCGCACGAAGTTACAACAGTTGACTCTGCGGCTGCTTGGACAAACTTTGTAACTGAATGCGCAGATACAGTTCCATGGCTACGCTTCGAAATAAACTTATCCGAATCTAAATCAGAAGAATTTGCTGCAAAGATTTTTCTAGAGACACATAACGAGCCGAAATCGAGAATTGGGTTACCTTTACTAAGACAGTTCTCAAAAGGCGAGATCTCGTTAAGTAATCAAACAAATTCTAAAATTGAAAAGATACTCAGATCAGCAACAAGAATGTGGACAAGACTTCAACCCCTAACACAAGCTGAACCTGTTTCGTCGATTAATCTAGACTCATCTGAAGTAGATCTACTTTATACTTCGCTTGGAAGACAATTAAGCTCCATTGGGCTAACAGCCATTTTACCTGATACAAGCATTGAGGAAATCAGGCTTACTCCCAAGATCGATCATGCTGGTGGTGAAACAAAACTAAATCTATCTTCATTAATGGAACTCAATTGGACTGGTAAATTTGGAGAAGAAACGATCTCTGAGGAAGAACTAGCTGAATTAGTTGAAAGTAAAAGATCAGTAATAAAACTACGAGGTAAGTGGATAAAAATTTCTGAAGATATCCGCAAAGTAGTTCGTAATGAACACACTATTGATGCTTCAAGTGCTTTAGCTGCCTCGTTAAGCTCACAAATCTCTTTAGGTGGAGAAACATACGATATTGAGGTAGGCGAAGCCCTTGCTTCATTATCTGATCGGATTAAAAACATAAGCTCACTTCAATCCTATGATGAACCAGCTGAACTTAATGCTGAGCTTCGCCCTTACCAAAAAAGAGGTTTGGCATGGCTGAGCCAAATGAATGAATTAGGTTTAGGTGGGATTCTCGCTGACGATATGGGATTAGGAAAAACTATCCAGATGTTAGCCCTGCATGCTTTAAAACAAGAAAAAGAATCATCTCCTACGCTAGTCATTTGCCCTGCTTCTGTTGTTGGCAATTGGGAAAGAGAAGCAAATAAATTTATTCCGAAGTTTGAGGTACACAGATATCACGGTGCTGGCAGGAACCTATCTGAATTCGGAGACTCAGACATTTTATTAACAACATACGGTGTAGTTCGCAGAGACGCAGCTGAATTGTCAAAAATAAACTGGGGTCTTTTAGTTGCAGACGAAGCCCATTCGATGAAGAACCCATTTTCTAATACAGCAAAATCAGTTCGAACAATTCACGCAGACTGTAAGTTTGCGCTTACTGGTACTCCAATCCAGAACCAACTTGTCGACTTATGGGCTCTGATTGATTGGACAACCCCAGGACTACTTGGACCGTTAGCAGTTTTCAGAAGAGAGATCTCAGGGCCGATCGAAAAAGTTAATGATGAAGAAGCATCAAATCGACTACGGAATATAGTGAAGCCTTTTGTATTAAGAAGACAAAAAACGGATGCAGAAATCGCACCAGAGCTCCCTCCTAAAACAGAGACGTTCAGATATGTACCACTGACTTCAGAACAGGCATCTCTCTATAAAGCAATAGCAGCTGAAACACTTTCAGAAATTAAAGAATCAACAGGCATCAGCAGGAAAGGATTAATTCTAGCTCTATTAACTAGACTAAAACAAGTGTGCAATCACCCTGCACAAGTTCTTCAAGAGGAAGCACATACAGATATCGCAAACCGATCCGGAAAATTAAATGCTTTAACTAATCTTCTCACGACTATTAAAGAATCCAACGAATCAACTCTAATATTCACCCAGTATGTGACTATGGGCAAAATTTTAGAAAAACATCTAACTGATCTAGGTTACAAAACATTCTTCTTACATGGTTCTCTAGACGTCCCTAAACGTGATGAGATGGTAAATAAGTTCCAAGCAGGAGAAGCCGAAGTTTTTGTTATATCTCTTCGTGCAGGCGGGTTAGGGATAAATCTCACAAAGGCAACACATGTTGTGCATTATGACCGATGGTGGAATCCTGCTGTGGAAGATCAAGCAAGTGACAGGGCGTGGAGAATCGGGCAAAAAAATACTGTCCAAATACATAAAATGATCTGTGAAGGTACGATTGAGGACAAGATTGCAAGCCTTTTGGAACAAAAACGTGCTCTAGCTGAATCAATTGTTGGTTCTGGAGAGTCCTGGATTTCAGAACTAGACGATTCACAACTTGCTGAATTAGTTTCGTTATCTGAGAACTCTGTTCAGGAGGCCGAGTATGGATCAGAAACTTAGACTTGACCAGGTTTGGCTTAAATCAGTATTTGCTGACAAGCCCGATCTAGTAAACCGAGCTTTGGAATTGGCTGAACGTCAAGATAATGCTGAGGTAACTATATCTTCTGGAGAAATAACTTCGATTATTCAGTCAGGTCGTCGGATGAGGTACGAAGTTCTAATCACAACAAATCAAGTTACTCAAACAGTTTGGGATAATTTCTTTGAACTCATAAGTTCAAAACCTTCATTAGCTACTGCATTTATTGGCGGCATTACTGGTACTGAGTTAGTCAAGAGTTTTGATGAACTAAGAGCTAAATTTATTCAAAATAAGAACTTTGAAATAAACTGTTCTTGCCCAAACCCTGATCCAAGATGTAATCATGCCCTCATCACGCTCGGAACAGCTGCAATCATGTTCGAAGAAGACCCTTTTGAATTTCTGTCTTTTAGAGGAAAGAACCGATCCAAGGTTGTTGAACAGATCCAAGATAAGTATTCAGATGATTTTTCTGAAACTGTCAACATAGAGTACCTGCGCAATAGAGTTGTCGAACCATTACCTAAAACTCAGAACCGTCCAGATAAACCGCTCTCTCCTAAAGCTTGGAAAGATACTCCCCCAAAACATGCCCCATTTTCTCTAGAAGGTTTGCTGAAATTAGCCGACAAAGCTAGCAAACGTGCTTGGAAAATTTTAGAAATCAAGTAACAATCAAACCGCTGCGACTAGCTTGTTGATCCATGGTTGTTTGAATTGACAAAAAATTCACGGTAGCTATTATCATTGTCTGATCCGCCAAATTAATCTGAAAAATAATGATAAAAGAAACAGAACATCAATCAACAAATTCAAATGTAATAGAATTCAGGTCTAGAGTTAAAAATAATGCTTTTACTGAATCCAGCGAAACTGAATTAAACGATAAAAGTCTTACTTCAGAAATTGAGAATGCCATAAAAGATCAGACAGATACAGATGAGTTATTTGTGGTGCTTAATGAATTAGCCACAGAGCCAATAGATCTTAACGAAGAAGTTGCTAGCAAACCACTAATCAGAGCAAATCCTGAATTAGACATATCAGATGAAAGTTCATCTAGATTTGAAAATGAATTAGATAGTAACTTCTTAGACAAAACACATCAACTTGAAAATTTAACTGAGAACCAGAAACAAGATAGTCACCTTTCAAGATATCTAATCTCGTTAAGATCTGAACACAGAAGAGACTTTCTTACTCTCACAGCAGCGGTAATCTTTGTCGGTCTTACTGCCTTAGGGATAACATTGCTATTTCAAGATTTAGAGGGAGACAACAAATCTCTTGTTCAATCTACTACTAATGAAGATGCCACCTTTCAATCAATTTCTGAGAGCCCCGCATCACCAAAGTTAAATATTAGTGTTGCTGACTCAGATCCAGTAATTAGCTCTACTTTAACAACACAGCTGACAAATAGAGAATTTGCAAATACGACTATTATCGAGCAGCCAATAGTGACTAATAAACAGATTTCAAATACTCCTATCACTACATCTCAAGCAACAAAAAATGTAATTGTTCAAGAGAAAAATGAAATAGCTACTACCCAAAAAATCGTAGAGGAAAAACCAAAAGAAACCCAGACTACCTTAAAGAAAGATCCTGAGACAACAATAAATGAAATAATTAAAGACACTCCGCTAGATATTATTGCCCATTCATTCGCAAAAGAAGTTCCAGCTGGAAACGCTGAAATTCAGCTGAGTATCAATTCAGATGACTTCTGCGCAGAGTCATATAGCTACACTCTCACAAGCGAGAATGGCGATAAATATGATAATAAAGTCGGAGCAAATCAAGATAGTTGCTCTACGAATTGGACCGTGAATTTAGTTGCCCTAGTCGAAGGGGAAACATATATCCTTGATTTCATTGTAAATTCCACTAATGGACGTTCTGAATCTAAAAGAATCGAATGGACACATTCGGTATAAATCTTCGCTACGATCATAACTGTGAAAAAACTGATAACCCTTATCCTCATATCAATAGTTGCAACATCATGTGGCGTTTCAAACGACTCTAGCGAGTCTCAAGGACCAGCTGCAGCTGTCATAACTTATGAATCCGAAACAATAAACATTTCCGATGATCAAGTCCAAGAATTGGTAGCTGGTTATGAGGATTATATTAAAAGTTTTGAGGGCGAAGACGCTTTAGAACTTACTGAAGACGAAGAGCAAAACAGAAAAGGTCAGATAGCAGCGGCTATGTTGGACAGCCTAATTTTTTCAGAAATATTCGATATTGAATTATCTAATAGAGACCATGAGGTAACTGATCAAGAAAAATCAGAATCAGAAACCGAGTTCAGAGAACTTTTAGAAACTCAGAATGAGCAAGTCCAAAATCCTGAAGACCGAATAGACGCTGATGAGTTTCTTTCGTCAACCAACCCTTATCTTGTTTCAGTAACCCAAGGGAGAGAAAAGATATACGCTTTAAGGAATATTATTGAACTTGATACAGAATCTTTCCCATGCTCTTATCATATTCTTTTTGGGACTGATGAACTCACTGACGAAGAAGCAAAAGCTAAAGCAGATGATGCGTATGAAAGGGCTGTAGCTGGGGAAGATTTTGAAGAGTTAGCCAAGGAATTATCTACAGGGCCATCAGGGCCAACAGGTGGGTCTTTAGGATGTTCTGATCCTGCAAGCTTTGTTCCCCCGTTTGCTGCTGCGTTAGAAAATCCAACTATTGACGAAATTATCGAACCTGTTCAAACAAACTTTGGATGGCATGTAATAACTGTTAAAGAAGAAACTGAAGAGCAAAAAGAACAACGCGAATCTATTGATGAAGAAACACAAAAACAGATTGATGCTCAAAGAGCCCAACAAGCTATCTCTGAGTTGATTCAAGACTTATTGAAAGAAGTAAAAGTTGAGGTTAACGAGACTTATGGGACTTGGAACGCAGAAGCTGGTAGAGTTGACCCTCCAATAATTACTTCAGCTCCAGAAGTTGAATTTCAAGAAAGCACCCCAGAAGCAACTATTGCTTCTGAGAACGCTGAAAGTTCTGAGAGCACAGATACTTCATTGCCACAAGACTAATACAAGTGTCAAATAAGATAAAGATTTGCGGTTTGGGTCCTGGAGGACTCAAACACATAACTATTGAAACAAAAGAAGCTATTCTTGCTTCAAGTCGCATATATTTACGAACTAATCAGCATCCTTCTGCTTCGATAGTTACAAACGCCGTTTCATTCGATGATTT
>Ga0115031_1002899_pt1 | contig 12797 bp, 12 predicted proteins | sample Maine_Asex4_meta_FD_87301 | JGI IMG/M metagenome (GOLD analysis project Ga0115031, IMG submission 87301) | Marine algal microbial communities from Maine, USA - Maine_Asex4_metaG | ecosystem: Host-associated > Algae > Red algae > Unclassified | place: Maine, USA | collected 2015-01-05 | reverse complement strand
GGGGGGGGGGGGGGGGGGGGGGGGGGGGGGGGGGGGGGGGGGGGGGGGGGGGGGGGGGGGGGGGGGGGGGGGGGGGGCGGCCGTGCCGCCGCGGCGGGACTGGCGGGCGTTCGGTGCCCGACTGTCCCGCCGGCCACCTTCCACAAGGCTGCGGAGCGACGTGCCGCCGCATCCACCGCTGACGCGAGCTGTCGTACAGGTCCGAGACAACAGACACATGTAGGTGCTTATCAAAGAAGGCGCACGGCGCAGCGAGCAGGTTAGGCACGTCCCACCTCAATGAGTTGGCGTAGAAGGGACTGTCAAAAAGAATTGAGCAGCAACAGTGCAACCATACCGAGTACAAGCGCTACTGCCTCAAAAGCACAGCGCATCTCTCCCCGTCAGACTCGCCACGACCGTCACCCCGCCCACTCTGCCGCTGCCGTCAGCTGTATCTGCGCCGCCAGCCACGAGGGGCGGCAGCGACGCTACTTGTCCCATTGCCTGGGACCGCCCCCGCCACCAGCGGCACCCTAACCCCCCCCCGGGCTCCCGCGCGCAGTCGCCGCGACGCATTGAGCGCGCAGCGGTCGATCCATCGCCACCACCTCTTTGCGGAACGCACCCCCCTCGAGCGCGCAGCAGTCAACGAGCTCGCAGACCCCCGACGCCACAACGTTCCCACTGCGGCCGCAGCGCACAGACGCCGCGCTGGAAGCAACCGTAAAAGTACGTTGCATGAGGGCGCGCGCGACGAGGGGGCCCCCCGTCGCCCGCCACCAGCTCTACCCTGACAGTTCATGGCATTGCGGCTCGACGGGCCGCCCGCCTGCCTTCCCGCTCGCCTTCCCGCCGGCCAGCCCGCCCGCGCGGGGCACGCGGCAGACAAGTCTATCGAGTCCCAACCGGCGGAAGGAGCTGCTGACCGCCTCATCGCGCGGGCGCCTCCCCCCCCCCCACTTCATCACCCGTCTCCCACCCCCCCAGCCCACCGCGCTCCGCTTTTGCTGCGGCCGGCAGCGGCGTGTGCGGAGACTACCGCACGCGCGAGGACGACTGCACGTGCGACGCACCTGCCGCTTGCGGCCGCCACGGCAGTGCCGTCGCACTGACTGGTCACCCCGAGCCGCCAAGCCGTCAACGGCATGCGGTGGCCAAGCCTATCCAAAGCCGGCGGCAGCGCCGACGGCTACATGTGCCGCGGTAATGCCTGACAACCGCCCCTACCTCCTCTGTCATCTCGTGGGGCCACCGGCGCCTCGTCATCACACGCAGCGCGCGCGTCTACCGCAGCGGCTCAGAGCCGCATAGAAATCGGCGGCGACGGCGAAAGCGGTGTGCGCCACCCGCCGAGTTGCATCCAACCGTCGGGCAACCCGGAAAGGTGCGCGCCGGCCACGGCAGCCACCACGGACGGCCGCGCGGGCCGCAGCGTGGCCCCCCCACTACCCCTCCCCACTGTTCTCATCACGCGACGTGTTGCACCGGTCAGTCGGCGCCGACCGCCGCCGACACCCGCCCATGTCACCCGCCTCGTCGTCAAAGGGTCGGTCGCGCCACCTTGGTGCCGCTAACACCCGCGCCGCCGCCGCGCACGCGGCCGGTTGGCGGCAACTCGCGGGGTGGTTGCGGGCGCAGCGGGGGGACCGACGCCCGCCACAGGCTGCCGCGGCGCCCGATGAGCGGCGCGGTTATCCTCCCTGCTGCCGCGTGCGCGGCGCCGTGGCGCGGGCGGCGCTCCGCCGCCGATGCCCCACGCCGCCGTCAGCCCATCCCGGTGTCACACAGCTTCGAAACTACACACCCTTTAGTTATGGCCATCTTGCCAGATAGAGAGAGCTTTGGTCATAGCTGTGTTGTGCACGCGAGTCAGACCTCCTTTCAAGCTGAGCACGTCCCCCAGTTTCCGACTTCACTGCTGGCTCGACCAACCGAACAACCCTTGCTCTCAAAACATTGCGGTCATGCCCACCGTCAGGGGAGGGAAGCGGTCGGCAGGGAGGTGGTTGGCGGGTGGCCGAGGGGGGGGGGAGAGTAGCGGTAGGGACTGCGGACGAGGCTCTGTCCGGCTGCCAGCCACCCGACATGGTACTGGTGTATCAGTCAGGTCGGCGATGCCCGGATGGCGGCCGTCGACAATGATGAGAGTCGCTGGTCGGAGGGATGGGACGGGGATCGCGGCCGACCGCAGCGAAGTCCCTGGTCGCGGACGGGCACACGAGGCACGTGAGGATCCAAATTTGATCGCTGGCCAGGCCGCCCGCATCCGGAGCCAGCATTCAAAAGCACCCCTGCGCCCCATGCAGTCAGAACTGTCAGCTCCCCCCATCCAAACCCATCACTAACGCACCCCTAACCGCGGACAAACCCGCCTTAACCCAGGACAAACCCTGTAACCCAGGACAAACCCTACCTAATCAAATCCGAACCCTAGCATTATCGACACTCGTGGGGGGGGGGCGGAACGCACGTCATCTAGGGGGAAGGGGGGTTCCAGAACGTGGGCTACAAGTCCCACGCTCTAGCCCCGTGGGGTGTACAGTCTTTCTCCATTCGAAGGCACCCTTTGTGGCAGCTATTCAATCCACAACTGAGTGCAAGTGGCCCCGGTTTTTCGTGTCGAAGAGGACGATCGCTGCTCAAGACCGGCCTTGATCGCACCGTAGAGCCCGGTCGACCTACATTCGTTACTAGGCACCGGTGCCCAAGAAAGGATGTCACAGGAATGGAGAATGACTGTACCAGGTAAATCGGGCCAGATTCGTCGACTTGTAGTCCCTGCTGAAGCAGGCTACAAGTGACGCGCACACAAGGAAATCGGGTGTGCCGCCGTCGTTTCGCAGCGTGCCAGGGCCGGTCAGGACGGTTTGTTACGCATCAATCTGTGTCGGGCTTCCCTGGACTGCCAGAAGCCACTGGCGTTCAGCACGTATCAAAATGAGCAACAAAGGTGGATACCGGTCAAATTTCCGTTATGCAGCTCTAGTAACACCAATTTGTGACGGTATCACCACAACTGACGATCGATTGGACCTCCATTGGTCTGCGGATCGGCCTCTGGCCCTCGATCGATGGTCCGACGAACTGACGGAATGGACTCTTGAACATTCATGACGTTAAAAATGGGCGCCTAAGGCCCGTTCCGTGACATCGTCTCGTTTGGGGACAAACGCCATCGGATTGCGATTTCCGATCATTCTCCGATGAGGCCTCACGGTGCCATCCGATGAGGCAATCCGATGGACATTTTGCCATCGGATGGGTGAGCCCGATGAGCCCAATATTCTTGAATTGGGGCTCAATTGGATCTCGAGAGCTGATCTCAGGCAGGCTGTGAAACGGCCGTTCGTGGGCACGTCGAGCCGGCTCGGCCAGCCCAGGAGCCTCGGTAGTGCCCTGCTCCTATTTCTTCCTGGGCTGCGTACGGTGCTTTTACGACATCGTCCGGAAGCACACGCGCATGGACGCTATTCCCATCACGCTGCTGTTGACAAAGAGCACGATGGCCAACAAGCAGCCAAGAACGAAGCCACTACACAGATCTGCACACGAACCGCGCGCCCTCACGGCGACCGCCAGGTGCGCAGGCCAGCACGTACCCCGGATCCCCGCAGCGCGTACTGCTGCGGTCGCGTTCATCAACCCGCCATAGGGCCCTCTCAGCCCCCCCGCAGCGAGAGCTGCCACCTGCGCCATCGCCCACCCACGACGCCCATTCCCCACTCCCGCGCTAAGCACCCTTCCAATGCCGGTGCAATTGTACGATAGCACCAAGCCGGCCGTAGGACCATAGAAGACAAGAGACGACCAGAAGCTCCAGTAGACCGACACCGCTCAGAGGAGCTCGTCGCCGTCCTCAAGCTCTAGAAGTGCTGCGGCCTCTGCCTGTGCCTTGGCCATGATAGCCGCCGCACGAGCTCTGCGCGAAAGCACCGGCACCCCCCCGGGCGCCTCCGCCTCGGGAGCCGCCATCGTGGGTGCCCGGTTCATGAGCGTCGCTGTCTCGCGTGTCGCTGCCGCAGGCGCAACTAGTGCGGGCGCGGGCATCACCGTTGCCGATGAGTTGCCCTCAACACGTCCGCATCGAGCAGCCCGACCCGTCTCCATCGCGTCGAAAGACTGATCCTCGCCGCGCCCCCCCGCAGCCGCCGCCTGCCCGATCGCCCAGCGCACCACGCGCCCCTCAGGACCACGCACCGCTTGTTCGACGGGCCACGGCACCGCGCGGTGCCCCCTCTGCGACGCCGCTAGCCCAGTCCCGCAGGGCTGTCCACCAGTCGTGACGGCAGCCGTCCCGCTCTCGACGGTCACGTTGGCGGCTGGCAGGTACTCTGGGTCGAACACGGCGCGGTTTGCATCAGCACCATCACAAAGCCGCATGCCATTCTCGGCGCGGCCGTGCCTCGGCAGCCAGCCGTCTAGCCGCAAGAACTCCGCGACATAGTCCTTGTACCTGTTCAAGTCAGGTCCCTGCTTGACGGGGGCCTGGTCTTGGACGCTCACCAACTCCTCGCGGATAAACTTCACGCACAGCACAAAGAAGCCGCGCGTCAGCTCGACCACGGCGTCCGATCCCTCGCTCACCGCCATGTGAACCCGGTTAAGGGCGCCGAGATACTTGTAGCCTTTAGTGGCCGCCGCGAGGATCGCCCTCCGCCCGCCCGGCTGCTTGTAGAAAGCGTCCCGCTCCAGCCACTTTGTAGCCCGTCCTGGTCTCATGGAGGACTTGGGATTGTTGGTCGCGTCGTAGAACCAGCCCCACACCACGTTGCGCTTGAGGGCGCCGTAGACGTGGGAGACGCCCTCCTTGAGCTTGTGGTTCACTCCCGTCGTCCGCTCACTGCAAGGCTTACCGTCGTCCTCCATCTCGTCGCCGCCCCCATGCTTGCGCCTCTTCTCCTCGACGCGGGTAGGTTTGAGAATCTTCTCGAGAAGGAACTCGGTTGCCTTCGAGTCGGTGCACTTGGCATGGTCGCGGACAGCGCGCACCATCTCCTCAGTCCGACGGCGCGGGGAGAGGAAGGAGTCGGCTGACTCCTTGGCGGTGCCAGTCAGCAGCTTGATCCGCATCTTGAGGAGGCGTCGGGCGCCAATCATAACCGTTAAGCCCTCAGCGCGCTTCCTTGTGCGCTCGGCGGCAGTGGCAAACACCAGCTGCTGCGCTGCCGTCAGGGGTGGAACCCGCAGTGGAGGCTTGGCAACCGTGCGGGGCTTCTCGTCCGAACGGCAGGACGCGGCGCCGCTGCCGTCCGAGTCAGGCGGCTGCACAAAACTCGAGATCTTGCTGCGCTTGGCCTCCGGTGCAGCCTCACACCCAGTGTCCTCGTCTAACTCGTTGTCGACCGTGATAGCGGGCGGATGCGCCACAGCCGGGCGCTTCGCGATGGCGCTGACCTCCAAGCTGTCCATGGCCTTGGCGAGGGTGTTAAGGGACGCGCCATGCGTGGACTTCGCGTTGTTGTCCAGAACCGCCGATTGACCCGAAAGCCGCAAGAGACCGGCCAGCGCTTCGGCAAAGGGCTTCTCCGAGCCGGCGGCGTGGGTCACAACGTTCTTGAAATCTGCCACCTGAGAAGCCACCACCTTTGCGGGAACCGCGTTGGACGCCGTCACGTGGCCAGCAGGCGACGTGCGCGCTGCACGGCTCGATGCCCCACCAGATGGTGAACCAGCGTAGCCGTTAATGGGCTCCTTAGAGCTGCCTGCTGCAGCGTCGAGCCGAAGAGAGGAGGCCAGGGATGGGGCGGCTGGCAGGCTGCTGCGACGAGTCGGGGCCGGCCGAATCGAGCGAGCGGTCGTGGCCGGGCGCTTCGGCTTCGTGGCCGCGGCCAACTTGACGACCGGGCGCTCTGCGGGGGGTGTCGAATTGACCGGCGTGAAGGCCACCTCCGCCTCGTCGAGCTCAACGAGGCGAGGCAGCAGCGCATGCAGCGTGGTCGACGCCGCCGACAGCGCTACCCCGGCGACGCCATTCCCTGCCAGGTCCTTGTCACCGGCCACTGACGCCATGACAGCGGGGGCGTCGCCAACTTGCGTGTCGTAGAACACAGGGTTTGGCGTGGGTGATGCCACGTGGGCGCCGTGCACGCCACGCTGGAGGCCCGTACCGGCGCCAAAGCTGTCGGTCGGCGCCGCGCTCGGAGTTGCCGACAATGATGGCATCACATCGGCCGTGCGGGCACCATTGTAGGAGAGCGCGCGGAGCGAGTCCTTGTGGGCGCGCTCGTCGGCTGACGGCGCGGAGAACGGGGCAGTTCCGCGGCGACCCGCCATGACCGTGACGGAGGCGGGAGGGGAGATGATTGAGAGCAGTGGGAGTGAGCGCTGTGATGAGCGAGGGAGGATTGCGCCGTTGGTAAGATGTGGGATGGTGAGACGGGCGGGACGGAAAAGCACCGATGGTGCCGCACAAGTGGTGGTGGAGCAGCCACACCGCACTCCAACGATCCGGAACCGCACTACTAAGGCCTCTCCCCACAGCACGCATCGCCCACAAAATGGGCCGCCACGCGGCCCGCGACGTCCACACGGTACCTACCCAGCACTCACTCGGCAGGGCAACCAAACCTCCACGGTGCACTCCCCGTCTGGCGGTTTCACAGAGGTAGCGGTTTTGGTATGCGTGCCCGCCTCATAGAGCGATTGTGACAACAAGCGTTCCATGCCCGCTCGGTGCCGAGATGGTGCCAAGCGGAGCTTGGAAGAGCACGAATCGTCCTCTCGCCAACTAGTTAGCGGTCACAGCACCAAAGAGCCCCAGAGCACTACATCGGACCGCTACGTCGTGCATCCGAGTCCAGCTCATTCAAACGCCTGCACAACAGGAGAGGGCGGGGAATTCCTGCCCGCCTCCAACAGCCTGACTCCCAACACACAGAGCGCTAGGCACGAGCGGGCAAGCACCGGTCATCATTCAGTATTGTCACACGGTAGCGTACAGTAGAACGGAAGCATGGAACCTCACCACCAGTAGGGGGAACGGGCCTCTCAAAGCACGAAGGCCGAAGGCGGGAAGAAGAGGCGCGGGATCTCGGCAACTGAAGCAGCCACAACGGTCATTGCCATCGGAACTAGTCCACGAGCCGGCTGCAAGAATGGCATGGCGGTGTCGGCCTGTGCCGGCGACGGGCTCCGCTGCGGTGCTGGCGATCGTATGATCGAAGCGTGGCGCCGCCAGCGCAGTGACACGCGCCGGGCGCCGAGGTGATGTGAAAAGAGTGTACACCCTGCAGCGGCTACGTTGACAAGCTGTGAATTATCTAGATTATCAGACTGCCGGACCCCCCTCACACTGGCTGGAGCGCACAGTCCTGGGTTTACAAGTACACTTTACTCCCGCATAACTGCCAACTTCCTTGGCTGGATGTCGACAAGGCGGCTTGATTGCCCGATCGGTGGCTCTCAGTTGACAAGATTACAGAAGACCCGATCGTTGAAGGCGAGCCCTGCCGTCCGCATTGAGGATTTGAAACCGCGTGATCCGCAAGTCTGGCGAGGTCTCTTTCGCTGCCCTTCCCTGGTGCCTCGCTGCGTGTTCTCCCACGCTTGCCCTGGCTCTCACGGCCTCCTTTCACGTCTCGTTTGGCCCTCCGGCGCCGCAGACAACGCCGGGGTACGCTGACAGCTGGCTTACGGGCCGATGCAGACTCTTTTTGATGTTGACCAGACGGTCCTGTGGTGGAACAAAGACGGCAGGGGTACGCTGTTGTCGCTTCTGTAGTGCGCTGGTCGATGCCCGCGCGAGTGGGGCTGGCCTTATGTGCCCGCAGGCCCACCGAATGGCCAGTAGGGCGGGGGGGGCGTGCCACGGACGCACTGTAGCGCGCGGGGCTCCCCTGGTCCTTCCAATGTGCAACTGCTGACTGAGAGCTCTTACAAACAGACACTGAGTTGCATCTTGTTGTAGTCCTGTTCTGGCGACCTCCTCCGCCTTTTGCTGACTTGACCGAGTGCGACTCGCTGCCAGTTTTGACGAGTGCGACCTGCAATTTTCGTTGCCTCAGCGAAGGTGTGCGTCCTCGTCGCGACGTACGCGGCGGCCCCCAACGCACCCGTCGTCACCGGCAGGCAGTCATGCCGAGCGGGACCCCCTCCGCCGCGCCGGGCAGCTCGGAGGCGTCCGCCGCCTCGCCGCCGGACACGACTCCACCCACGCTTAAGCCGCTGTCCTGTTCGCTGTGCGATCGGCGCTTTTCAAAGTACGAAGGGCTGTCGTGGCACCTCATGGCGATGCTCAAGACTGCTGTTCCACAGCCAGGTGGCGGCCTGCTGCCGCCGAACTTTGGAGGAGACGACTCGGGGGGAGCGGCTGGGAGAAGCAACGCGAGCGGCGTCGTGGCAGCACGCCAGTCTGTACCGCGGCCGGCCCGACGTCCGCCGCCGCCGCCATCACCACCGCCCCGTCGGGCATCCCGGCAACGCCTCCAAGATGGAGGTGGTGCTGATGACGGTGGTGACGGGCAACCGAGTGACGGTGCTGCAGATGAGCCTACACCGCCGTCTAGTGCCGGCAGTGCTGAGGACTGGCCTGCCGAACAGCACGGCAACGGCGAGGCACCTGAGTTCATGTTTGAGTACACGGCGATCGGCGAGGCAATGACAAAGATGGACGCTCTCATTCAGATGACGCGGCGCGTGAGGAAGCCGACCGGTCCCGCGCGCAAGAAGAAGAAGACCTTAAACGGTAGCGCGCAGGCAAACAACGCCGGCTACGAGTACGCGACTGTGGCCGCGGAAGTGCGTCAACATTTTGAGGACCTCCACGACTGGGAGTCCAGGTTGCCTCTGGTTACTAGGCGCAAGAACTGCCGACCGGGACTGTTCAGTTCCTGCCGGTTGCGGTTGGTGGAGAGGTTCGCGCTCGAGTGTGGCGGGGGGGGACTGTCGCTCGCTAACCAAGAGAAGCTGTTTAACTTACTAGACGCTTGGGATCGAACGAAGCCGGACATGCCTGTCGACGGTGGCCACTACCTCGGCATTCGAGACGCGGTCCCTTCGATCAACGCCTTTAAGAACGCCATCAAAGACTACCTTGACGACGCCATCGAGGATGAGGGGTGGCTTAAGGCGAACATAGCGGTGGATGGGGAGACGTACCAGGCCATCTTTCGTCCCGCGCTCACGGTGGGGTTGGAGCGCATGCGGAGGGCCAAGACGGTCAGGTTGTGGAGCGGTGGCAACCGTCCGGCACCTCCGACCAACGCGCGTGAGCACCCGATGGACGGCGACGCATTCTGAGAGTGCGAGTCTGCCGTCGACAATGAGAATGACGAGGACAGCTTTGTGCTCGCGTTTCACGCGTACAGCGACGCCAGTCAGTTGTCGGGCTCCGGTGGTATGTTGTCGTGCGGGGAGGGGAGACGCAGAGTCGGTGAGGGGCGTGCACACCTTTATCTACTCGGGTGGCAATATTCGGTATGCGGCTCGATTTTTAACCTTCCAATCTTGTTTGTCGCGAATGTAATCTGTATCTGTCACGATTTTTTTCTTGCCGCGGCGGCTAGCCCACAACCTGTACCCATTGCGAGTCAGAGTTATCAACGAGGTCGAGGAAGAAGTGTGGCTCACGCTGGCGTATATCCCCATCGTCCGGCCAACCAAAGAGCCGGGGGCGGACGAGCGCGCTCGCAAGCGCCGCTCGGCCATCCTTCAGCGGGTGCTGTACCTGGTTTTTCGGTCAGCCATGGCAGCAAGTCACGTTGGCGTCAAGGTGCGCTTTGGAGGTCGCGAGCTGTTGTGCTTTCCGCGCTTGCTTTTGTACATCTGCGATTTGCCTGAGGAGAAAGGGCTGCTTTGTCTCAAAGGCGGGAAGACTGCGAAGCCCTGCTCCCTGTGTACCGTTTCGCACGAGATGGCCGCCGTACCCGAGGCGCTGACTGCGGAAGACCGGGACGCGCTCATGTTGCTGAAGGACCAAGCCGAGGCGACGAGCTTGCTGCTGCGCAGGGAAAGGCCGAGCCGCAGACTGATGCTCGAAAAGAGGCACAGCGCGCACCCCGTCTTGCCGGCCTTGGCTGGAATGGCAGGCCTATCGACGGCCCCATTTCACATGTACAAGATGGTCGGGGTGGACGTGCTCCATGTCTTGGATCTCGGTGTCACGCGGATGCTTGTGCATCGGCTTGTGCGGGTTTATCCTCACGTGTGTGCTGCTGCGGGGTGCGAAACCGCACCTGGTGGCACCAAGGGGGTCTGCCGCGTCTGCAATCGGAGGTTTAACGTGATGGGACGAAGATGCAAAGCGAGCATGTCAGCACCAGGGTGCGTTTCTATTTCTTGCTCTCATCCACGAGTGTCTTGTCTGTTGTCCTGGTGGTGTGGGGCGCCTGTTTTGCTTCATTTTTTCACTGTGCTTCTCACAACCGGGCACTGACCGTGTCGCCTCTCTCTCGTGTTCGCACCTGTTAACTGGCACTTACTGGCTGCCTGTTGCCCCGCACTGCCATGATCACAGGTATGTTGAGGCCGCCAATGAGCTGCAAGCCGGCTTCACGGGAGAGGAGCAGCGTTTGGGGGTGTTCGTACTTCCCCACGCAGTCGCCAAAGTCTTTTCTTTCGGCCCCCGCAAGCAGGAAAGGGACTCTAGCTCCCATGACAATGACGGCGGGGGCGAAGGCTCTGCCAAACCCAAGCCCCACTCGAGCAACAAGGACGCGGCGCGTGCCACCACCTCAAAGACAAGGGCGAAGTCGACCAAGAAGCATGCCGCCCGTCGTCACCCAGTCGAGCCAGCAGCGCCAGATACCGGGGATAGTGCCGCCGCCGAGGTACCGGACCTCGAGTTTGGCGAGGGTGATGACGTTGAAGACGACCTGCCGCGCGGATTTACGTTTGACATCCACGCCTACAAGGAGGTGTGGGGAGACACACCCTACGAGGATTCTGTCACAGCAATGTTCGCAGAGTATGCGGTCTTGTACGGCCGAGTCGCCCGCTGGACCACCTCCTCTGCCCCCCCGCCCATGACACTCGACGAGGCCTCAAGCCTGTCCAAGCATGCACGGACGTTCATCAAGGAGTATGTCCGCCCTATCTTGGGTGAAGTGAACACGCCGAAGATTCACAAGCTGTTGAGGCACATCTTTGGGGCGATACGCCTGCACGGCAACCTCCGGAACTGCAACACAAGCAGTAATGAAGCTGGGCATAAGACAGACAAGCTGTCTTACAACCGCACCAATAAGATCATCAAGACCTTTCCTGCACAGATTGCCCGGCAGTCGCAGGGCACGCAAGCTGTTCTGGCGCGCTTGGCCAACGAGGACGCCGTCTCCATCCGTGCTGACAAGCACCGCCGTCAGCGCCGCTCCCTTGCTCGGGGCGGCAAGCTGACATCTATGAACAAGCGTTCCATCCATAAGGTGCCGCGTATCCCCGTGGGGGAGCTCGCGCAGCGGCCAGGCCTCGGACGGCTGGCCTCTGTACTGGGGCTGAGCCCCAACGTGAAGATTCCCGTACTTGGGGAAGTGAGGTTCTTGGCGGAGCTGGACTGCGGGACGCGGCTGCGCCAAACGATGCGCGCGTCAATGAACTATCGCCGCAAGGGCCAATGGTTCGACGCTATCGTCTACACTGTAGTCGGAGAGGCGCCGGTGATTGATGCGAGCGGCAACTCCAAGGAGCCCCTCCACTACGGGGAGGTGCGCGCGCTGTTGCGCGATCGGGAGGAGGATGTGGCGATCGTTTGCGACCTTGATGAGGTCGACGTCGACGAGGGGTGCCCTCTGGGGCAGCGCGAATGCACGCGCCTCAAGTGGACGGTGCCACCGCCCGAGCAGGGCGACTGGTCGGTCACAGCCGTCAGGATTTCCCGCGTGCGGCGGGTGATTCACGTCGTTGCTGACTTTGCGGAGCTGTCGGCGCGTCGAGGGGTCAAGGCCCTGCCGGCCAGATACACTGCTTCGGTCACGGAGAGGAGGGATATGCGATACTATGAGAACGCTTTCTACCCGTGGGACTAAAGATACACGCGCATTTGGTCGGTCCGTACTGCTCCCCTTCAATAGTCGAGCCTTCGCCAGAGACAGAGTCGATACTCTTGCCAACAGGATTCCTCCACACAGTTGGCCAGGGCCAGGCCGTACGGGCACGTAATCCAGTGGGAGCAAACGCCAATGCGCTGTTCATCGTCAGTGGCAGGATTGACAACCCCTAGCCGGGCTGATAGTCCACGATGGCGGCTACAGAGGGGTTGGAGGCGGTCGGTGCCGCACGAACACGCCGCGGCTTCTCCGAGCACCTCAGAAAATGGCGTTAATGGACACAGGGTTGCCCCCGTCATGGAGCGAAGTGCGACGACGGCAGAACGGCGGCAAGTGAGTCGCACAGATGCCGGGCGCTGGTGGCCGGGCGCTGGTGCTGACAGATCATAGAAGGATCAAAGACAGCTCCGCGGTGCACCCAGCCAATGGAATGGTGGAATAGAAACCATCTCGTGTCCACCATCGGACCCCGGCGAGTGAGACGAGAAAAAAACAAGTTAGCCCCCCGTCAAAGGACCCTCATCGAGAACTGGCTTCATCGACGGAGCACCATCGGAAAAGGCCACCCGATTAAGCCTCCCCGATCAAAAATCCGATGGCGATTCCCCCATCGGATTCGTCCGATGAGGGTTGTCCCCAAAGGAGACGATGGATCCGGGTTTGTGTTGCCCGTTTGTTACGCCACAAACCCGGCGTCACACCGGTCAGAGAATTCCGGGACATCAGGCAGGATATGGGTATGTGATGTCAATGAATGTAAGTACACAAGATAATTCAATATCTGCACTCCAATCTCAATCGTCCGCGGCTTTCTGTCCACCCGCTGGCGCACGT
>Ga0115031_1002893_pt1 | contig 12803 bp, 9 predicted proteins | sample Maine_Asex4_meta_FD_87301 | JGI IMG/M metagenome (GOLD analysis project Ga0115031, IMG submission 87301) | Marine algal microbial communities from Maine, USA - Maine_Asex4_metaG | ecosystem: Host-associated > Algae > Red algae > Unclassified | place: Maine, USA | collected 2015-01-05 | reverse complement strand
TAAACGTGTTTAGACGAGTGTTCATCTGTTTTCTATGGAGTTCGAATGAACGACTCAGATGTTTCAAGCGATTTTGGTTGATTGAATCTTTCCAATCTAATTTAATAGAACTCCATCTTCAGGTTGTAAAAGTAGCTAGTGTATCAAATACGTTTTGCTAACTTATTACAATAAGTTATATGGTAGTAACAATGTATTAAAACAGTAAAGTTTGGAAAAGTTAAGATTGATGGTATAAAGCTATATAATTTTTCTAACATTACAAATTTTTTTAATGCTTTTTTTTGATAAGTAGGCTAGCGTGCTAATACCTTGGGGCTACTATTATATGTATTCTATCAATACCTGGTTTGAGGATAGAGAAATAGAATCTCATTTTCCACTCCAATAAAAAACCTCCTTTAATTAATAGGTTTGTAAATATATTGTTTATAGACTAGTGCTTTTTTACGCTATGTGCAAAGAACCCCTAGAAGAAATTGCTTGGCAGAAAGAGTTAATTGAAGATGCATTAGGTGATAATGATTTGACGGAATTTGAGAAACAATGGTTACGTAAGCTGATAACTTATTATAAAGCAAATAAAGCCTGATTGAAAAAGTTGCTTGATGATTAATTTTTGCTCATCTTTAAATTAAAATGATTATGAATACTACAACTAAGAAACTATCAACATTCAAAAAAAGTCAAGATAAAAGTACTCAGATTATAGACAAAATTGTTGCCAATAAGAAATATCATAAAAAGGAATTATTGCAACCCATTATTGATTCTATGGATGAATTGATTGAGTTAGCTGAAAAAAAAATAAACCAATAGACTTAATTCTGAATGAAGAATTTTGAATTTTGAATGCCTATAAATTTTAGACTGCCTCTTTTGTCCTTATTTTTCTTCTTGAAAACAGTTATTATATCAACATAACTCCTGCTTTCAAGAAAAAAACTAAGAACAAAATAGACTAGTCTAAATCTTATCGTTTATTTATTTCCCGTTCCTTAACCGAGAAGTACAAGGGAATATGATCTTCCCTCGTAGTCCTACAGTCATCATTTGGTTTTTGTGAGTCTTAATCCTACTTACTAGGCAATTTGACTCAAGCAAAGATTATAAATAGAATTAATATAATTTAGGTTAAATGAACGAAGAGCTAACTTTAGCGTATGAAATAGTAATTCTTTTGAATTAAGCCAGTAGGAAATAAGATTAGCACTCAAAAACATCTGTTGATTATTTTTTTTGCAAAAAAAAATCTTTATCTTTCCTTTTAAATTATTTGTTATCAGTAACTTAGGAAGTATGTTGGGTAGATATTCACGTGTTTTTCATAAAAGACAGGCTTCGTATTGATAAAAAATAAAGCTTCCAAGCTACATTCATTTATTAACCAAATACACCTATTCTCTAAATAGTAATACCCCATGCTAAAAGTTATCCTCATTGACGATGAGCCAAAAAGTATTACGGCCAATAAGGCAATTATTGAAATGATTTCAACTGATGTTGAAGTCATAGGAACCTATACTTCCCCTGTAGAAGGTCTAGATGTAATTAAAAACACTTCATTCGATTTGCTTTTATTAGATATAGAGATGCCAGAACTTACGGGATTAGAGTTGCTCAAAAAAGTAGAAAATATAAACTTCGAGGTTATTTTTATTACTGCCTACCGCCAGTACTCTATAGATGCACTTAGACTAAGTGCTTTGGATTATATTTTAAAACCTGTTAGTCCTTCCAAATTAGCCGAAGCATTGCTAGAAGCACAAAAAAGAATAGCAGAAAGACAAAAAATCAAGGAGCAACTTACTATTTTAGACCAGTTATTAGAAGATAAGGAAGATCAAATGAAAAGCCAAGAAAAACGAATAATCTTACCTTCTCAACAAGATATTTTCATTATTCAAGTAAAAGAAATAATAAGACTGGAAGGGGCAAAAAATTACACTTATTTCTTTTTGAATAACGGAAAAAAAAGAGTTACTTCTAAAAATATTGGGTATTATGAAGATAGCTTTGCTAGGTTCAATTTTATGAAAATTCACCGCTCCCACATTATTAATCTTTACCAGGTCAGTAGGTACATTAGAGATGGATATGTAGAAATGATAAATGGCGATAAGATAAGCTGTTCCAATGCTTTAAAAGATGAATTATTAAGTAGACTTGCAGCACTTTAATCATAACTTCCTTTTTTTGTCTTGGTTAAAAAAATAAAGTATTTCGTATATTATTAGGCATCATTCAACCTTTCAGCACTCAACCTAACACTATATTAATATACATTTGGACTTTGGGATAAATTTGATTCAACAATCAACCTAACTATAAATCAACAATTATTATGGCACAAATTTTATTAAAAAAGGAAGATATTATTAGAGATTTATCAATGGAAGAACTGAACGCAAAAGCAGTAATAGCTAATAGACCAATAGCTAGAGACTTATCAACAGAAGAATCGAAAGCACTAAAAGGAGCAAAGAAAACATTAGACCAATTAAATTCTACAGATTCTCCGTATTGGCAGTCCTTTGACCCTATTAGTCAGGTTCATCAAAATGTGATGTATTATGCTTTTGATATAAAAAAAGTATTTGAACAAGCAAAAGGAGCAGCAGCCATACCTGTTTTTCTGGAGGTAAAATTAGGGAAAACAACAGGCACTGTACTAGCTTTAAAAAAAGAAAATCCAGTGGAAGGCGAATTAGCATATCATCCCCTTGCGGCAGGAGGCTGGCCTCCAATTTACGAAACAATAGATGATATATTTGCTCCAGCCAGAATTATAGTCTCTAAAAAAGAGGAGCTAGTGGAAAAAGACGAAGGAGAAATAGCCTAGATGTTTCAACTTCGAAACCTTATTCTTTCATCCTCCCTAACAAAACTATTGAAATTATGCCTATATCTAATTATACACTCATACTTAATAATATTCTAAACAATAGAGCGAAAGACTATAGAGAACCTCAAATGAAAACTTTGCTGGAAGACCTCCAAGCAAATGTTTTAAAAAGCCATGGGAAAAAGTATGCCATTCATGCTTGTTTACACTTTTATAACAAAAAAGAAAAGGAAGTTAAACAATGGTTGCGCAAACTAGAGCTTACTTCAGCATGGCAACAGCTAGATGTAAGATATGGCGATTCAGTAGCACCAAAAAATCTCGTCAGTCTGTATTTTACTCATGAGGCTTACCAATATTTAAATTATGATGCCAATAAATTGCCTGAATTTGGAGCAACGCCTTTTTCTGGCACACCTCAATCAAGGCTTGCTTTACATATTAATTTGAAAGAGGAGAAATTCCCTACGACTAACAAAATTCACGCTATGATAATGATAGCTGGTGACGATAAAAAAAAATTGAAAAAGCAATTAGAAGCAATAGCAGGTGATGATATTAAAACTTTCAACTCCAACAAAAGAGAAACTCCTGTGCGTGGAAGAATAGGTCATGCTTTTGTTCAATGGGGAGAACGTAAGAAAGTGGGGCCATTTGGATTTGTTGATAAGGCTAGTAATCCACTATTTTTTCCTGGGCCAAATAAAGAAATTCCTGAAGAAGAGATAGCTCAGCTAGATTCTATATTAATTAAAGATCCTAATGGAGCTAAATGGAACAGTTGTGGTAGTTTTTTAGTCTTTTTAAAACTAAAACAAAATGTACAAGCATTTACAAAAGACCTTGAAAACATAAAGACAGCCACTGGTTATAATACAGATATGGCGAAAGCCTTTATCGTTGGGAAATTCCCTCATAAGAAAGGCAATGACGATTTATATCTCTCAAAAATGAAAAACTGCCCTATGCATACCTCTCATATAGCGTCTGCTAAAGCTAAGTATGATAAAATACACAATGTTCCAATGGCCAGAAGAGGGATTAACTATAAAGATTCCAAAGACAATCAAGGTCTTTTATTTATGTCCTTTCAATCAAATATCAGTACTCAATTTGAAGTTTTAGTAAACCAATTTTTTACGAATCGAAAAGATTTACAGGTAGATCCTTTGCTCTATAACCATTCTTTAAAACCAGCATTAGCTTTTGATTATCCTAAAACAGAGGAAAAGAAGGAAAAGGAGAAAGAAAAGAATGCTAAAATCCAACTTGAAAAACCATTCGTAACTTTACAAAGAGGTTGGTATTTTTTTGCCCCTTCTATTTCATCGATTAAAAAATTGTGAGACAGTGTGATGATTGTTTATTAACGTCTTGTAGGCATCCATCAAACCATCCCCACAAATCAGCTTACAAAATAATAGAAGCTAATGAGTTTATGTAATAGATTAGGGATCTTTTTTTTTTCATGCTTTTGTTGTTTGTTTGCGCAGGCCCAGCATCAGCCAACATTATGGTTTAATGTATTAGATAAAGAGGCTGGTTTGTCTAGTAATACCAATATTACAGGTGTGTTTCAGGATTCAGAAGGTTTTACTTGGATAAGTACTTATGGAGCAGGTCTTAATCAATTTGACGGTGTAAGTGTTAAACATTTCCGAATGGACTCCGCCGATTCTACCAGTTTGAGTAGTAATCAGGTATATGGAGATTTTTTTGAAGATAGGAACAAAAATATCTGGTTTTGTACCGCTAAGTCCATTGAATGTTATGTAAGAAAAAAAAATCACTTTAGACATTTTGAAGTAGTGAAATCTGCTGGCAAATCCATTGAACAATATGCGGGTTTGTTTTTTTTAGAGCGAGATTCTTTTCTATGGGGGCAGGCGGAAATGGATAGTGTTTTATTTAGATACAATATTTTTGATACTAAAGACCAAAAAGAAATTGGTTATACGAAATACAATATAGCCCTTATACCTGGTATTCAAGCTGATGGAGTACTTAAATATATTTTTTCCATTGATGGCTCCAAATCTGCTGGATTAGAGTTGTTTGAGTTAGATCGACAAGGCAATATCATCAGACAAGAGAACTATTTCCACAAGGAATCTTCCGCTTTAAAATTAAATATTCATAGTGTTGTTTTTAAAAACGAAAAAGAAGTGTGGCTCTCTACTTCACAGGGTCTTTTTTCTTGGGATTTAAAAAACGAGCCAGTTCTTAATCCTTTACTTTCAGATCCCCTCCATCAAAGTATCTTGTTAGATACTGCCTCATTGCTAATTAAGAAAGGTCATAAAAAAGGGTTTATCTCCTTTGATGAAAAGAATCAGATACTTAGGCCTGTAGATGTTTTTGTGACATCAAAATTTGATGGCTCTATTGCTCCAACCATAAAAAAACCTTTTGGGTATAGCCAAAATATTTTGTGGATGGAATACCAAAAAAGTGGATTGGTATTTTGTAACCCTAAAAAGGCTAAATTTCGCTATTTGCAAAAGCCAAAATTAACTACGACCAATTACAGTTATCGGTCCATACTACAAACTAGCAATAAAAACATCTGGTACATCACTTATCCTATGGGACTTGTACAGTGCGACCCACAAGGAAACCTACTTAGGGCTTGGGAAAAAATAAACGCTCCACTAAAATGAAATAAATAAACTACAAACAGTAAGTTTACTGCATTACTTATTTATTCCCAAGCCCTTAACTATTTCACGACGAAGGATAGCCTTTCTTCCATTCCATCAGAACAAATATTTGATATATATGAAGATAAGCAAAAAAACATCTGGATGGGAACAGCTACCTGTGCAGCACGTTATAATTCAGCGACTAATCAATTTGACCCCATTTTAGACACGCAAAATCAACCTGTTCCATACGTGCAGCAATTGCTTACTTTATCTAATGGAACTTTATTAGCAATAAGTTATACCCAGGGAGTTTATAAAGTAGTACAACAGGGAAAGAAATGGGTGATGCAAGCACTTTATTTATTTAAAGATAAAAGAGGCTACTTTACGATTTATGAAGATAATTTCAAGCAAGTTTATCTTGGTTTAGATAATAGAAAAATAGAAGTTTATCAATTAGATAAGGACTCTTTACAATTCTTACAAACGCTTCCTATCTCTGGTACCATTAATGGGTTTCAGGAAGACAAGAACGGGCATACGCTGTGGATTGCTTCGACAGAAGGGTTATTATCATTGGATAAAAGGTCATTAGAAAAAGAACCTACTGTCTATAATCAAAAGCATGGATTAATCGACAATTCAATTCAAAGCATAGCCGCAGATAAGAATGATAATTTTTGGCTAGGGACAAAAGGGGGATTAACGTTTTTTAATCCAAAAGATACCCTATTTCGGTATTTTACAAAAAGTGATGGTGCTGTATCTATAGAATTTAATGAAAAAAGTACAATGGTTCAGGAAAATGGGGCTATTTGGTTTGGCGGTAATAATGGAATAACAATTGTTGAGGAACCTGAAAAAGTAAGCTTTTCCCAAAAACCAGTTATTATCCAAATAACGGATTTTAAAATTAATGATGAAGCTCCTTTAGCCTTAGAAGACACCTGTTTTTATACAGGTGCAAATAATATAAGCGAGATACAACATCTAAAGTTATCCCATACAAAAAACACCTTATCTTTTAATTTTACTGCTATTGATTATAGTGCCCCTGATGCCACTCAACTTAAATATAAGCTGGAGCCTTATGATAAAAATTGGGTGCAATTAGAAAAGGGAGAACTCGGTTTTTCTAGGTATGCCAACTTGCCGACAGGTAGTTATAAATTTAAAATTAAAGGCGCAAATAGTGATGGCTATTGGCATCCGAATGCTACCAAAGAATTACAAATCACTATTATTCCTCAATTAATAGAACGGACTTGGTTTCAATTGTTATTAGGTATCCTTGGCTTATTAATAGCTTGGACGGTTTACAAATTTCACATCCATCAAATCCGAGAAAAGGCGATTCTTAAGACTCGGGTGGCAGAAAATAAAATGGCTGCCTTAAGAGCGCAAATGAATCCTCATTTTGCCTTTAACAGTCTGCAATCTTTAAATGGCTTTATTGTAAATAATGATAAAATTGGTGCAGTGGAGTATGTTAGTCAATTTTCTGACCTGATGCGCATGATCTTAGAAAATAGCCGAAAGAATAAAATTCCATTAGAGCAAGAAATCAATTTACTTGAACTGTATATAGAAATTGAAGTACTTCGATTTGCCAACCCTTTTAATTATGAAATCATTATTGATGAACAAATAGATACTTTTGATATTCAAATCCCAGCAATGCTATTACAGCCATTTGTAGAGAATGCCATTAAGCATGGACTTTTTCACAAAAAAGAGAAAGGGAATTTATTGATTACTTTTAAAAAAGAAGCTAATTTTTTGATATGCAGTATTCAAGATGATGGTGTCGGAAGAGCTGAATCTCATAGAATGAATGCACAAAAAGGTAGAAAACATAAATCAAGAGGTCTGGAAATAATCAAAGAACAATTGGAAATTTTTCAACAATCAGGCTTTGGTAAGGTGGATTATAAAATAATTGATTTATATAGTCCTGACCAAAGATCTATTGGTACAAAAGCAGAAATTACGCTTCCTATATAATAGCAGCCCAATTTTTTTTAGGTATCCATCAATATAGCAACAAAAAGGTCCATTTGGGGTAGTTGCAGGTTATACCAAAATTTACTTTGTTACAACTACAGGAATTATATGAGGCTGTCCTCCAGCAAAAATTAGATAAATCAAATTTTAGACGAAAATTTCTAAAAATGAATCTTTTAATTAACACCAATAAAAAACAAGAAAACGTTTCTCATAGAGCAGCTAAACTATACTGCTTTGATGAAAAAATATATAACGTTTTACTAGAGAAAGGATTTATTTTTGAAGTGTAAAACAACCTTGTTCATTAATAGACAATTTCAATCATCAATTTTCAAGCTGTTATTAATGAACAAGGCTATTTTTTTTGCTCAACTAGGCTGGAGTAATTCAAACCTCCAAAAAATACATCTCAACAGCCCCCTTATTTTTGGCATCTATCTCTCCACGGTAGGTAAATTTAAAATCATCTTTAATCAAGTTATAAGTAGTTTTCGATACATTAATTTTATTAGGAATGCTATTACTTTCCATCCGACTTGCGGTATTAACCGTATCGCCCCAAATATCATAAACAAACTTTTTTGTCCCGACTACCCCTGCTACTACTGACCCACTATGCAAGCCTATACGCATCTGCCAGTAAGCCTCCCCCTTCGCTTTTTTGGCGGTATAACGGGTTTGAATATAATCCATCATGTCTAAAGCTGCTAGTGCGGCATCGTGTGCGTGCGTAGTATTTGGGGTGGGTAAACCTCCTGCACACATATAGGCATCTCCAATGGTTTTGATTTTTTCCAGACCGTACTTATCCATGATAACATCAAAGGCTTTAAAACATTCATTCAGTTCTTTGACTAATTTTTCAGGTGGCATATTGGCAGAAAGACCAGTAAAATTTACAAAATCAGCAAAAAGAACCGTCGTGCTATCATATTTTCTAGGGGTAGAAGTCCCTTTTTCTTTTAATTCTTTTGCAGTAAGGGCTGGCAAAATATTCAATAATAAATTATCCGATTTTTGCTGCTCTTTTTGAATCTTTTTTTTCTGGGTGGCTAAAATCCGATTGGTTCGCCGACTATAGATTAAACCTGCCCCAATTAGTCCCATAATTAATAATAATAAACCACCTAATCCATATAGAAATTGTTGAAAATCTTGCTGCCTATCTAAATCCATTTGTTGGATTTTATTATCTTTTTGTAGGAGCGTATTTTTTTGTGCCTCTTGTTTTAATAAGGATTCTTTTTTATCCAAATCTAGTTGCTGTAGTTTTTCTTTTTGAGACAAGGTCATTAATTGTCGTTCTTGTTCTGCGGCTACTAATCCTTGCCGAGCTAATAGTAATTGTTGCTGGGTTTGTTTGGCTAATAATTGCTGATTACTTATCCTTGACTCTTTTACTTCCTGTTCTTTTTTTAATAAAGCTAGTTGTTGTTCTTGCTGATTGGTGGTCAACTTTAAATTATTGAAGGCTAATAATTGTTTTTCTCCTTCTATTTCTAATTGCTGAATCATCAAGTCTTGAATTTCTTGATTGATGAGTAAAGAACGGATTTCCGTCTCTGCGGCGGCTAATGCTTTTCGTTCTAAAAACAATGCCTCTTGTTGTTGATCTTCAATTTGGTGTAAGGAATCTTGTAATTCAAAATGTTTTTGATAATAATCTAAGGCCGTTCGGTACTCATATAAAGCAGCATGTACCTGTGCCGCCGTATAATAAGCATTACTTAATAATTTGAATTGCTGATGTGTAATTGCATTTTTCGTAGCTAATTGATTGTAATTTAGGGCATTATACAAATCTCCATTTTTCAAATATACATTGGATAATAAATGATGAATCTGGCTCTTTTCGGCTGCCTCTATTTCTTTTAGTAAATCTTCGGCTATGGTAAAAGCCCGGATGGCAGCGTCGGTATTCCCTAAATTAAAATAGGCAATTCCTATATTCATTTGCAATAAAGCTAGGGTTTCATAATCCGTTTCGGGGGTTAAATCATAGCCTTTTTCAAAGTATTCAATCGCCTGCTGATGCTCCTCTAAAAAATTATAATTATACCCGATGTTATTATATAAAATAGCTTGTTCTGCATTTGGCTTACCTGCATGTTCCATCATAGATAATAGTCTTTGACTATACTCTTGTGCCTTATCATATTGTTTTGCTTTTTGATAGGCATTCACTATGTCTTGAAAAATATTTAAGCGAGCATTGACATTTTCTTTTGTTAAAAAAGGGAGTTGTTTGGAGTAGTAAATAAAAGCGGTATCAGGTTGTAATAATTCGGTATATGCGTTTCCCAATTTTTCGTAAAGGTCTTTAGAAGAACTTGATATAGCTGCCAGTTGGTAATAGGGTAAAGCATCTGCAAATAACTTTTCCCGATCATAAATATCCCCAATAATTGTGCTGACAACTACTAAGCGAGTGGTACTATTTGTTTGTTTTAATAAAGCTGATTCTTCTAGCAAATAGCGCAAGGCTTTTGGCTTATCTCCCTTTTTCAATTCTACTTCTCCCATAAAAGCGAGTGCTTTTTGAATTCCAGCATTAAATTTTAATTGTTTGGCTAAGGTATAGGCATTTTCGAATTCGATGTTCGTCGCCTCGTAAGTGGTCGCTTTTTTGGCATTTTCCAGATATTGGAGAACGGTCGTCGTATCTTGCGACCAAGCATAAAAGGCAGATAGCAAAAGAAAAAAGAAGGTGATATTTAATTTTATATACGCCATTTTTAGCTGGTAAAGCAACTGTAACACAACTCTCTGAGTTGTGAGCTTGCACAACTCAGAGAGTTGTGTTACAGTTGTTTAGTTCAAATTATAGTTTACCCCAAACCTAAAATTGAAAAGTGGTTGTGGATTATATAACAATACATCGGGACTTTCATTGGCATCAATTCCTGCATATTGTTTATTAAACACGTTATTAAATCGTGCATATATCATAAAATTTTGATTGAGCTGGAAATTACCTGTTACATCCAAGGTATAATAACCGGGGTTTCTAATAGATTCCTCTTCTTCTCCTCTATTTAAGGCTTGTTCTATAGACAGAACATTTCTCGTAATAGCCCCAGAAGTCAGCACATTATCTAAGGTAAAAGTAAAAGATTTTATAGGTTTAAATGTAATTTGGGCTTGAGCGATTAAATTCGGATAAGCACGTAGCCCGTCAATCTCTTCTAACTGCATTCTTCCCGTAGTATCAGGATCAGGGGCTGTCTCTAAAGCAAATAATAATTCTTTTCCTTTTGATACATTGAGACTTATTCGGGCATCTAAACCGATGGTGGGAATTAGTTCCTTTAGCCAAAGCATCGATTGAATTCCCGATAATCTAGCAGAAGTAACTTCATCATTAAAATAACCAGCAGTTATGTTACGTGTAGTTATGTTGGGATTGCGTAAAATATCATACACCAAGAAATCAGTAGTTTTTGTATAATAAGCTGCCAAATCCCATTCTATTTTGGGAGAGACAAACCAACGCCAACCAAGCTCATAAGAAAAGGTGCGTTCCGAATTTAAGGGGTTAATTCCTGTCAAAATAGTCGTATAATTATCCTCTTGTACGGTATAAGTAGCTGCTCTAAAATAGGGTGAAGGAATTTTGAAAGCAGTGCTATAACTAGCTCTAAAAGATAAATTTTGTTTCGCCTTATACAAAAAGGCAATCCGAGGATTGATAGAACTAATTTGTTCCGAAAATTCGTTATTATTTCGGTATAAATAAGCCGCACCTAGCAAAATATTCCATTTTTTTAAGGGCAAAAATAATTGAGCAAAAGCATTAAATTCATGATAATCTTGATCTCCAGTTGTTTGGGTTATATTTTCAATAATTGTTCTATTCTCAATAGGAATTGGCTGAAAATCTACAAAAGGTTCTCCTTCACCTCGTTGAATCCTAAGACCTGAATTGATTTCTGCCTTACCAAAGGTGAAATTTAAAGTTTGCTCCAGAGAATATTCAATAGATTTTGCATTAGCAAATCGAACACCGGAAAAGAAGTTGTCATTGATAATGCGTCGCAAAGAATCTGCGGAGAACCTATCTACCATATCTAAGGAATTGAGGGTTAAAATATTAAATACATTGTCTATCGTTGGGCTGATATAAGTGGAAGAAGTCGTATTATCCATGTTGTATTTTAAAAAATTTAAGCAGGTCTGCGCAGTTAAATTTTTAAATTCTTTTGTATAAATAATAGACCCTTCTTTGATAGATTCTCCTACACTATTAATGGGAATCGCATAGGAAATAGCAACCGGATTTAATCCTAAAGCACTATGGTCATGCCGAAAAAGATCTTGGTAAGAAAATTGGAAATTTTGGTAGCTTAAGTTGATACCAAAAGAATGACTTACATGCGGAATTTCTCCTAAAACAGGGGTAGTAGTAGTGCTTCTATAATTGGGTGTATTGATTACATCTTGAATTCTATCTGGATTGTTTGCAGCATAATTTTCTATATTATATAAATCGTCATCGTAAAAAATTCGTTGGGTCGTTCTACGGGTATCCGTGCCAAACAAGCGAAATTTGAGTACTTTATTACCCTTTCCTACTTTCCCCCCAAACAAGCTATGGATACTCGTATACCCCTGACTTCCTATATGTAAACTTGTATTGGTAAAAATAGGTCGCTCCGATTCTTCCATCACTATATTAATTACTCCCGTCGTAGCATCTGCTCCATACAAAGCAGCAGTAGGACCATAAATAACCTCTATTCGCGCTGCTTGTTGGATGGGTAATTGAACACCTATCGGCATACCACTAACCATATAGGGTTTAATAGGAATACCATTAATTAATATTTTAGCATAAGCATTACCCAGTAATCCTCGCATCATAAAAGTTTCCCCTTCCAAAGCAGAACCTGGTTGGGAAACTTTAATCCCAGGCAACATTTTTAAGGCATCCATCAGGGTAAGATACCCATTGTTACGAATCTCTTCTCCTTCAATCACATAAATGGAAAACGGTAAATCTTGGATGTCTTTTAAAGACCTACTTGCACCAGATACTTTTTTGCTAATTTGTAACTGCGGATTAGCCAAAATATCTTCCCAAGTCAACTGATCCAAAGGAATCTGCAAGCTATCTTCTTGAGCCATTAAGCCTGTCCATCCTAAAAAACAGAGTAGGAAAAAATAGAAAGTTTTTTTCATGCATTATACTAATAAGGAATGCTGTAATAATAAATGTTTATTCTTGGGTAGATTATTTTGTTCTTAGTTTTCTCTTTGAAAACAGGAGTTATCTCCATATAATGACTGTTTTCAAAGAGGAAAATAAG
>Ga0115031_1002884_pt1 | contig 12809 bp, 8 predicted proteins | sample Maine_Asex4_meta_FD_87301 | JGI IMG/M metagenome (GOLD analysis project Ga0115031, IMG submission 87301) | Marine algal microbial communities from Maine, USA - Maine_Asex4_metaG | ecosystem: Host-associated > Algae > Red algae > Unclassified | place: Maine, USA | collected 2015-01-05 | reverse complement strand
TTAACCGAAATATCCTCGGCACAGTCCACGAAGGTCGGGTCTATATTATCTATTACGGTAACGGTCTGCGTACATGTCGCGGTGTTACCAGAACCATCTCTCACCGTCCAGGTCACCGTAGTGCCTCCCAACGGGAAGGTATCCGGAGCATCATTGGTAACACTTTCTACAAGACAATCATCATCCGTAATTGGTGTCCCAAGTATTATGTTACCTGCATCAATCGAACAACTTCCTGGGCCTAAGATTTCTGAAAGATCACTAGGACACGTTATTGTTGGATTGGTAACATCTGGTATTGTAGAAATCTCAATACTTTGATCAAAGGTACAACCGTTAGCATCAAGAACGACAACGGTGTAGCTGCCTTCGGCCAATTCGCCAAAAGTCCCGTTGGTCTGGTAATTTGCCCCGCTATCAATAGAATATGAGTATGGAGGGATACCGCCGTCGCCCTCAACGGTTACCGTACCTGTAGCGTTACCAAAACAATCCACGTTGTTCTGTGCCGCTATCGACGCGGATACTTTGGTATCCGGTTGAAGTATGGTAGCTGAATTAGTTGTAGTACAACCGTTGGCATCGGTAATGGTCACAGAATAGGTACCTGCTACGACGTTTATTAGATCCTCGTTGGTATCCCCGTTGCTCCAAAGGAACTCGTACTGTGCCGTACCGCCGTTCACGGCCAAGTCCAGGGACCCCGTTGCATCGTCCCTACATAGGATATTTGAGACGGCAATTGCAGAGCTCAGTACGTTAGGTTCATTGATGGTTATTGAGGTACTCGTTGTACATGCCGTTGTTGTATCTGTTACCGTAATGGTATAATCGCCAGCAGGCAGACCGCTGACCGATGTAGTCGTATCAGGAAGCGTATCCCAGCCATAGGTAAAGTTTCCTGACCCACCTGTAACTGTAGCTGTAACGCTACCGTTACTTTCCCCGAAGCAGACCGCAGGGGTAGAGGTTCCGGTAACTGAAAGGTTGTTGCACGTACCTGGGTTTACCGTTACGGTAGCGGAATCGGTACATCCGTTGTCATCTGTTACGGTTATGGTATATGAACCGGCCGTAAGCCCGTTGATATTGGCCGATTCCTGACCTCCTGGAGACCAATCGTAAGTATAAGGTCCCACGCCACCTGTCACGACGGATGTGGCCGTACCATCACTGGTAGCGGGCCCGAGCTCATCGGTTGTTGTAGCTGAAACGTCAATGGCGTTGCTAGGCTCCGTGATGGATATGGTATCCTCCACAGCTTGGCAGACCGTGCCGTCAATGGTCACGCTAACGGTATATACGCCAGCGGACAGATTGGCGAGCGTACTCGTTGTCACGCCTGCATCTACCTGACCGGAAGACCATGTAAAGGTGAACGTAGCGCTAGGGTTTGCCCCGGAATTTGCGGACACGGTCCCCGATCCTGTTGTATCGCCTGTACATAGCACATCGGTGACGTTAGTAATGTTTATTTCGGCATCACAGGTATTTACACATTCGATAACGATGCTCTGGGTCAGTTCACAGCCATTGGCATCGGTCACGGTCACGGTATGCGTACCGTCCGATAGACCGGTCACGTTCGCGGTGGTCTGGCTCCCTGCGGAAGCGCTCCATTGGTACATATAGTCCGAGGTTCCTCCGGATACGATGGCCGTAGCTTGCCCATTTGCACATGCCTGTGCCGTAGTGGCGTCCACCTTCGTTATGTTAAGGCTCAGCGCACTGGCAGGCTCTGAAATAGTGGCACCTATGGACGTCGTACACCCATTGGCATCGGTCACGGTGACATTATAGGCATCGGCAATGACACCCGAAAGATCCTCCGTGGTCGAATTATTTATGTCGTTCCATACAAATGAGTAAGGCTCGGTCCCACCGGTAACGGTAATATCGATACCTCCCGTAGCCTCACTGTTACATGGTGCATCGGTCACGTTCGTTATATTGACAACTAATTTAGGGGGTAATATTAATGTATTGGAGTCACTTTTAACATCGGCTAATGAACACGTTCCGGCTCCATATGATCCAGAATAGGTTAATTCAGCAATAAGATTACCTTCAAAAGCATTGGCACCGGTATAATTAAATGTACCATTTTGAGAATTTGAAATTCCAATTTGGTTACCATTCAATTTGAATATCCAAAGAAAAGAATCTGAAGCAGAAGTACACCCACCTTGATTTAAGTTGCTAGAATAATTGAAAGAATCTGTACACTCAATTCTTGAAATATTAGGCGTTATAACTGGGCAGGGAACACATATAGTAGGGTCATTAAATGTAAGATCGGTTACATTGCAATCCGAATCTTCATAATTAATAACAGCGTTGCCTGGGATTTGATTACCACAAGCGCTTACGCCATCAGATTCTATAGTATATTTAAGTGTAATGGTTTCATCAAAAATATTAGAAACAAACCACGATATATTAGAGCCGGAACTGGTAGTAGTACCTTCACTGGCAGTAATAGAACCGGAAACCAAACTAAACCCATTTTCTAATGTATCTGTTACTAACGATTGCCCTGGAAGCTGAGTTGCAGCAGCTACTAATTTTCCTAAAATTTGATTGTAGATCCCAGTTAAATTGGCATTATTTTCTGTAGAAAATGCCCCAGAATTTTGTATACTATTTAATGTATTTAATGCCACATTTTGTTCTGCCCCATCAATAGCACCAACAAGACCGATTGTAAATATTTTTTGATCATATGAAATACCAGAAACTGTAGTTGTTTGAGCATCGATAGCAGCTTGAATAGCATCTGTTTGACAAATAGTAACTATATCAGTATCAAAACATCTTTCTGTACCAAAAGCAACATTCCTATATGATGATACACCATCAGTTAAAAGTATAATACTTCTAGATGTCTTACAATCAAATGTCCCTTGCGTAGTTAATACATTATCAGCTTTTACAATAGCATCCTCAGTGTTTGTTCCACCATCTGTAACTATATTATTAATGACTGAAATAATAGAATTTTTTCCACTACTGCCCGTTAAGCCAATATCTATAGTTGCAGTAGTAGCAAAGCTAACTATAGATATTTTATTTAAACCTGCTGGATTGTTTGCTGGTAAAAAAAAATTATTTACAAAATCAATTGCAGCATCTTGAGCATATTCAATAGGTTTAGGATCAAAACCAAAACTCATACTCCCTGATCTGTCTATTACTAATACAACTTCTTGAGGTTGCGAAGGTGGGTTACCTGTAATTTCAAGTGTAATGTCAAATTGGTTACAATCAACAGCATTTTCAACTGCAAATTTATTTACAATAACTTCTTGAGCAATTAAGGTGTTAATAGAAAAAAACAAAAAAGCAGCTAAGAGAAAGCTGATTGATTGTTTGCTATGTATATTTTGAAAAAGTAATTTATTTCTCATAACTTTTTTTTAAACGAATTCGATTCCAATAAAATTTAATTTTGTGAAGGATCAGGTATATAAACACTTAAGATTATTTCAGCAGATGTAGACTTACAACTGGTAGAATTTGCTTTAACCTGAATGCACCCCCATGTTTTATATGCTGTACCTTGAGGAACAATAGCATGTAATGTAAATTCTTTCGACTGACCTGCACGAAGTGTTATACTGTTATTTTTTTTAGATGTTTCTTTTGAAAAAGAAGTATAGCCAGTATTTTTGAAGGAAGTGTTTAAGTCAGAATTTTTAATTCTTGATTTACTATATGCATTTTCACTTGTTTTATTTGAACATGGTGATAAAGATTTGGATGCTGTTAAATCATAAGTCGTTGTATTTTGAGATGTGTTTTTTAATGTTAATTTAAAATTCGCACCATCTTTATAAGCGGATTTAAAACTTCTGTTTTTTTCAACAGAAAGTTCCGCACTGCAGTTTTGTGAATTTTTAATTAATACATCTTCTTTTGAAGTGAATCCTGCTATAATTACAGCGAAAATTCCTAATATTATTGTTCTTATCATTTTTATAAATTTTTATGATATATCTTATATGACACAAAATTTAGTTTTAGGTCACAATTTATAAATTTAAATTCAATAAAAATATAAAAGTCTGAATTAAAACTCTATATAGTTATACTCAATACTCTTTATTTTAATTCTATATTAAGTTTTTAAATCTTTTTGTTTATTATATTAGACAAATAAATTGAATTTCTTGGATAAAAACAACTTTTTATCGAGTAAATGTGTATTTAATCGATAATATGAAAGATTTAATAATAGTAAGGCATGCAAAATCATCATGGGAACATGATATTATAGATCACCAAAGACCACTTAAAAAGCGAGGTTATAACGATGCTAATTTGGTCTCAAAGTTTTTAAATAAAAAAGGACTTTTAATTGATTTGGTAATTACAAGTGATGCTGTTCGCGCAAAATCGACGGCTAAAATTTTTATTTTAAATTTAAATATAAAAAACAAAATTGTTGAATTTAATCATGATTTATATGATTTTTCAGGTTCAGACCTCTTAGAGGTAATTAAATCCTGCAATGATAGTATTAACACACTCATGCTTTTTGGACACAATCATGCCATAACAGCTTTTGTTAATACATTTGGAAATAAATATATAGATAATGTGCCAACATGTGGCGTGGTAATTATAGAATTTGATATTACTAAATGGCGTGATTTAAAACCAGGGAAAACTTTAAATCATATATTTCCAAGAGATTTAAAATCTTAAACATCTTTTAAAATCAATTCTTCACAAACTTTAAAATTTTACAATAGCTTAACTATTAAAAAGCGCATTTTTTTACTTAAATACAATATATTTGTTTTAAGTAAGATTAAAGAACTATTTAATGACTAAAACTGAAATTTCAAATAATAACAGCTATATAAATAGAGAAATTAGCTGGCTACAATTTAATGCAAGAGTTCTGCAAGAAGCAACCGATGAAACAGTACCTTTAATTGAAAGGTTACGTTTTTTAGGTATTTTTTCTAATAATCTAGATGAATTTTTTAAAGTTCGATACGCTACAGTAAAACGTATTGTTGAAGCTGGTAAAGGTGGAAAAAGCGAATTAGGAGGTATTAAAGCTAAGGAATTGCTCGAAATTATTACTCAAATTGTTATCAAACAACAAAGTGAAAGCGTTGCTATTTTAGAAACTATTGATAAAAAGTTAAAAGAAGAAAATATTTATATTATTGATGAAACGCAAATTGACGATGTTCAAAGTGAATTTATTAAACATTATTTCTATAAAATAGTTAGTCCTGCATTAGTCACCATCATTCTTAACGATTTGGTTGTATTGCCTAATTTAAAAGATAGTGCAGCGTACTTGGCAGTAAGGATGTTAATGTCTGGTGATGATAAACAGTTTGCATTAATTGAAATCCCAAAAACAGTTGATCGCTTTGTAGAGCTTCCTAAACAACATGATAAGAGTTATATCATTATGGTTGACGATGTTTTACGCTATTGCCTAAGTGATATATTCAATATTTTTGATTATAAATCGATCACTGCTCATATGATAAAAATTACCAGAGATGGTGAACTGGATTTTGAAAGTGATTTAAGTAAAAGTTTTATTGAAAAGATTTCTGACAGTGTTAAACATAGGCAATTGGGAGAGCCTGTAAGATTTGTTTACGATAAAACTATACATAATGAAACATTACGGTATTTAATGTCTAAAATGGGTATTGACGATACAGATAGTATAATTCCTGGTGGTCGCTATCATAACAGAAGAGATTATATGGGTTTCCCTAGCTTAGGAAGAACAGATCTTTTGTATGATAAAATTGAAGCATTACCTGTTAAAAACTTAAGTCCACAAAAAAGTATTTTTAAAGCTATTGCCAAAAAAGATTATTTGCTCCATGCACCATATCAAACATTTTCATACGTTGTTAAGTTTTTGAGGGAGGCAGCATTAGATCCAAAAGTAAGAACTATTAAAATTACTATTTATCGTCTTGCTGAAATTTCTCATGTGGCAAGTTCGCTTATTAATGCAGCAGTAAACGGTAAATCTGTAACCGTTTCTATAGAACTACGCGCAAGGTTTGATGAGCAAGCTAATATTAATTATGCGCAACAAATGAAAGATGAAGGTGTAAACCTAATATTTGGGGTTACTGGGCTAAAAGTGCACAGTAAAATGTGTGTTGTAGAGCGTGAAGAAGATAAAAAATTGAAACGTTATGGTTTTATTAGCACAGGAAATTTTAATGAATCTACAGCAAAAATCTACACAGATTATACTTTATTAACATCTAATAAAAAAATACTTAAAGAGGTAAATAAAATCTTTGGTTTTTTTGAAACTAATTATAGAATTTACAGATATAAGCACTTAATCGTTTCTCCGCATTATACAAAAAATTCAGTTTTCAGATTAATTAATACAGAAATTGAACATGTAAAACAAGGTAGAGAAGGATTAATTAGACTTAAAATGAATAGTATATCAAGCTACCCCATGATTGATAAGCTTTATGAAGCAAGTAGAGCAGGTGTTAAAATACAAATGATTGTGAGAGGTATTTGCTGTTTAATCCCTGGGATAAAAGGTATGAGCGAGAACATTGAAGTTATTAGTGTAGTCGATAAGTTTTTGGAGCATTCTAGAATCTATATATTTGGAAGTAATGATGATTCAAAATTATATATATCCTCAGCAGATTGGATGACTAGAAATATTGAAAATAGAGTAGAAGTAAGCTGCCCTATTTATGATAAAGACATAAAAAAAGAAATTATAGATACGTTTAACATCAGTTGGAACGATAATGTAAAAGCAAGAATCTTGAACGATTCGCAAGAAAACCACTATCGTGTCAACAATAAAGAGAAAGTAAGATCACAATTTGCTATCTACGACTATTACATTAATAAACTAGAAAATTAATATGCTCTCAATAAAAAAATATGCAGCCATTGATATTGGATCAAATGCGGTAAGATTACTAATTTCGAATATTATTGAGCAAAAAGGACAGCCTGTTCAGTTTAAAAAAAACTCACTTGTTCGTGTACCCATTCGCTTAGGAGCAGATGTTTTTATTAAGAATAAAATTTCCAAAGAAAACACACAACGTATTTTGGATACGATGTTAGCATTCAAATTACTAATGAAATCACATAAAGTCTTTAAGTATAAAGCATGTGCAACATCTGCAATGCGAGAATCAAACAATGGGAAAAAAGTTGTAGATTTAGTCTTAGGGCATGCCGGAATACGTATTGATGTTATTGGAGGTGAGGAAGAAGCTGCCATTATTGCAGCAACAGATTTAAACAAATATATAGACCCAAATAAAACATATCTATATGTTGATGTTGGTGGCGGAAGTACAGAGTTCACCGTTATAGATCAAGGCAACCAAGTTGCTTCTAGATCGTTTAAAATAGGAACCGTACGTTTATTAAACGATATGGTAAAAAAAGAAACTTGGCAGGAATTACAAGATTGGATAGGGAGCCATGCCAAAGGGTATCATAAGTTAGATGTAATAGGTTCTGGAGGAAATATAAACAAAATATTTAAAGTGTCTGGTAAGGCAATGGGCAAGCCATTATCTTTTTTTTATATGACATCCTATTACAATATGCTACAAACTTATTCTTACGAAGAGCGTATTACTGAACTATCGCTAAATCAGGATAGGGCAGATGTTATTATTCCGGCAATGCGTATTTACCTTTCAGCGATGAAATGGAGTGGTGCAAAAAACATATACGTACCAAAAATCGGACTTGCAGATGGAATCATTAAAAGTATATATTATGATACAGTTTCTAGTAATACACAGTAAAATTCTGCACTTTAGCTTGTATAATTTTAATCTTTTAAATTTATAATATATCTTCGTACTCTTATAATTAATAAACCCAAATCTATTAATAATTAAATAGGCGTAAAATATTCTTGTAATCTATGACTTCATAATGATTTGGCCTATAATGTCTTATGGATTAAACTAAATAACAACAAACAGATGAAAAAAATATTTTTATTAACAGTGCTATTTGGTTTTACATTTCACGTGTTTTCTCAAGAAGATATCGCGATTAAGGCTTCAAAAAAAGTTCAAGATACTGTAAAAGTTAAAGAAAAATGGTCTGCTTCTAATGGTATAAAATATGGTATTAGAGGCGGTTTTACCATTTCGCACTTAGATTTTGAAGGTGATATAATTTCGAAAAACAAACATAGAAACAGTATGTACGTTGGTTTTTTAGCAAATATTGGGCTATCAAGAACATTATCAGTTGTTCCAGAAATACAGTTTTCTGCTGAAGGAGCAAATGAGGAAACCCTGCATTTGGATTACATACAAATGCCTGTTTTATTACGATTTAGATTTAGCGAAAAATTTCATGCAGGGATAGGACCTCAAATAGGGTGGAATGTTGTGAAATTTGAAGATGGTCTTAGGGATTTTGGATATTCTGCTGTTATTGGTGCCGATTACAAAATTAACTATGCTATTTTTTTGGATGTGAGATATAATTACGGAATAAAAAATGTTTTTGATGATGCCGCAGGTTTTGTTGCAAAAAACAGAAATATCCAATTAGGTATTGGTTTTAAATTTTAATTTATAAATTCCAAATTCGCTAAACACCACGCATTATATTACACCGCTTTTTATTTCTGAAAATTAATGTTTTAGAATTATATATTTATAATAAATTCTAACATTGGTATTAAAAATATAATTCCTTTTTTATATATATTTTTTTTTCTAAAAATTATGTAATCGTATTTGCATAAAACATTTTACTCCAAATATATAATTAGAAAAAAAATTAAAATTTGCTATATAATATTAAAAGATATTTTGCTAAATTATTAATGCTTTAAAATTAAGCAAGATTTTAAAAAATAAACAAGGATTTTTTAATAACATCTAGTTTTTTTATTACTCTATAAAGTTTTTGTTTTATTTAATTAATATCGAAAAAGCCATTGTTTTTAGATGCTTTTTTTATTTAAATCACCGATATTTGCTTTTAGACAAACCAATTAAAGAAAATGATTATGGCAATGAATAAAAATACAGTATTAGCTTGGGCAACCATTTTAATGATTATTATGGGGGTACTGTTAATTTTAATGGGGGCATATAGGTATAATGATGTTGCTGGCTGGGGCTTTGCAACAGTTGGTATAGGGTTTTTAGCAATTGCTTGGGTGTTTAATGCTTTAAAAGGAAGGGTTTAATGGGCACAATTTTAAGTGGCAGTAAATCCTTAAATACTCACCTCAATGAATGTTTTTATTTATTGAATTAGTATAAATTATAATTTAAATGATAAAATAAACCTTTAAAACTCTAATAATATATTAAATAGAAATGAGTGACGATAAAAAAGTGATTTTCTCAATGTCTGGTTTAACAAAGACATTTTCTGGTGCTAATACACCAGTTTTAAAAAATATTCATTTGAGCTTCTTTTATGGAGCCAAAATTGGGATTTTAGGTCTTAATGGATCAGGGAAATCTACTCTACTAAAAATTATAGCTGGTGTAGATAAGAATTTTCAGGGTGATGTTACATTCTTACAAGATTATTCCGTAGGTTATTTGGAGCAAGAACCAAAGCTTGATGATGATAAAACCGTTATGGAAGTGGTTAAGGAAGGTGCTGCAGAAACAGTTGCTATTCTCGATGAGTATAATAAAATTAACGATCAATTCGGTTTAGAGGAAGTGTATTCCGATGCTGATAAAATGGAGAAGTTAATGAATCGTCAAGCGGAACTTCAGGATCAAATTGATGCTTCAAATGCTTGGGAACTGGACACAAAATTAGAGATTGCCATGGATGCGTTGCGTACACCTGATGGAGATAAAAAAATCAGTGTTCTTTCTGGCGGTGAAAAACGACGTGTCGCATTATGTCGTTTACTTTTAAAAGAACCAGATGTGCTTCTTTTAGATGAGCCTACTAACCATTTGGATGCTGAATCTGTACATTGGTTAGAGCATCATTTAGCACAATATAAAGGCACTGTAATTGCAGTAACACACGACAGATATTTTTTAGATAACGTTGCAGGTTGGATTTTAGAGTTGGACAGAGGTGAAGGTATTCCTTGGAAAGGGAATTATTCATCTTGGTTAGATCAAAAATCAAAGCGTATGGCTAAAGAAAGTAAAACAGCTTCTAAACGCCAAAAAACATTAGAACGTGAGTTGGAATGGGTACGTCAAGGTGCTAAAGGTCGCCAGACAAAACAAAAAGCCCGTTTGAAGAGTTATGATAAGTTAATGAGCCAAGGCCAAAAGCAACTTGATGAAAAACTTGAAATATATATTCCAAACGGACCGCGTTTAGGTACTAATGTAATTGACGCTAAAAGTGTTGTTAAAGGTTATGATGATAAATTATTATACGACGATTTAAATTTTAGTTTACCACAAGCAGGGATTGTTGGTGTCATTGGACCAAATGGTGCGGGTAAAACCACCATTTTCAGAATGATTATGGGCGAAGAAACACCAGATAAAGGTGAGTTTGAAGTTGGTGAAACTGCGCAATTGGCTTATGTCGATCAAAAGCATTCTAATATAGACCCTGAAAAAACAATTTGGCAGAACTTTAGTGATGAACAAGAATTGATTATGATGGGCGGAAAGGAAGTAAATTCTAGAGCGTATTTAAGCCGATTTAATTTTTCTGGAGGCGAACAAAACAAAAAAGTAAAATTGCTTTCTGGTGGTGAACGTAACCGTTTGCATTTAGCCATGACACTTAGGGAAGAGGGTAACGTACTACTTTTAGATGAACCTACAAATGACCTTGATGTGAATACATTACGAGCATTAGAAGAAGGTTTGGAAAACTTCGCAGGTTGTGCCGTAGTTATTAGTCACGATAGATGGTTTTTAGATAGAATATGTACGCATATTTTAGCTTTTGAAGGCGATTCTCAAGTTTATTTCTTTGAAGGTAGTTTTTCTGATTATGAAGAAAATAAGAAGAAAAGACTTGGTGGTGATTTAATGCCTAAAAAAATCAAGTATAAGAAATTAGTAAGATAATTTATTAGAAAATTATAAGTAAAACGCTCACTTTTCAGTGAGCGTTTTTTTTATTATGAAAGTAAGATGAATTAATCTATCCAAATCGTTTTAGTATTTGTAAACTCACGAATGCCATATCCAGAAAGTTCACGACCGTAACCACTCGTTTTTATACCTCCAAATGGTAATCTAGGGTCTGATGCTACTAATTTATTTACATAACTATTTCCAGCTTCAAGTTGTAAAGCTACTTTTTCGCCGCGTTCTTTATTTTCAGTAATTACACCAGAACCTAGACCAAACTTAGAGTTATTAGCCAATTTAATTGCATGGTTTTCATCTTTGGCTTTAATTACTGATGCAACAGGGCCGAATAATTCTTCATCAAAAGCTTCCATTCCAGACTCTAAATCTGCTAAAATAGTTGCTGGATAATAAGCGCCTTTTATATCGGGAATTTCTCCACCAATAACAAGTTTACCACCTTGGCTAACTGTTTTTTCAACTTGTTCGTGCAATTCATCTCTTAAATCCATTCTAGCTAGAGGACCATAATATGTGTTTTCATCAGTAGGTTCTCCCATTTTTACAGCCTTCATCTTCTCTGTAAATAATTTTAGAAAATTATCATAAATAGGTTCTAAAACAATGAATCGTTTTGCTGCAATACAAGTTTGTCCGTTGTTTTGTAAACGCCCGTGTGTTGCTAAATCTGTAGCTTTTTCTAAATCGGCATCATCTAAAATCACATAAGCATCACTTCCTCCTAATTCCAAAACAGTTTTCTTTAAGTTTTTACCAGCAATTGATGCTACAGATTGACCTGCAGGTGCACTTCCTGTTAAAGTTACAGCAACTATATGTTTGTTTTCGATAATCAATTCAACAACATCTGAACTCACATTCAAATTACTAAAAATGCCTTTTGGAAATCCTGCATCTTCTATCGCTTTCTCTAAAGCAAAAGCACAACCTTGCACATTTGAGGCATGTTTTAAAATACCCGTATTTCCTGCCATTAAAGCTGGGACTAAAAATCGTATCACTTGATAAAACGGGAAATTCCACGGCATTATAGCCAAAATAACACCTAACGGTTGAAATGTAACGTAACTCTTGTGAGCTTCAGTTTTAACGTTTTCATTAGCTAATAAATCTGCTGTATGATCTGCATAATACCGACAAATCTTAGCACATTTTTCAATTTCTTTCCTAGCTTGAACAATCGTCTTTCCCATTTCTTGAGTCGCCAGTTGTGCATATTCTTCATTTCGTTTATCAAAAATATCTGCTAGCGCATTCATTAATTTTGCACGCTCATCATAACTTGTATGTCGCCATGAATTATAAACGGAATTTGCTTTTTCTATTTTTGATACGACTTCAGATGTTTGCAAACGATTATACGTTTTAATAGATTCCTCTGTAGCTGGATTTATTGTGGTTACTGAACTCATTATTTAATATTTTTTGAAAATTCTTTAATTATAACATTTAATATTTCATGATTTAACGAATAATCTACCGCTAAATCTATAATTTGCACACCTGATGCATCTAAGGCGGTTTCCAAATCAATAGTAAAATCTGCTACCGATTTTGGTTGATAACCTGTCGCACCAAAACTTTCAGCATATTTTACAAAATCAGGATTTTTATATTCTAATCCGTATTTCGGAAAACCTTCGCCTTCTTGTTTCCATTGAATCATTCCATATGCGTTGTCATTCAAAATAATAACCACTAAATCCAATTGTAACCTTACGGCAGTTTCAATTTCTTGTGAAT
>Ga0115031_1002881_pt1 | contig 12816 bp, 11 predicted proteins | sample Maine_Asex4_meta_FD_87301 | JGI IMG/M metagenome (GOLD analysis project Ga0115031, IMG submission 87301) | Marine algal microbial communities from Maine, USA - Maine_Asex4_metaG | ecosystem: Host-associated > Algae > Red algae > Unclassified | place: Maine, USA | collected 2015-01-05 | reverse complement strand
GCTGCGCTGGCTGAAGGCGCTGCGCGAGACGGGCTCGACCAGCGGCCCGATCGAGCCGAGCCACGCGGCCTCCCCGCGCTCGAACATGCGGGCGATGCCGTGCTCGTCCGCGGGACGGGCGAGATTGTTCGGCAACCCGAACCGGCGCCCGCCGGTGGTCGAGGAGATCGCGAGCTCGGTCAGGTTCGCGATGTCGCGCGAGGTGCCGGCGGCATCGTGGGCGGCCAGGATGCCGGGGCGTTGCGCGCGCAGCGCGTCGTGCTCGGACCGGTCCATCGGGATCAGCGTGTCGTGGCAATCCATGCCGCCGTACAGGTAGAGGCAGACGAGGGTCTTGCCGGCACCGCTCGCGGCGCTGGCCGCGCGGGGCAGGCCGACGGCGGTGGAGGCAGCGATGCCGAGGGCGGCGGCGCCGAGGCCGAGCACGCGGCGGCGGGCGGGGTCGTGGTGGTCATCGAAGGTCATGCGGGGAATTTTCCGTGGCCGATGTGAGCGAAAGAGCGTCGATCAGTGGACGACGGAGAAGCAGGGTGCGGTCACGGTCATCACCATCGCGAAGCGTGCGCGTCGCAGGTGATCTTCGTCCTCTGTGCCGGACAGCACCTCGATCCGATCGACGGCGTCCTCGATGTCCGCAGCCACCGCCGGGTGCATGCGGTCGGCGCAGAAGTACAGGTTCAGCTTCGCGACCAGCTGGCTCGGTCGATCCCCGAGCGCGGCGTAGTCGCTCAGGTCGACGGAGTAGCTCGGCCCGGTGGGTGAGCCGCGCTGGCGCGTTCGATCCCAGATGTACTCCAGCATGAAGCTGGCGAAGCGCTCGCGCGAGCTGGACATGATGATCTGCAGTTCCGGGGCGGTGAGACCCAGTGCGCCGGTATCGGTCCCCGGCGCGACGTAACCGGGGCGGTAGAAGTTGAACACCGAGGGCGAGCGGTACGGGTGCATGCCGAGCTCGGTGTGGACCGATTTGCTGGAGTTGAACAGGTAGGCCTCGAACTCGGAGGAGATGTCGCTCAGTCCCGAGGTGCGCCCCCAGGCGGCGAACTGCAGCAGCGGCTCCCGGATCTTGCCCGTGGTCGGTCCGTCCGCACCGTCGAACAGCGTCTCGTCGAGCAGGATCGCCGCGATCGTGGCCGACAGGTCTCCGCGTCTGCCGAGGCCGAAGTCGCGTCCGTTGGGGGCGGTGTGGAGGCCGGTCTCGAAGGCGGTCGCGACGCGCGCCACGTAGGCGGGATCCGGGTGGCTGGCCGTGAAGCGACGGATCAGCTGACCGGCGATGAACGGGGCGACGTTGTCGTGCGCCATCAGGCGATCGAGCGCCATGCGCACGCTCGTGGGTCCATCCGTTCCGGCCGGGATCGTCAGGCCCAGGAAGGATTTCTCGCGTTCGGAGTGGTGCCGGTCGTAGTGCTGCAAGCGCTCGTGGCGAGCATCGGGGTCGGCGTTCCTCAGGTAGAAATCGGTGCCCTTGTAGCCCAGCCCGGTGAAGACCCGGGCCAGGCCGGTGACGTCGTCGTTGTCGTAGGTCTCGATCTCGCGCCCGTCGCGGTCGAGCGTCGGCGTGCCGTCCGGCTCGAGCTCGAGCACGCCGATCGTGAACAGCTGCATGATCTCGCGCGCATAGTTCTCGTCCGGCTCGCGCCCCTTCGACGGGTCCCCCTTCTTGTTGTGCAGGTAGGTCAGGTACACGGCCATTCCCGGCGAGTAGGTGACGTCTTCGAGCAGCTGGCGGTAGGTGCCGAACGCGTTGCGATCGATCAGATCGATGTAGTGGGCGACGCTGAACTGGTTGACGTCCACGTCCGAGAGCACGAGGAGCTGGGACAGCGCGAAGGCGGTGCGCGAACGCAGCGCCCCCCCGTGACCCATCAGGTTGTCGTAGAAGTACATGCTTGGAAGGCCCATGTTCTGGAAGCCGTCGGGCGAGCCGAGCCGGCTCTCGGCGTCCCTGTACCTGCCCAGAACCGGACGGTGCGGCAGAGCGAGTTCCGCGGCGACCCAGTCGGCCGCGTCGGTGCCGACCAGCGCCTGCACCTGCTCGGGCGTGCCGCCCAGCCCCGAGCGCTGGAGAAAGCGCACCACGTCGACTTCGTCGGCGAGGTAGGTCGGGTGGTCTTCCCGTTTCGGCGCCGGCGCCAAGACCGTGACCTGCCGGGTCGACATCGCCGTCGCCCCGTCGTCGTCGACCACCAGCAGGGTTACCGTATAGGTGCCCGGATCGTCGTAGCGGTGCGAGGCGATCGTGCCCTCGGCCACGGCGCCGTCACCGAAGAACCAGTCGCGGGTGTCCACGACGCCGTCCGCATCGCTCGAGCCGGTGGCATCGACGTCGAGCGCGAACGGTGCCTCACCGGTGAGGGCCGAGAGTGTCATGACGGCGGTGGGCGGCATGTTGGGCGACGCGTCGGCCGGCTCGACGATGGGCGGTACGTTCTCGGGCTCGGGCTCGGGCTCGGGCTCGGGGTCGGGGTCGGGGTGGGGGTCGGGGTCGGGGGCCGGCTCGGGAGCCGGTTCGGGGATTGGTTCGGGGGCCGGCTCTTGGATCACTGCGAGGGCGGGTGCGAGGGTCGGTTCGGGCACCGGCTCGGGCTCGGGAGCCGGTTCGGGAGTCGGCTCGGGGATCGCTGCAAGGGCCGGTGCAAGGATCGGTTCGGGCACCGGCTCGGGGGTGGTCGGCCGAGATGACTCGACAACCGGAGTGCTCACGGTCGAGGTGACGATCACGGAGGTGGGCGCGAACGCGGACGCGGGCAACGGATCGACTGCCGGTACGGACCCCTGGGTGGAGGTCGGAACCGGCTGCGCTGCATCCGTCTTCGGCGCCACCGTCGTGCTGCCACCCTCGCCGCAGCCGCCCAGGACGATCAGGCCGACGCTCAGGAAAATACCCTTGACGATGTGCACGTGGCTTTCTGCTCCCTGCAGAGGATCCGTCGGGGAGCGCGCTCTTGCAGATCGATCACGTACGCTCCCGCCGCGGTGGTAGCGGCGGATCAGCATCGGGTTTGAACGCGGTTTCGCGCGATCCGTCCTCGAAGATCGACACCGTTCGCAGTCCGGACGGACACACACACCGGCCCGACGAGCCCGAGCTCGACCACCGGTGATACCGCCGGGCAGCCTCACCGCGACTCGAGCGCGGCGGGACCGTTCGCTCGGCCCGGCGCACCGAGCCGTTGCCGGTCGATCAGCGTGATCGAGTGCGCGTCCTCGGCCAGGTCTCACAGCGGGCCGTGACCACCGGGGTGGAACACGCCGTCGTTGTCGTCCGCATCGATCGGGTCGAGGTTGACGGTGCCGGCGAGTGCACGCTGTGCGTCGTCGTTCTTCTTGGCGCGGGTGGTCGCCTCGGTCTGCGCATCGTCGCCGTCGCTGGCAGGTATGCGTACGCTAGGCCGGCTCGTGATCCATCATCGCCAGCAACGCGTCCCCGATCGCTACCGCCAGGGTGGCGTGCGCATCGGCATCCAGATGCACCCCGTCGGCCGGGTCGAAGGTCACCAGCGGCCCGGCGTCCAGGAAGGCCGCATCCAGCCGGCCGGCCGCGGCGGCGATCGTCCCCGAGCAGGTCCGGGAGCGCGCCACCATGTCGGTACCGTCCAGGTCGAACGGCCCGCCCGGCAGGATGTGCGGCGGCGCGATCACCAGCAGGCACGGGGCGCTGTCACCGGGGCCCGCACCGCGACCGAACCCGGTGGTCAGGATGCGTTGCCCGAGCGTTTCCACCCCCTGGGCGATGTCCGTGGGCGTCAGGTTGAAGCGCCTCTTCAGGTCGTTGGTGCCCAGCATCAGGATCACCGCGTCGAGCGGGCGGTGCGACTCGAGCGTGGCGCGCAGCGTGCGCTCACCGTTCCGGTACGCACCGCCGATCGGGTCGTCGAGCACCGTGGTGCGACCGGGCAGGCCCGCCTCGATCACCTGCCAGTTCTCACCCAGGCGGGTGGCGAGCCGCGAGGTCCAGCGCACCCCGACGGGGTGCCGCCCGGACGGGGCGTGTCCGGGCACCGGCACGATGCCGTGGGTGTTGGAGTCGCCGTAGCAGAGCACGGTCCGGATCATGGGCGGGCGTCGAAGGCGTGGGGTAAGGGAAACGGCATGGTATTCCGCCGATCGTGCCGGCGCACGTTCGGCTACCGTCACACCCCGAGATGTCGCGCCAGCCGCCCGGGCTGCGTGGCCAGCTCCGCACGCTCCAGCGAGGCCAGCACCCGGCCGTTCTCCAGCAGCACCGCCCGATCGGCCAGCGCCTGCACCGCATCGATGCGCTGCTCCACCAGTACCACCGCCACACCGTCGGCGGCGAGCTCGCTCACCACCCGGTTGATCAGCGCGATGATCGAGGGCTGCAGGCCTTCTGTCGGTTCGTCCAGCAGCAGCACCGTGGGTTCGATCGCCAGCGCGCGGGCGATGGCGAGCATCTGCTGCTCGCCGCCGGACAGCGTGCCGGCGCGCTGCGACAGCCGCTCGCCCAGCACCGGGAACAGGGCCAGCACTCGCTCGCGCACGCGCCGTCTCGTCTGGCCACGCACCGAACGGCCGCGCTCGCGGTGAGCCATCAGGCCGATCTCGATGTTCTCGGCTACGCTGAGTTCGCCGAACAGCCGTCGCCCCTGCGGCACCAGCGCGATGCCGTGCGCTGCCACCCGTTCGGCCGGCAGCGCACCGATATCGATATCGTCCAGGCGGATACTGCCGCCCTGCAGCGGTACCAGCCCGACGATGGTGCGCAGCAACGTGGTCTTGCCGGCACCGTTGCGGCCGAGCAGGCAGGTGATGCGGCCCGGTTCGGCCACCAGGCAGGCCGCGCGCAGCACCCGGACCTGGCCGTAGCCGGCATGGACGGCGTCGACGACGAGCGTCACGGCATACCGCCAGGGCCGGCGTCCGGGCCGGCGTCCGGGCTGGCGTCCGGGCTGGCGTCCGGGTCGATGTCCGGGTCGATGTCCGGGCCATCACCCGCCACCTCGCGACCCAGGTAGGCGGACTGCACCGCCTCGTTCGCACGGATCTCGTCCGGCGTGCCCTCGGCGAGCAACCGCCCGGTCTCCAGCACGCTGATGCGGTCCGCACACCGCATGACCACCGGCATGTTGTGCTCGATCAGCAGGATCGTGGTGCTGGCCGACAGCTCGCGCACCAGGGCCACGAACCGCTCGATCTCGTCTGCCGCCAGCCCCTGGGTGGGCTCGTCCATGATGAACAGGCGTGGCGCCTGCGCCAGCCCCATGGCGATCTCCAGCAGTCGCTGGTGGCCGTAGGCCAGGTCCCCCGCAAGGGTTGCGGCACGCGCCTGCAATCCGACCCGTTCCAGCACCTCGTCGACGCGTTGGCGCACCTGCCGCGGTCGGGCACGGCGGCCGAGGTTCAGGCCGACCACCGCGCGACGCACGGCCAGGGCCACGTTCTCGCGCACGTCGAGCTCGGCGAACACCGAGGTGATCTGGAACGTGTAGGCGATGCCCAGCCGGATGCGCTCATGGGCCGCCAGCGCGGTGATGTCCCGGCCGTCGAACCGTACGCTGCCGCGGGTGGGCTCGAAGCGTCCGACGATCAGCCCGGTGAAGGTGGACTTGCCCGCCCCGTTGGGCCCGATCAGCGCGCGTACCTGGTGTTCCGGCACGCTGATGCCCACATCGATCACCGCGTCCACGCCACCGAACGACTTCGACAGCCCGCGGGTCTCGAGCACGGGTGTCGCGGCAGGTCGCCCGGCCGCCGTCATGGCAGCCACGGCAGCGCCCGGCGGCGCAGCTCGCCGGCGATGCCGCGCGGCAGGAACAGCGTCAGGCAGATCAGCGCCAGGCCCACCAGCAGCAGGTAGGCATCGGTGATCTCGCTGGCAAAGTCCACCAGGTAGAACATGAACACGGTGCCGATCAGCGGCCCGATGGTAGTGCCGGCACCGCCGAGCAGCACCCACAGCAGCGGCAGGATCGAGTACTGCACCGAGGCGAAGGTGGCGCCGGCGTAGCCGAACAGCAGCGCATAGGCCGCGCCGGCTGCCCCCGACACGGTGCCCGACAGGATCACCGCCAGCCACTTGATGCGCTGCACGTCGTAGCCGAGCAGGCGGGCACGCTCCTCGTTCTCGCGGATCGCCACCAGGGCGCGACCGAAGCCGCTGCTGACGATCGCCGCGAGGCTCAGGAACACGATCGCGAACAGGACCAGCGCTGCGAAGTAGCGGATGCGCTCGTCGGCCAGGTCCAGTCCGAACAGGGTGCGCGCGCTGCGGGCGATGACGAAGCCTTCGTCGCCGCGCGTCCAGCGCCCGGCGTACAGCACCGTCAGGTAGCCGGTCTGGGCGAACATCAGCGTCACGATCATGAACGCCACGCCACGGGTGCGCAGCGCGAGATAGCCGGTCATGGCCGCGATCAGTGCGGAGACGCCCAGCGCGACCCCGAACGCCGGCAGCACGCCCAGCCCGACGTGCTGGATCGACAGACCGAGTCCGTACAGGCCGGCGGCGAAGAACAGCGCGTGCCCCAGACTCAGCAGTCCGGTGTAGCCGAACACCACGTTGAAGCCCGCGGCGTACACCGCCAGCACCAGGATGCGCGCCAGGTTGCCGGTATGGTAGGCCGGCAGCACGAACCAGGCGAGCACCAGCGCTGCCAGCAGGCCGAGGTGCAGCAGCCAGCCGCGCGCGTCGTTCACGAGCGGTTCACCAGGGCCTTGAGCGGACCCTTCACCAAGCCGTTCATCGGGCCGTTCACCGGGCTTCTCATCGAGCCATTCATCGTGAGAGGGCACGACCGAACAGCCCCTGCGGGCGGAACACCAGCACCATCGCCACCAGCAGCGTGGCGATGATCTTGGCAAGCGTCGCCGAGAAGAACACCGACACCACGCCATCGGTCAGCCCGATCAATACCGCCGCCACCACCGTGCCGCCCACGCTTCCCAGCCCGCCGATGATGACCACGATGAACGACAGCAGCAGCGGGTCGCCGCCCATCAGGTAGTGCGCCTGCTGGATCGGCACCACCAGCACCGCGCCGAGGGCGGCGAGGGCTGCGCCCAGTCCGAACACCAGCGCGTAGACCCGGGTGACCGGGATGCCGAATGCGCGCGCCATGTCGCGATCCTGCTCGGTGGCGCGCATGATCAGGCCCAGCGTGGTGTGGCGCAGCAGCAGCCACAGCCCGATCAGCACCACCACGGCAGCCCCGATAACGAACAGCTTGTAGCTGGTGGTGCCGAACCCCCACGGGTAGCCGAGCACCCATTCGCCGTTCACCCGTTCGGGCCAGGGCAGCGCGATGCGGGTGTTGAACGGCGCCTCGACCGGGCGCGCCTCGGGACCGAAGCTCATCAGCGTGGCCTGCTGCAGCACGTACAGCAGCCCGATGGTGGCCACGATGGTGCGTTCGGGATCGTAGCCGATGCGTCTGAGCACCAGCCGGTCGGCCAGGATCGCCACCAGGGCGGTGGCCAGCGGGGCGATGATCAGCGCCGCCACGAACCCCACGGCCGGGCCGGCACCGAACGTGTCGGCCAGCGTGGTCGACACGAACCAGGCCAGCACCGCACCGAGCATGAAGAACTCGCCGTGCGCCACGTTGACCACGCGCAGGATGCCGAACACCAGGGCGAGCCCGGCGGCGGTCAGCGCCAGCACGGCGGCGGTGATGCTGCCCTCGAGCAGCGCGAGCACCAGATGGGGACCGAATTCCATGTCGTGCGCAGAGCCTGCGTGGGGGGTGGGGTGAGGCGAGGTGCGCGTGCGTTCAGAACGAGCGGGTGGTGTAGTCGACCTCGTCCGGGTACAGCGTGTCCTCGATCGAGGTGGTGTGCACCAGCTCCAGCCGCCCGTCGGCCACCTTGGAGATGTGCTGGTGGCCGAACGTCTGGTGGGTGCGGCCGTTGAAGCGCTTCGCCCCCTGCGGGTGATCGAGCGAGTGCGGCATGTCCTCCATCGCCTCGACCGCCTCGATCAGCTTCGCCCGGTCCGCGGGGCCGCGGTAGTCGGCCGCCTCCATGCCGGCCTTGATGATGTTGAGCGTCTCCCAGCAGCCGAACATGTGCGCATAGGTGGAGACATCGTTGCCATCCGTGACCGAGGCGCCGTTGTCGTCCACCCCGACCGCCTCGCGGTAGGCGGCATCGAATGCGTTCACGCCCGGCTGGGCGTAGCGCGGGTAGCCCTCCCAGAAGTAAGTGCCTTCCAGGAACGCCAGTCCCGGGCTTGCAATGTCGACCGCCTCCAGGCTATCGATGAAGCCGAAGATCGGCGGGGCGGAGGGGCCGAAGAACTCGCCCATCTCCTTGACGAAGGTCAGCACCGACGGGCCCACCATCACGTGGTAGATCACCTCGGTGTCGCGCGGGATCTTGGGGAAGTACTTGGTGAACGCGGTCTCGGTGGGCGGAATGGCGATCTTGGCGATGACCTCGCCCCCTTGTGCTGCAACCGCTTCGCTGAAGTAGTCGCGGTGGTCGTGCCCGAACGCGAAGTCCGCGTACAGCATCGTCACCTTCTTGCCCAGGTTGCCGGCCACCCAGGGCGCCATCGCCTGCACCTGGCTGCGCACATCGGTGATGCCCGGCTGCAGGGTGTAGCGGTTGAGCATGCCGCTGGCGACGTGGTGGCCCTCGCTGACCACGAAGTAGGGCAGCTTGAGCTCGCCGGCGCGCGGTGCGGACCCGATCACCACGTGGCTGAACAGGGTGCCGAAGGCGACGTCGCACTCGTGCCGACGCACGAACTTCTCGATCACCTCCGCCCCGCGCTTCGGATCGGTGCCGTCGTCCTCGGCAACGATCTCCACCGGCCGGCCGCCGATGCCGCCCATCGCGTTGATGCGCGCCACCGCGGCGGTGGTGGTGCGGTCGTACCAGCGCCCGTAGGCGGCCCCGATGCCGGTGCGATGCACCTGGAAGCCGATGCGGATCGGTTCGGCGGACTGTGCCTGCACATGGCCGGACAGGCCTGCCAGCGTGCCGGCGCCCGCGGTCAGGCCGGCACCGGTGGCGGCACTCGCACCGAGTGCCTTCAGGACGGTGCGCCGCTGCGGCAGCAGCGGTGCGGCGTCGGGGGTGGCGGCCGGGGCCAACCCGTTCTCCGGGCTCGAAGGATGTCGACGGCTCATCGGGACACGTGTCCGGGGGTGGGCGGGTGGACCGATTCTACGCAGGTACGGCGTGGGCGCTGATTCCTCGCCGGCACGGTGCACACCGGTCATCGGACAGCGTGCAGGAAGGAGGCTTCCGACCCGATCCACGATGCACGACGGTACGCAGGATCAGCCGGTCGCGGGTGGGGATCAGGTCGACCATCACGGGATCCTGCCGGTACGCCTCGAACTGTTCGGTGTTCGGGAAGCTGACGACATGCGTTTCGAACGGCTCTTCGGACGGTGACGTCGGAAGTCGACGAATGACCCGTTCGACCTTTCCACCGTAGGTCTTCATGACGATCGATGCAGCCTTCTCGTACTCCTCGAATTCTGCAACGGTGTTCTCGTTCACCCACAGTTGAACGATGAGCACCAGAAGGTCGCGTTCCACCATCGACATCGCTCCATTCTGCGCTCTACCGTCAGGCAGAGGATATCTCGCGCGACACGAGCGATTCCGGAATCGGCATGACGACCGCGTCGTGCGGGCCGTGAATGTTGCGCCCCATGGTGCTACAGATCGGAGAAGTCGCAGTGTTCGGGAAGGATGGCCTCGAAGAACCCCGACTCGTCCCGAATCGCCTCGTTGACCTCCTCCAGGCCGCCGATCCTGAAGGCATCGCGGATCGGATCGTCGGAGGCTTCGTCGAACGACGGATCCGTGCCCGCCGGCAGTTCCTCGATGTTGCTCGTGCCATCCCCGTCATCGTCCCATGCCGTGAAGAATCGATCGGCGGTGACGGTGTAGGTCTCGGCAGCGTTCGTCCCGGTCCTGAACGGCTCCTCGAAGCTGCCCAGGTACATGTCACCGTTCAGGTTGAAGAAATCGATCGACAGCCTGCCACGCGTGTCCGAGGGGAGCGCGATCGTGGCGCTCCAGGACGCGTCGCCGTTCCATTCAGCGTTCAACGTTTCTGGTCGATGGTGAAGTCCTGGACCTCATGATGCTGCCGCGGCTGGCGCAACACGATTCACGATGCAGGCAATTCCGAACGGGAGGCACTATTACGGGCGTGACATCCCGACGGTCGAGAACGGCGTGCGCGTCGGGTGGAGAATCGACAGGCACGGTGCCGGCACTGCGGGAGACGGAGCGGGCTCGTGTCAGTTCCGGGTTTGGAGAGGGTCGAGAGTCTCGACGTCGTCGGAGTCCTTCTCGTTGTCGGTCACAGGTCGACATCGCGACCCGGTTCTGGGAATCGATCGATATCGATGTCCTCGTCGACCAGGGGAGAGTGCCGCAGTGCGGCGAGGATGCCGCCTCGTTCCGGTGGCTCTTCGACGATCTTCCCGTTGATGGCGGCGCGCAGGCGAACGGCATCCGGGCCGTCCTCCGCGAGACGTCTGGCGAAGGCGCGGACGAGTTCGCGGTCGCTCTTGCGACCGAGCACCTCGAAGCGAGCCATGCCGCGTTCGGTCAGGTGGCCCCGACAGTTTTTCACCGCTCGCTTCCTGGAGTCGCCGTTCATGGTGTACCTGTACGTCGATCGATGCCCTGCAAGATGCCCGGGTGCCATCGAAGGAAACGCCGCTCCAGGGCACGGAGCGGCAACAACCACTCCTGCCGCAAGGTAGGGTAGGACCATGCCACGCGACCTGGACGCCCTGCACACCTTCGCCCGCGTCATGGAGAGCCGCAGCATCACCGAAGCCGCGCGGCGCCAGGGGGTGACGAAGTCCGCGGTCAGCCGACGCCTGGGTGCGCTGGAGCGCGACATGGGCGTCACCCTGTTCCAGCGCTCCACCCGCAGCATGGTGCCGACCGAGGCCGGCACGCTGCTGCACCGTCGCCTGATGCCGCTGCTGGTGGAACTCGACGACCTCGCCGTCGGACTGGACGCGGGGGCCATGGCGCTCGAAGGCACCCTGCGCATCGCCGCCCCGGTCAGCTTCGGCACGCGCTACCTGATGCCGGCGCTCGTCGCCTTCATCGACGAGCACCCGCGGCTGCGGCTGGACATCGATCTCGACGATCGCCGGGTCGACCTGCTGGCGGGCCGGCACGACCTCGCCGTGCGGATCGACACCATGCCGGACTCCGAGCTGGTCGTGCGTCCGGTGCAGCGCAGCCGGCGCGTGCTGTGCTGTTCGCCGGCCTACGCGCAGGGCAGGGGCGTACCGGTGTCGCCCGCCGAGCTGACGGCGCACGAATGCATCGGCTATTCGAACGCCACGGCGGCCGAGATCTGGCGGTTCGAGCACGTCACGGACGGGCGCGTCGCCGACGGTCCCGTCTCGGACGCACCCGCCCCGGACGAACCCGTGGCGCACGAGTCCGCCGGTGCGGACCCGTCGGGAGCCGGCCGTGGTGCGGTGCGCGTCCCCGTCACCATCGGGCACGTCGCCAACAACGGCGAGGCGGTGGCCGATCTGGCGCTCGCCGGCCACGGCATCACAGTCCTGCCGACCTTCATCGTGGCGGCGCACCTCGCCGACGGCCGCCTGCGACGCATCGATCTGCACGGGTTGCAGCCGGTGCCGGACACGATCGGCGTGGTCTATCCGAAGATGGTCCGCACGCCCGCCAAGGTGGCCGCGTTCACCGCGTTCCTGCTGCGGGAATGGGGCCCGGACTGCGTGCCGCCCTGGGAGCGCTGAGAAGCGCCCGCCCTCCCGGAACCGCGCCGGGCAGGTGTTGCGCGCAACGCAACGCACCGTTCGTCACGCGTGGACTACCGACGGCCCCACCGCGTACCGATACTGTCCTCATCGCTCGCCATGATGTCCGGAGGCCCACCGAACATGTCCATCCGCCCCGTCCGCTCCACCACCGGCACCCGCCCGACCCTGGAGGGCGCAGGCGTCCACCTGCACCGCGTGTTCGGCTTCGGCCAGCCCTTCGCGGATCACGGCGCGGCCACCGACCCGTTCCTGATGATGGACGACTTCCGCAACGACGATCCCGCGAAGTACGCCGCGGGCTTTCCGTGGCACCCGCACCGCGGCATCGAGACGATCACCTACGTGCTGGCAGGCTCCGTCGACCATGCCGACAGCCTGGGCAACGCGGGCACGCTCGGCCCGGGCAGCGTGCAGTGGATGACGGCGGGCTCGGGCATCATGCATCAGGAGATGCCGAAGGGGGATGCGGCCGGGCGCATGCACGGCTTCCAGCTGTGGGCCAACCTGCCATCGTCGATGAAGATGACCCACCCGCGCTACCAGGACATCGCCGGCAGCGAGATTCCCGAACTCGTCGATGACGACGGCACCGTGATCCGGGTGATCACCGGGGGCTGGCGAGGTGTGCGCGGACCGGTCGACGGCATCGCCGCCGACCCGCAGTATCTGGACGTCACGGTGCCTGCCGGCGTGCGCAAGACCCTGCCCGTCGATGCGTACCGGTCGGCCTTCGCCTACGTGTTCGAAGGGGCCGCCTCCTTCGAGGATGCCTCCGTGCCGCGCGGCGTGCTGGTCGAGAAGGAGGTGGCGGGGCAGGAGCTGCACCTGCGCGACCTGTCGGGGAACCGCACCCTGGTGAGCTTCGACACCGGCGACGAGATCGTGGTGCGCGCAGGCGATGCCGGGGTGCGCTTCCTGCTGGTCTCGGGCGTGCCGATCCGCGAGCCGGTCGCCTGGCACGGTCCGATCGTCATGAACACGCAGGCCGAGATCCGCCAGGCGATGGAGGACCTGCACCACCACCGCTTCATCCGCGAGTCCGCGGGTGGTCATGCCGCCACGGCCGCCACGG
>Ga0115031_1002860_pt1 | contig 12851 bp, 9 predicted proteins | sample Maine_Asex4_meta_FD_87301 | JGI IMG/M metagenome (GOLD analysis project Ga0115031, IMG submission 87301) | Marine algal microbial communities from Maine, USA - Maine_Asex4_metaG | ecosystem: Host-associated > Algae > Red algae > Unclassified | place: Maine, USA | collected 2015-01-05 | reverse complement strand
TTGGAGTAGAGGGAGGCAGGTGAGATGGACTTTGTGCGGTAGTGCGTGGTGCACGAGGCGACGGTACCCACACGGTGGAGGGAGTGTAGGCAACAACCACTGTGTCCGCTTTTCCTCAAATGTTCCCTTGTCCACGAAGCACTGGTACATGCGGACATTCAAAGAGCCATTCCTTCCTGAGATGCTGAAGCGTATGTCAATATACCGTTTCAATGTTACAGGCCCCGCCCCGCCCCGCCCCGCCCCGCCCCGCCCCGCCCGGCCCCGCGGCGGCCGACATCGGCAACCCGGAGCCTGGCGAGACTGGAAACTGGCGATCCCATTGGCCGGCCCGTGTTGATTGAATTTTGAGACTCGACAATGCCTCCTGCCGATGGTAGCCCGAGTGTCTGGCCCAAAGACCTGGATTGTCCCGACTCGGCTTTGCGCTTCGAACGTATTCAAGTTTTGAACCATCTGGGCCCGAGGGAGCCGGCCAGCCGACTTGGCGTGGGGCTGGTCCGGTTCGGATCTACGGATGAGTGGCGCTACTGTGGCAGTCAGCGTGACTGCGTCGCGTAGCCGCACCCCCAGCCTCCTGACCCATGTTTCACCTTGACCCACCTTTTCCATCCACTCTTTCCTCTGCCATCCTACCTGTACTCACTGCCCCATCTTTCGTCGACCACTAGAGCATGGCCATCTCATCTGGCGCCTCGGCGGGGCAAGGTGGCCACAGTGCTGACCCGCCGCCTGGTGTAGCGGATGCCTTGACTGCAGCCGCGCGCCGAGTGGCTACAGGGTCACCAACCACCGATTTGGTCGGCACTGCCGCGATGGCCGTGGCTGCAGTGCGTGCTGCCGGGACGGCGGCCGCTGTGGCGCCAGTGTCCGCGACGGCAGCTATCGGGTCTACGTCAACCGATTCTGAATTCCTGGCAGCTGCTGCTCTAGCCGTTGCCGCCGGCCGGGCTGATGCACGTGCCGGAGCGTCCCGCACAGTCGCCGTGGGCGTCCCACCGGTGGTAACGGACGTACCGCTTCTCGACACGTCGGTGCGTGATGCACATGCTGCCGCCACGGCTGCAGCGGCTGCCGTGGGTCGGAAGGCCGCTGAGGCTTCAGTCGATGCTGTGCGCCGAGCATGCACCGGAGCACCTGCGGCGGTCCATGCACGTGGGAATGGGGGGCATGGTGGTGCGGAGGGAGGAGCTTGCAGTGTGGCTGCGTCGGCGCGCCTTCGGGCGGCGTCGGACCGAGATTCGCTGGAGGCGACGTTGCACAACGAGGTGGACGTACGCATGGAGCGTGGCCGGGACCGCGCGGTGGCGCCTACCCGTCCGTACCTGCCCCCTGTGCCTGTGCAGTTGCTGCGGAGCGAGGAGACAACCAGGGAGACCCTGCAGCACCTGTGCCGGGAGCGGGGGCTCCCTTTCGGTGTCGACGACTCTGGAGCATCGCTCAAGGCCAGCCTCGTGCGATGCAATGCCCATAATCGCACGACCTGGGGTGCTCGCATGATGTTCATGGCAAACTTCGTACGCGGCCAAGCCGAAGAGAGCCGGGGGGACGTCGAGGGCTTTCAAATGGCCATGCGCCATCCCCCTGGGGTGGGCGTGGACCAACCCCCCGAGTCGACGGATGCCGGCCTCACGGTTCCTCCTTCGGCTACTCTCGAGCACCCCACCGTTACCCTGCGCTCACCATCTCCCTGCTTAACACCGTCGCGGGCACGCCCACCGCTTTGCCCGCCTGCACGTGTCGGGGCGCGTCCTGCACCTGATGGTACGCCTGCAGCCGACTCGACTCAAAGCATCCTTGCTTCCCGGCTCAGCCCGTCACACGACACTGCTCCACATGCTTTGTCGTTTGAGACGCCTGCTTCCCCTGACGTCCCAGACGAGACGGGGTCATGGGTTCCTCCTGCCCCTTTTGCGGCTTCTCCCCGGGCTGCCCCAGCGTCATCCGAGTTGTTACCGTCGTCCCACCACGCCGCCCTCATGATGCAGTCGTTTGCTGCCGAACAAGCTGCGCTGGTGAACGTGAACGTGTCTCATTTTCACGAGCTCCGAGGTCTTATGAAGAACATTGCGACTGCGGTCAATGCGAGCTCCCAGTCGGCTGCTGCATCTTCCAACCGCCTGGACTGTGCCATGACGTCGGTCCTCGCAGGGAACGCCGAGGGGAAAGAGGCGGCTGCCGCCATCAAGGCTGCTCTACCACATTTGTTCAGCTCCGCGCACCGGCCAAGCAAGCGCGCCAAGAGCGTCTCAGGCAGCCGCGAACCGCCGCGTGCGTCTCGCGGCGGGGTCAGCGGCGGCGATGGCAGCGGGGGCGGCGGGGGTGGCGGGGACAACGGAGGAAGCAGGGGCAGCGGGGGAGGTGGGGGCGGCGGCCGTAGGTCGGCTGGCGAGAATGGCGGTGCCGACAAGAACGACGGGGGTGGAATGGACCGGTACGACGGCGACGCCGCTGGCGCCGCCACCAACACGGTGCTACCGCCTGCCGTGGTAACCAAGTACTACGACCCCATCGTCCATGACATGACGATACCTCCAGAGATGGTGACGGACACTCTGGACACGCTGCCGCTCTTCACGCAGATCAGCACCATGCTCAAGCTTTGTCACGTGACGGCGGGACGCCAAGGCCTCTTTGGGTCGGTAGTAGTCGGTGCCATGTACCACGACGGGGTCAAGCGCACCAAGGACGTGCGGGATAGGGGCGGCCAAGCGGGATCGATCAACGAGGCGAAGACGACCCGCATGACCAACATTGTCAAGAACAAGGTCCATCTTTACCTGCGGCAGCTGTGCTGGATGCACTCTGTGGTTCCACACCTGATCAAGCCGCCAGCTGAGGCTTCATTTGATGCCATGCAGAGCGCCAACGTTGAGACGGACGAGCAGAAGTCGCTGACGCGGGCCTTGCGCTGCATTGCGGACGAGTACGCGTTGCCATCGAGCCACCCCTTGCGGGACCCCATCAAGGCCACTGCCAGCGTCCTCCGCAAGCAGCTCCAGGGCATGTCCAAGCGGCCAGGTGGCGGCCCCATGGCTTCCATTCTCAACTCCTCCCCTTTTAGAGAGCTCTTGGTGGAGGCAAATAAAAATGTGCTGGCGAGGTATAAGTAGCGTGTACCATTATACAAGAGGATTCTTTGCAATACCCCACCCGTCTCTGTCGTCGTAGTGGGTCGAGCAGCTGGTTGCCGGTGTGGCCGAGTGCTTTGGTCGAGAGCAGGTCGATGGTTATGGCAGAATGCTGGGCAGGCCAGCAAGTGCTTTCCGCTGCCAAGGCCAGTGCAACTGGCCGGCTGAAACGTCAGATGCCCCATCGTCACAATGACTATCCACTGAGCTGCATGACCTGCGCGAACGACCAAGACTGGCATGGCAATGACACAGCTGGTGTTGAGGGTGACGCATGCAAGCGTGAAAATGACCACCCAGGTGACACGAGCACGCTTCGGCGTATTTAGCAGCCATTGTGAAGTGTTCATAAATGCATTACTTTGTGTCGGGGCCGTGTCTGAGGGCTCAGACACACCCGTACGAAACGCATCGTGTCGGTTCCGTGTCAATGGCCCCTTGTGCCTATCAATGCGACTGTCTGAGCCAAGATATTATGTGATCTGGACGGTGTCTGGCGTGGCGAAGTGTCAGGCCGGGATCAACGTCTGGACCGTGGAATTGGCTTGACACCGTGTCTGGGCTGTGTTTGACACGGTGTCGGGGGCTATGTCAAAGTGGGACATGGGGCTTGTCTGGACAGATCAATTCTGAGCGTCGATGGGTACCGGGCGGCTACGTCGTTTGAATGCGGCGAGAGCGCGTTGTAGCGGACGTTTTGTGGTCTGTTGGTTTCAAGCAAGCCATGCGCAGGTGGCAGACATTGTGAGAAAAAAGTGTAGCTTCCAGGCTACGCTACTCATACAATGAGTGTGTGACAATAACAAGGTCGGCCGCCATCGACTGGCTGTGCTGGTCACAAGGCACCTCGCGCATGCCAACGGTCTGGCCAAAGTGACGAAGTGTCGTCAGCACGACGTACGTCAACCAAAGCGGCCGGTTAGCGTCATCACCAAACCCTGGGGCCAGAAGCTCCCTGCCAAACAACTTAGACAAACCAAGGGCGAAGAAGCAACCATGAGAAACCCGCGCACGCAGCGCTGTATCCCGCTGACGCACGACATGGTCAGGGCGCGGAAACACGCGCAAAACTTCACGAGACAGGTGCGCGAGTCGCTCCGAGGAGTAGTAAACGGTAGCACGGCAGGCGGCACTAGTCCAGTATGGACACTGCGCCTGCCGGGCGCGCGCAGCAGGCCCACCGCCGTCCATCCGACAGAGGTGCGCCGTGGCCCACGGCAAGGCCGGTGACATTGGGAAGCGATCACCCACGGCCGCCATCATCTCCATCCACGGTGAGCTCGGTCCCTGCAGGGCCGGAAGCGCCAGCGCCAACGCCTCCGGTGCCGCTGTCAACGCCAGCGCGTAGGGAACCCTGGCCACAGGCACCGTCGGAAAGCCAGCCTCGATGATATCGGCTGGATGAGGGTCGTCACGCACAGCACGAAGAGGTGGCGTCCGACGATTAGCTGGGAAGGCGTTCACCAGAAAGGGGATAACGTCGGCAAACTCCTCCAAGTCGCCCGCGAGCATTGTCGCCCACCCAACTCCGAGCTCGAAAAACCGGACAAGCGCCGGCGGGGGAGGCGCAGCAAGCCCTTGAGGAGGACGACTCGCATTCGTCCGAAGCGGGGGAGGAGAAACAGGCGCACGAGGCACAGCAGGACCCGGCAGAAGGGAGAGCCCAGTCGACAGGGGAGGATGGACAGCCACTGCCGAGAGAGGCTGGAAAGCGGCGCCCGGCGGGAGCGAAACGGCAGTTGCCGTTGGAGGAGGGAATGCAGCCGCCGTAGAACGGGGGAGGACGTCGTTAGCTGGCGTCCCCACCAGACGGGGCGTACGCACAGGCGCCTGCGTGTTAGAAGGAGTCAGTCCCTGGTACGGAACCGACGGGGGCGGCGCGGATGTTGCTTTCCCATGACGATGGGACAGGGAGTGCGTCATTGCGGGCGGGTAGGCGCCTGTTGGCGGGCGGGAAGCACGCTCATTGGCCATCTCCTCGCCAAGCAGACCCCCAGACGCGTCAAACCAACGTTGATGGCGGCCGGAAAAGAAGGAGGGCGCCGCAGTGAGGGGATGGTTGGGGGGGGAACGAGCAGTAGGATCTGTGACGCCCTTCATTGTACTCAGCACCAAGACATGGGGCACGAGCTCGGAGCGTGGAGGCGCGAGCAGCGGTCTGTGCCTGGGCAAGAGGGTGGACAACGAAAGTGATTACAGGTCAAGCCACGAGCGCCGCGCGACCACTGCCTCGTCGATGAAGTTCCACAATATGGTAATTAACCGGTAAGCCTGCAATGGGCCTGGTACTATAGCCCCCTTGGCACAACACACACGCTTTCGCATTTTAGGGAACCGGACCTACGACGCGCTCCTCGAGTCAACGACACACACTTTGGGCGGAAAGACACAACCAGGGGCGTTATCATTGCTTGAGAAGAACACAATAATAGACAGAGCATGCTTGCAGCGACAACAAAGCCAGAGACGGACATGACTGCGACAGGCTGCAAACCAGAGGTATGTCGTGAAACTACATTGAAAACAAGACCTGGCGCACGCTGCGTCAACCAGATGAGAGCTTCTCTGGAAGGTGTCAGATATCCTTTCGAGGTCATATCGCACAAGTCGATTCACATCACCAGTCTGGTCATCGGCCGGCTTCAGGCCAGTTGCACAGTATTGACTGTATGGACACGCAAGAGCAGCGTCACAACATGGGACGCGTGGATGACCAGTTCGAGAACTGCGAGGGAGGAAGTAACGACGTGCTGCTATCACCGTACTGGATGTCTGGACGATCGACCGCGTCAACACGCACGTAGCGCAAGAACCCAGCATTGCAAAAAGGATCGGTATCCACGCCGCTGAGCGAGGAGTAGGGGTGCCACGGCTCATTTTGGATCCAATTGATCTTGTCAGAGTCGGGACTTTGATCCGCTGGATCCATTCGTCGAGATCCTGGTCAGGAGATCTCGACGCTTCCAGCCAACAGATCGCAACGCTTGGCAGCAATCGACGGTGTCCGCCTGCCGGGCCCAGGTGGCTCTCTCGCTGTGCCGAGAGCGCTTTTGAAGCGGCGGTCAGCCGGGTACCCGTTGCGTGATAGCGCCACACGGGCCCGTCGGCCCTCCTTGCGGCGGTTGCGTGGCGTGTCTGCTCGGCATGGCGCGCGAAATCACGGTCGCCCGCCACGGGGCCGAGCAACGCCCCCCATTGCGTGATGGATGGAAGAGCCCCTTCGATGCTCGCCACCTCTGAAGCTTCTCCCCTTGCGTCTGCCACGCGCGTTGCACTGTGCGTCCCGACGTCGCACGTCACGGCCACTGTCCCTGCCACGCTGCTCCTTGCAGCGCGCTTCACCAATCTGCTGCTATTGTGTGCTTTCATGTGGTGCGTTGGTGCTGCTGCGAGCCCGCTCTTTGTCGCCCCCCCACCAAACCCCATCGTGCTCGACACCAACCCCGGCCCCATGACTTTTTCCGCGTTGCGCTTTGCAGCGCATACTCGTACTGCGTGTAGTAGGTTGATTGGGGGCACCCGCCAACTACCGGTCGCCCTTCCAGTCACGTCCTTATGCTGACATAGAGCCCCTGGGGGTGCCTCTGGTGGCGTCTGGGTTCCATGCTGTGTCTGCCCATTCCTACTCCGATTTATTCCATGACCATGTTTCTCGATCACCCGCGTCAACCCCCCACTTGTAGGCTCCCAGTTGCAGCGGCATTTGCCAGCCTTGTGGCGTCACCCAGGCCCCGTTTCGCTTCCTTCCGCTGCGGTCTTAGCTCGTTTGCACTGGCGCTGCGCCGTTGCCATGGAGGCGGCGCGCCGCTTCCTCGGGAGTGTGGTCGCGGGCCCTGCGGGAGCGGCGGCACCTAGTCGGGTCGGTCTCGCGGCGTTACCGTCGTCTGCTGCTCCTGCAGACGCTGGGTCTATCGGCGCCTTACCTTCCTCGCGTCTTGCAGCTGATCCCCTACGTCATCCGACCTCTGCGGCAATGCAGCACTTTGTCATTGCGCAGTGCCAAGATGAGGAGGAGGCCGTCGAGATGGCCGTCGACACGAGCGGGCATCGTTCCATGCCTTCTTCTGGGGCCCCTAGCGTCGGGGAGGTTGGTGCCCCTCGTGCGGCTTTACCCCGTGCGACCCGTGGCGATGAAGCAAACGTGAGGACCGAGGAGATCGAGCCTCGGTTTGAGTTTGTCGTCGTCCCGTCGGCCGACCAGCTCAAGGACGTGTCGGACCCGTTCGTCAGCCAGTACATGATGGCTATAACGAGCGAGTGGCCGCAGCCCACAACATCTCGGCTGCGCAAGCGCCTGAACACGCTCGGCAAGGAGAGCGCCGGGGCCCGCCGGGGTACGACGCGCGGCAGTAACGCGACGATGAAGACCTGGTCAAGTCGCATCCGTACCGCGTGTGCGTTCGCCAACTTCGTGGGGCGGACTGTGTGCATTGACCCGGCTAAGCCCCGCCCCATCGATGACGAGATCGACCGTGGCGTGAGGAAGTTCTTCCGGTGTCTGTCACCCTACACGAAGTTGGTCATAACGACCTTCTTGGAGTGCCGCCGCCGCGGCTATCCCGTCTCCGGCGGTGGTCGGCGTTTGAGCGCTACCTCATTGAAGGACTATTCGTCGGGGCTCTCTTTTCTCTTTGCGGAAGCCAAGGTGGACGGACCTCGCGGTGTCGTACCTGTCGTAGTGGACTGCTGCGAGCGCACGTCCCCGTGGCAGCCAAGGGGTATCGCCGAGTTGCGGGAGGAGGAGAAGGTCCGAGCCGACCCTGGCTCCTTCACGGGCAACCCCATGGCCACTGCGGACGTGCGTGACTTTCGCGGGGCAACCAACAAAGAGGCGCGCCACGACGGGGAGACGCAGCTGAGCTCTGCCCCCGTCACCGAGTCGATGATGCAGCGTTTCTTCGACACGATGATTCGGAGCCACCATCCCACCATTGGCGAAGACGGGGAGCGCGTCTCGCTCGTGTCATCATTGAAGGCTATGGTCGCCTCCTCGGTGATTGGCGTGAGTGGGACCACGTCTGCGGGCTCGGCGGCACCACGCAACTCGATACCCGCGGCGGCAAGGGTCTCGGCCGAGGAGGAGCCGTCGTCGGACGATGAGAGCGACACACCGTCCTTCACACCGCCCTCGAACGCGCTGGCCGATTTCCTCGTCTACGTCTTCTATGTGTTTGCGTTCATGACCGTCGCGAGGCCAATCACCCTGATCAACCTGAAGTTCAAAGACATCAACTGGCCGGACATGACCGTCGCCGAGAATCAAGAGTTCTTCAACAGGTGTGTCTCTTTCTCCTTGGTTGGTTGACCTTCTCTCTTGACTTGTTGGCGGGCTTGGGATCCTGGCCTGCTCACGCAAGGCGCTCACTCTCTGACTCATCCCTCCACTTTTTGTAGTCCTCTGTGCTGCTGGTCTGCTCGTTGTGTGTCTTCTCGTTGTGTGATTGTGTGTCGTGCGAGCCCCTACTTCAGGCACCTTCACCACCGGTATGTCGAGCTCAAGCTGCGAATCACGAAGACGGGCGTCGACACAGGTGACGTGATGACTCTGCGCCTGTTTAGCTACTTCTCCACTCCGAGCGCAGCGGATCAGGACGATGAGAGCATCACTGCATTCGTGCACTGCCCGTCTGAGCCTTTGAACATCCCCCAGCTATTGCAACCACTCATCCTCTTCGCTTGCTCGGCTCCGGGCGTTGGAATGGACATGGGCTTTCTATCCAACCAGCCGCTTTTCCCCAGCCTCTCGGTGCGCAACGTGGCCCGCACGGTGACGTTCTTCAAGATGAAGTCGGAGACCGAGGTGCATGCGCGCTTCGCGGCGGACCTGGCGCGCATCGGACGTGACCTGTGCCACGGGGACAGGGCGGTCCGCATGTGCGGGTTCCGTCGCGGCGGAGCTCAGGCGCTGCTGGACCGAACAGGCAGGTACGAGCAAGTGATGCGGCTGGGCGGCTGGCAGCCGAACTCGAACTCGTTCTTCTGCTACATCACGGCAATGAATGCCAAAGGCACCTTGCGCTCCACCCTCCGCACCTTCACCCAGGATGAGGTCACCCAGGTGGTCGCGCAGCTGATGAGCTCCTACAGCGAGTGGGCGGTCGGTGTGGTCCGGCGCCTGTGTATCCAGTCGGAGGTGGAGGAGGGGCAGATGGTGCACCCATCACTTGTGGCTTTTGAGGCGGAGAACGTGAAGGTGCTCTGTAGTATTGTCTGCGAGTGTATTCTCACTTTGCGGCATGGCAAGGCGGACGAGGCCATGTCGTCGGATGAAGATGATTAAATGGCTTTGTCTACATCTTGTTGTGCGCACTATGTACGAGCGCGATCATCATGCCTCGATTGCACTTGTTCTTATGGACAACTCGTGCGTCCGCTCTTGAGTACCAAATGTCTGTGGGATAGTTCCCTGGGCCGCTACTCCGTTTGCTTCTCCATGGTTTGCTCGATGGTTTTGGTGCCTCTTGCTGTTCGGCGTCTCACTCGTCCAGATGATTTCCACATTGATTGCATGAGACAATCCCTGGAAACGGATGATTTCATGGATTGTTCAATAGATTGGACTGGTGCAAATCTAGTGAATGGATTGGCCATTCCAATTCAAGTCATGATCGATGAACGAGCCCCGCGGGAGTAAATTCTTCGTGCAGGGATGAAGCAGTCAACGGGGCCAGATATGGAAGAAGGAGAACAGTCCGGGGCTGGCGGAAGGAGCCGCCCATGACGTTGCAGAGAGCACACGTCGATTTAATACGGTACAAGCGACTCGTAAAAGGACACCGCCAAGCGATCTACAACGACCTTGTCCTCGTCAAACCCCACCAAGTGCAGACCGCACAGAGTCGGCGTACGGGAGAGAGCCGATAGCGCCTGGCCGGCAGCCCATGCACGGCTCAAGTCAACGGCCGCCTCCGTGAGCGTCCACCCCTGCGCCCCGTGAATGGTTATGGCCCAACCAAGTACCAACGGCACCTGGGTGCGCGTTGCAGCTGTAGAAAAACCGTCAAGGGAAACCACACGGCCGGTGGCAGGCACAACGTCCACAGTCGAGAACCCCCCCGTCGGAAGCTCGAAGCGCACAGTTGGGTACTGCACGCCTCCGACCCAAAAAAAGCAAATCACCACACCTCGCGAGCCGCAAGGAACGCCATGCCTCAGAAGACAGTTGGAGGGCACAAAAACACACGCTCCCACCCGCAAGGAAAGCACCCTCGGATACCTCAAACCGTCCAAAATGGTTGCCGCCTCGACGTCACCCAGATACTTGACCTTGACCACGTCATGTGCATTGTAGGTCACTTCGATCCCCGGCAGCCGGCGCAGCTCGTCCTCGTTCTTGCGCTTGGCCTTGAGGGTGTGGCAAAACAGCCAAACTGCCGACCTAGGCGGGTGTACCGACCGACGCGTGGCCAGCAGCTCCATGTCCGCCCGAGTGTGGGTCCCCACGCGCAGCCGCAGGAGCAAGTCCAGCAGCCGCCGGTCTTGGATGTGACGCCAGTGCGTGTCGAGCACGACTGCGCGGCTCCCAAACACGTCCCGCCAAACGTCGGAGACGAAGGCAAAACTTCCAAACGGCGGCGCCAGCTGCAGAAAGTCGCCTGAGAACAGCACAGTCAAGCCACCAAATGGTACGTCGGGGAGCCGCCGCACGTGACGCAGCACCGAGTCAAGCCGGGTAATGAAGGCCCCCGAAAGCGTGCCCACCTCGTCAATGACGAGCACCATGGAGGAGCACATGCGCTTCTTGGCTGCTAGCGGGATGACTTTGTTGAGCACGACGTCGAGGGGCGTTGCCACGTCCGCGTCCCCGTTCGTGTATCCCGCCCAGGCGTGGACGGTGGTGCCGCCCACGAGCGCTGCTGCCACGCCGGTGCTGCCGCAAATGCTCACTGCCGCCCCCGCCCCGCGGAGGGACTCGACAACCTCCTTGACGAGGTAGGTCTTGCCACATCCCGGCGGGCCCGAAAGGAAGACGCTGGTGCTCCTCGCCAGCAGGCGACACACCTTGAGAGCTGCACCCCCGAGCGTGTCGGAAAGCCGCAATGGTGGGAGGTGGGCCACCTCCAGCTGCTCGTCATTTCCACGCCACCCACCGGGGCCGCCATACGACCAGGCAACGCGGTGCCGCACGGGAGCAGCCGAGTTGCAACCAGCACTAGCTCGAGAGTGGCGGCGCCGTGGCAACGGCAACGAAGAGGAAGAGCCACCCGCCTGCCCGTTCCAGGCTGGCACACTGGAGGGAGTTTGCTCGGCTGCTTGCACGACGACCGACCGCCGAACCGCCACTCGGCGACAAAGAGCTTCCCCCCACGTCTTGGTGCTCAACTTGGGGCGCGCGCGGCCGTCGGAACCAGCGTCATTGCGCACCAAGGATGCTCGATGCCTCTTTGTGCCATTGGAAGCATCAAGACTTCGTGCTTGGACTTGGAGTTGATCTACATCGATCACGTTGGAGAGGGTGGTGTGCCGCGGTACGCCGACGACACGCACCCCGTCGTCCGAGGTAGAGCCGCCCAATGCCCGAAAAAAGGCAGCCGTGCTTTCCACGTTGGAAAGATCCACCAGCGCCGGCGAGGCGCCGGCAGCGAACGTGCGCAGGAGGGCTTCTTGTAGAGGCAATGCCGCTTGTGCAGAGTCGATGGTCAGGGCGTGGGGCTCTTCGAGCACGACCTCCTCATCAGTGGTGTGCAGGGTGTCATTGGCAACCCATACATGAGCGTCTGCTTCGTTGTAGAAGATGCGCAGGTACAGGGTCCGGGGGCGGAGAAGGTACGCGCGCAAATGCTCAGATGAAGCAGGCGCCGGCCCGTCGAGTGCAAAGATGCGGCCGGCGGTCGAGGCGGTAGGCGACCGGGCGCACAGGAACAATGAGGGCTGGTCCATAATCGTCGCATCCGAAACAGAGTGGAGTGGGGGGCTGTCCAGGGGCGCCGGAAGCTCGTGACAGCGCAGCGTGTATCCCACTGGAGCAGCAGCACGGTAACGTTGGTGAGGTGCTCGGGGGGGGTGGGTGGCCACAGGAGCTGTGAGCGCCGTGGAGAAGGAGGGTGCGGAACGGGGGCCGGAGGGAGGGGCGGGAACGAGGGAGGGGGGACGGGGGGGGGTCAAAGAGGGGGGGGGAACGAGGGGGGAGCAGCAAGGAGCTAGGAGCGAGGCGGCGGAACGAGGAGTGGTGCCGCGGCATCGCATGGATGCGACACCCTTGCAGTGGCCAGCCACGAGGGGTCGCTAGAGGGGCGGTGGGGCGTTGTGACCAAGGCGCGCTAGGCATGGCCCAGCGGCAGGTGGCGCTGTGTGGAGATGGGCGCTTGGACACCTGGGCGGGCACATTTGTCGGGCCTCTGTCGAAAAGGGCGCGCAAACCTTGTGGTGGGCGCGCGTGGCCCTTGAGGCTCATCTGGGCCTGTCGTGACGGCGAGGCTAGCCCCACTTTGCGCGCCACAATCTCGCTGGTGGGGCCCGGGCCACGACCGGGGAACATTCGGCACATTGCCGGCGGATGGACGGGTGACGATCTCAATGGAAACGCCTCCAAGTGCCGGGGCAGAGGTGCTGGAGGGTGTTGCTCTCGCAGGGCGATGGCCGAGAAGGGCGCGAACAGTGTACTGTCCCTGACGCAATTCTGGATCAAGAATACTGCTCTGGAGGATAGCGTTGTTGGATCTCATCGGAGGAAACATCTGAAGACAGATCTGAGAAGGCGCTGAGGAGAGCTTTCTTTCG
>Ga0115031_1002859_pt1 | contig 12858 bp, 16 predicted proteins | sample Maine_Asex4_meta_FD_87301 | JGI IMG/M metagenome (GOLD analysis project Ga0115031, IMG submission 87301) | Marine algal microbial communities from Maine, USA - Maine_Asex4_metaG | ecosystem: Host-associated > Algae > Red algae > Unclassified | place: Maine, USA | collected 2015-01-05 | reverse complement strand
CTTGGCGACGCCCGTAGACGTAGCTGGAGCGTCCATGGTGGTGAAAACAACCGGCAATGAGGACGGTGTGAACCGCCTGTGGTGGCATCGAGTCCAAGTCGCGATGCACTTTTATCATTCTAAGTGCACTAATTTCATCGTGACTCATTGTTCTTCAGTGACACGACACGGCTGCATGAAAACATCGCCTTGCAGACTCCGATCGTGTCACGTTCTGTGCAATCTCCCGCAAGGGCTTCTACACCCGGAGGTCATCCCAGACCAGTTATGTGACAGTCCGACACGTGCGTCGAAGCCACCACAAGTGTGATCTACGGGCACAACCCTTCGCAAGCGCGCAACGACGACAAAGTCGGAACGTGACGGCTCTTGTGGCATGCCACCATGCAATCACAGCCACCGTCTTCATCACACCATGCTCCTCGTACCTTCCTTCTCATGGACAGGCCCAGGGGCGCCCCGGCTGGAATCTCATAGTTTCGTTTCGTGCCCACGCACGACATCCCCTTTCGACATGAGCGGTGCAGCGCACGGCGCATGTCACGGTCGACTCCTGCAGGTTCCAGTATGTGCGCCTCTTTCGCGTGGGTTCCTTGTTTTAGAGCTCAAAAGACATACGAGACTGCGATCTACTGCCTGCGCTCATATGGCTCACTTCTTTGCTATTGAGTGCGCTGCCGATAGAGAGAGATTTGACCACAAAGGTCCGCTACCCTGCTTCTCTGGTGCCTCCCTCGTTTGTCGTGTTAAGTTTTCGTATACTCGTCCTCTACCACTGTTGGCTGCTGCAAGGCATCATGTTCTTTTTCGTGTTCTTGGTGGCTTGGTTGGTATTCTGCTTATCCCATTCGACATCCGCGTCTACTCCATGCCGTCTGCTCTGTTTGCTTTTTTTTTTTTGTTCACCTGTTGTCTGGCTTCTTAGTGTCTTTGGCGGAGCGCAGATTTATGCGTGCCTTCAATCTTAGTAGTCTCTCCGTGTGGGTGGTCGTGGTCTGCAGGGCTATCGAAGTGTAGGGCACATAAAGCCCGGACTCAGGGTCAGCGACTCTGTAGGACGACTGCCGGCAGGCCCGAAGCGTAGCGCCCACACATCCAGCAGGAAGCATCTCTACGAGACACGCAGATGTCGGCGTGCGGTACGTTGCAGAAGAATGCTTGGCCACGTTTCAATACCAGTGCGTTTGCAGTCCGAATTGACAGGGCCCCCGCAGCGGCCTTGAAGAGATGGAGTATGATAGCTACCCCCCCTCCCGAAAGTATCATTGGCCAGTGTCACAGTACATGCACGTCTTACACAGTGAATATTCGCTGGTGCACTAGTTTAGAAGGCCTCCGGGGGGAAACGAGGCAACAGCACCCGCAAATATGTGTACTGGGGCTATTTCACCCCAATCTGAAAAACAGTGGGTAGAACTGGCCAGTACATCAAAGTAGACTGGTACAGTTTCCCGTCCAGAGTATAGAGAGTATAGCCCTTCTCCCAAAACTCCCGCACTCTAACAGTTTCGAAAGAGTTGTAAATCGGCCTCTACGACCCGGCAGAGGCCGATTTGGAACTCTTTCGTAACAGTTGGAGTGCGGGGTTCTTAGGAGAACGACTGTAACATGCACCAGATCTATACATTCAACGGGGAATGTGTGCAAATCTCATTCATCCTATGTGTTACAGACTGCATAACTTCTGATGTTTGTTGCATTCTCAATAGAATTGTGCACAATACATATTTGGTTCCAACACGCACGGCGATCGTCGGAAAAGTGAGGCACATACTAGACGTGTACTAAGACGCGTACTAGAGCTACGTTCATGTACTACAGGCCCGATTGCCTTACTAGCATCAATTCGAAGCGGCGGCCGTGTGGGGGGGGCCGAACGCACGTCATCTGGCGGGGGGGGGGTCCAGAACGTGGGCTACAAGTCCCACGTGCTAGCCCCGGTGGGTTGTACCAGGAAAATCGGGCCAGATCCGTGGGCTTGAAGCCCCTGCTGAAGCACGCTACAGGTGACGCGCACGCAGGAACTCGGGTGTGTCATCGTCGTTTCGCAGCCTGCCAGGGCTGGTCAGGACGGTTTGTTACACATCAATCTGTGTCGGGCGTCTCTGGACTGCCAGAAGCCACCAGCGTTCAGCACGTATAAAAACGAGCAACTAAGGTGGATACCGGTCAAACTTCTGCTCGACAAGCTGTCGTTGCCCAATCAGATTCGTGCACACTGTTTGTTGACGCAGCATTGCTGTCGAGAGCTGACAGGGAGGCTGTCGCTGTGCTCCATGGAACGCATCACGTATGAGTCGCAAACGACAGCGCGCAGCTGCATACTGAGTCGAAAGAGGCTGGCCGGACGGCGCACAATGTGCCCTCTCGGTGCGTCTGAGAGGGTCGAAAAACAGTGCGGTCGCCTGACAAGAGCCAACGAGACCGCGAGGGCGGCGTATCTGAGGCTTTGCCACAGATCATCGAGTCGTGTAGAGACCGGCGCCCTCGCCCACCCTCCTGGCGTCGCCAGACGCCCCGCCGGCGTCGCCGTCGTTGGCCACCCCCTGGATCCGTCTCCGATCTGCCACAGGCTCCTGAGTACGTGCCTTGAGGCGGATGCTTCGTCGTGGAGCTGCTCACAGTGATACAATTCAGTGGCGCGTTGTACCTGCGTACTTGGTGGGTGCCGGTGCGGGTCTCACGGACGTACTGGGTTTTTGTATCATTGTACTGACCCACGTCTCACGTTTCCGTGGTCCTTGTCGATCATTTTGCTTCTCGTGATTGGCTACGAGTTTACGGGTCTCGCAGACGTACTGCGTTTTTGTGACGTTGTACTGACGAACGTCTCGCATTACCGTGTTGCTCGTCGATCTCTTCGCTTCTCGTCATTTGCTACGTGTTTATCTCTTGCTGGATTTTCTGCAATCGACGCTGGTCTACTCGTTTCTATTTCATTGAAGCGCTCAGCAGGGCACGCTGAGTCCAGCATGCAATTAAACCGGGGCGGTGTGACCTCTGCTTTAGTTTTTATTCTTGGTCCTTTTTTTCTGGCTCTGACTCTGCTTGACATGCTCTGCTTTGTCAGCAGAGGAAGCGGAGCTACAGAATAAACGCATGAGACGAGGCATAGACGGCTCCCCTGCAAAGCAACAAAGAGCCTCACGACATCTCGCAAGGGAAGCGTGATAGATTTCCGTTTGTAGGTGCCGCGTTACGCTTCTTGATCGTGGGATGTCCTGCGAGTTCTACTTGTCCCCACCCAGCGCCGGAAAGACCCCAGCGTACGCGATGTCTGAGCAGTGCCGGTGCCGTCGAGTGGCAGCCAGGCGCGTTGTTTGCGCAGAGTATTCCTATATTTCCGGTCCCACAATTTTGAGAGACGCGCAGAGCGGAGATAGTTCCAAGAAGTGCAACTGCAAATGAGTGTGAAGGAGAGTGAAGAAAACTGGTTCCTCAGTGCATGAAGAGTGCGCGGTAGAGATGTTTGGATCCACCCACGAACCTCACGAGACGGCTGTCTGCGTTTGACATTTCGTGAAGTAGCTGCTCATGAAAAATAGTGCGGGTCCCACCCTCAGACAACTGGCGGAGCGGGGACCCGATCCATCTTTTTGGACTTTCTCCATGTACTGGGCAGAATCTGTGGGGCCTCTCACGGCGAGACTGCGCCACAACTGCACGCCATGAGCCATGGATGTCAAATATCTGAGGCACGTCACTACGCTGGCCAATCATAATAGAGAGGGACGCATCGGCAGCGCGCCAGTCTGCCTGGAGTCCCAGACAACATACCCCAAAGAGCGCCTGACGAAAGAGACTTACGCTGAAGAAATGGAATTTTGTGAGAATCGCAGGACAGCAGTGGCGAATCTGTGGCGAGGTCAGGCCTTTCCCGCCCATCTCGTGATGCACCCCTCAGTTTACCCCGCTTCAAACCCCGTCTTGTCGCAGACACGCAGTGACGCGACAAGATGCCCGCCGCCCAGCTGGTGTGCAGCGCAGAAGCTCACTCATGGGACATCACAGAGGCTGCCCCAGAAACAACATCCGCCTTGTCATAACGTGGTGATCCTCTTGACGCGGTTGGGTGGACTGGCTATCATCCATTCCCATCACCTTCTCCCCAGAAGAGCCACGAGGCCGCCAGCTTATGCATCTCTTGCTGTGGGGACCGTATGAGAATGGGGCGTGATCTACCAAGTCAGAGGGGTCTGACTTTGCGGCCACTCGCGATGGATCCGATGACACATCGTGGTGTGGCACAAGTCGATGTATGCGACTTGGCTGAAAGACGACTGCTCTGCCGTCGCCAAATGTACAGAAAATGCTTTCCGCTATTGCCAGACGCAAACAGCCACGACAGCGGCTACTCGCCGTCCAGAAGTGGATTTTCATCCTTTCGCTGCCATGAAAGATCCTCAGACTTTTTTTCTTCCATAACCGCTACAGCTGATTGTGTGGCTGTCGGGGGTCCCCCAATTGGAAGAGGAGCGGCCCCTCAGCTGTGGACAGCACACCCCAGGAGGCCGTCCCAAAATATCCCGATTTGGGCCAGCAAGGGAATGACCTGTCCAGATCTCGGGGAGATTGGATTCGGTCGGCGGCGGGGCTTTTCCCCAGTGGTTTTCCCAACCCCCCTCCTACTTGTTTGAACTTTTCGCTTTGGAGGCATTGATCGGATGGGCGCATTTAGGGCGGCTACTTTGGCCCCCGGCGTTCGGGTTTGGGAGGGGTTTATTGAGCGCGGGGACGCCGTCCCCGTCGCCGTTTGATAAAATCAACTGTATTTTGGACTGCGATTCCCCCCTGGGCTTTGCCGTGATCCTCTCCTCCCGTTAGGCGAAGGCTGGGCTGTGAGTCGATTTCCGGGGCAGTTTCTTCGACGGACCGAGCTAATCAAGAGGTCACTTTGGCAAGACGAAGAACCAAAGTGGTGGTGCTTAGAACCGCTACAGATTGGCTTCCGATGAGTCTGCGAAAGATATGCTCGAAGTAACAAATAGAAAATGTCACCAAGGGTCCATTGGCACCCTCGACCGACAGCATGTGAAAGAAAAAAGAATAGGAATCAACTCACGAATCAAAACAGAACATCTTCATCAACGAGTCGATAGCATGCAGGCCTTCGCGGAAGGGAGCGTCAGTAGAGAAGAGCGAGGATAAAAAAGCGTCACAGCGGGGAGGGGGCAAGGAGCAGTAGGCCACAGATGCATGGGGGAAGGAGGTCAGAGCGACGCATATACCGGTAGGATGGATTTGCGAGGCGTGTCGGCAATGGGGGCGAGGGCGGTAAGCAACGACAACGATGGCGACGGGGTGGGAGCGACGGGGTGGAGGTTACGAAGAGAATACGGCAAGCGGGGGGGTGGGGGGGGGGGACGAGGACAGCGACCGCGGTGAGCGGGAGGACGACGAGGGCGGCAACGACAGACGGGGGGCGTGGTGTGTGCCTGGATGGTTCACGAGACAGGTTCATTAGGAATCGTTCGCCGCTGCGTTGCGGCTAATGATTTCCTCCACGGACTGACCGGTCTTGAGTAGCTTGTGCAAGGCTATCGATCCGTAATGATTTCTGGATCTTGCTCATGTGGATCGAAGAAACTGCGGAAGGAGCCAGAACAGTCGATATCAGACGAGTCACTCCAGACTTCTGTGGCGACTCTCCTGGAAACTGATCAGAGACATGTTCTCCGACAAGCTGATCTACAGTTCTCGCCTTTCTCAAAATTGTGGGATCGGCAATACAGTACTGGGCGCACGCAGAGGAACGCCGCGGTCTAAAACGCAATTATCGTTTCTATACTATATTGGAAGTTTTGCAGTGTGGAGGGGGGTCAAACATGCCGTTTCGTCCAGTACTGGAGGCGTTCGGAGGCAATTTGAAAGTTGAGGGTACCGGCGCCAGTACAGCAAATCAGCTTGCGCCCCACTTTGCAGACGATGTGGAGCCCCAGAGCTATGGGTGCCAAAGGTCTAGTCTCCACGTTCAAGAATGCAGGTACATCAGCTTCCTATGGCACCTCATAGATTCCAGGGCTGCCCCAGCTTCTTTGAAAGGCACAGCGGTAGCGACAGTCTGCATGCTTCAGGGTGAAATAATCAGTCCGTGCGGGTCCATTGAGGTCACTTTGCAGAGCGACCTGCAGTGATCCGCGCGCAATTTCTCTCGGAATGCGTGATTCGGAGTAACGTGGTTTAGACCTTACTGTGCAGGCGCCCGAAGCCCTCCGTGCGGCTGTTACGCTAGACCTCATTGACTGGTAGCGAGTCTGGCTCAAATGTCGACCAATTCGGAGGCCCGTTCACGCTACAGATTGGCCCCGCTGGCAATTGTCGTACGAGGTGAGAGCCAATAAGATCCGGGTTGTCGGTCACTATATTGTCGACCATCTTATTGATTGTCTCGCGAACGGGCATTTCGCTGGCTGTGGCAGCACTCGTCTGCGTGATTCCATGGAGTTTCCCATCGCTGCAAGACGTGTATGTTTCTTCCCCCCCGACGCAATAAACCGGCGAAGTCCCCGCCCCCGCCCCCCCACCCCTGCCCGACCACCGAGCTCACGCACGCGACTTCTTCAGACGCGTGTCATGCTCCATCACAGCACCGGTCACGTGCGTGGCCGCCAACTTCTCCCGCATCTCAGTCGTCAGTCGTGTGCCCGACTTGGAGCGACCGAGGGTGGCCTCTGCTGTGGTTGACCTTACGAAAGAGGGGGACGCCATGATCGGGGGGTGTCGAAAACAAACGAATGGGTGCCGACGAGGAGCCAGTTGTAATGGGGGTGTTGAGGGCCGGTGAGAGCGCAGTACCGATCAAAGGAAAAGATTTTGAAAAAGGACACGGAGGATCTCCGACGGCCAACAATCGCACTGCGAGTGTTGGCCAGTCAATCGCTGTTCTTTGCAGTCACCCCTGCGGCACGGTGGTTACTGTAATCGTCTGGAACGTGTACCACTGTACTTGAGCGTACTGGCCAGTACAGCGCGTCGCATCTCAGATTGAGGTGAAATGGGCCCAGTACACATATTCGCGAGGTTACTTGCCCCGTTTCCCCACAGCGTTCTTCCAAACTAGTACACCAGCGATTATTCTCTTTTTAAGACGTGCATGTACTGTGACACTGGCCAATGATGTCTCTGGGAGGGGGGGTGGGTTATCAAACACCTCCCCGGCAAGGGCTCTGTGGGGGCCCTGTCCAGACGGAATGCAAATGCACAAGACTTTGAGCGTAGCCGACCGTTCCATTGAAACGTATCGCGCGCCGACAACGGTACGTGTCTCGCAGAGATGCGTCCTGCCGAATTTGTGGGCGCTATGCTTCGGACCTGCCGGCAGTCGTTTGAGAGAATTGCTGACACTGCGTCCGGGCTTTTTTTCCTGCTTTCATCAGCCCTACTGCCCACAACCACATACACGCCGAAACTGCCACTATTGAAGGCAGACGTACACCTGCGCACCACCCAGGACGCCAAGAAAACGTACAACAGGCAGGAAAACAGCAGAAACAACCAGAGCAGAGTGCAGAGAGCAGACGCGGAACGCAAACACGACAAGAAGCAGGCCCTCCAAGCCTCCACGAACGCCAGAAATATTATGACACCAGGCAGCAGATCACAGTGACACAGGAAAAGCATACGAGAGGCGATCACAAAGTCCAAGGCAGGCACGAGAGGAGCAGGGAGAAGGAGAATCGGTCAGCACTGCCGCTGTCGGCTGCGCACGGTATTCCAAGCAAGTGATCCACATCAGCGCAGGCAGTTGATAGTAGACTCGTACGTCACTTACGCAAAAAAAAGAGAAACACGCGTGAGAGAGGCGCAATGCCTGGGACGTGAAAGTGCAAACCGTGACCCGCGTAGTGCACTGCACCGTTCACGTCAAAAGAGATCTCGTGCGTTCGCATGCCTGGAAACTATAAGAGAAGCGCCGGGGCGCCCCTGGGCGAGGCGGCGAGGAAGGAGGCGGGAGGGGGCGGGGGTGGGGAAAACGGTGGATGCGATTGCAAGGTCGCATGCCACGGGAGCCGTCATGTTCCGACTTTGTTGTTGGCGCGTGCTCGCGAAGGTCTTGCCCGTGGATCAGGCTTGCGGTGGCCTCGATCCACAGCGTCGATCTGCCACGTAACTGTTCTGCGATCACCCCCAGCGGGCAGGAGCCTCCGCGTGAGATTGAACGAGACGCTATTCGCGCGAAGTCTGCAAGGCGGTGTTTTCGTGCGGCCGTGTCGTGCCACCGAAAAACAACCCTGGCACAAAGATGGCATGACATACGTATTGGCGCGGACCACTACAGCTGAAAGCGTGTGAGCCCGTGTCATTTGGCACATACCAGCACGACGTTCGTGCTTCAGCACGTCTTGTTATTGGCTCCTCCCTCTGAGTCGGCTGACAAAGAGACCACACACTGTACACCAGGCATGATGTCTGACATTTGACAGCCACGAATCTGTCAGCTGCGCACGTGTTCAGTAAAGAGACCGCCGGGCATTCCAGCGACGCTGATCATCTCTGACTTGAGACCTGGAGCCGCCTTTCCGCGCCAAGCTGCCCAGCGGTTGCTGAAAGTGGTCCGAATCGCTCCACTTGTAGACTGCTTTCTGGCAGGCCACAAGTCGTAGAACTTCGGAGCCGTCTGGGAATGGCGAGGGTGTGTAGCATGCCAATGAAATCGCCTCTGAGGCCTCGATTGCCAGGGTTTTGATCGACTTGTAGCCTTCTTCAGAGGTGGGCTACAAGATGCGGAATCCGGTGGCCGTCTCGAGCCGTGTCGAGCCGCCTCGAGTACGTGACATGCAGAATTGTAGCCCATCTTTTGGCCGCCCTGGCACAGGCCGGGCTGCGGCCGGGCTCCATTTTGGGCTCAGGGCCTCCGTTTCGGCCCCACAGTACGGAAACTTGGCCCCAGTGCGCCCCAGAGGCCTGTTCACGGTTGCGGGTATTTATAGTACTGGAATTGGCCTTTTTGCCTTACTTTGGACCGATCTCCTCCCGCCTGTGTGAGGATCTGGACCGAAGACGAGAGGTCTCCCAGGATCTGTGTGTGCCCCACATAGAACTTTCTCACTCATCTCATTGAGGAGTAAGGCCGGCCAATCCAATACTGGCAGCCGACGTGCATTCCATCTGAACGTCGCTGCGCCCCTCCGTTCCCACCCGCCCGGCCACGCCAACGAAGCGGCGTATCTGTCACGCGCAGGAAGCGTCGCATTTGGCACCGCGCGACGGCCGCTTCCCACTAGACCCTCATTGGGCCCGATTCCGCCTGACTGTCCCCCCTCTCCCCCCCCCCCACCTGCACAGGCCATCCGTGACCGCCCTTTCCCACGGACTGTGTGCCCTATCCTTGCATGAAGGGAAGCTGCGCCAAGCTCTCGAGAGATGCGTAAACACGATAGCGAGTGGGCTCTTCCCGTAGCTTTTGAGTTGACGGGGTCAATAGATTTTGCCTTTCCGTTCCTCATTTCATATGGCGTGTGTCTGAACCAACTCTAACCACACGTCGACCGCTTCGAGTGTGTACGGGGCGCTTCATCTCCTGTTTTTTACCTTTCACTGTTGACATGCCGGGGCCTGCCGATCATAATTTGTTGGATATGGACTCCCTTTTGTTGGCCGGCGGGATCGATCCCGATGTAGACGAAGCTATCGCGGCTCTGGCGGCTGCCCAGTCCGTAAGCCAACTCGAGAGCTCGTCCTCGTGAGACGGCGGCTTCCTGCGTTGGGCGACGGGTTGAGTCGATCTTATCGCTGGGCTTGAGCCGTCCGCCGCCCCTGATTGGTGCGTCGCCCGCCGTGCTTTTCTCTCGATGATGACGACATCGGGACGGGGGGGGGGGGGCGATTGTGACCCAGCCGCGCTGTTTGACTTAATCGAGTGGGCAGACATGGTTGACATTTGTGGGCAAGGCAACCGCGCGGCGCCCTTTGCGTGCGACCTGGTCGGTCGCCTCTATTGAAAGAGCGTGACACAGGAGAGCTTCTTCCGCGATATGAGAATTACTCCGTCCCACTTTGATGAGGTTGTTGCCCTGTCAAGCCCGCACCTCCCTCGCTCTTCCCGCGGTCCCACCACCATACCCCCGGCCTACCGTGTTTTTGCCGTCTTGTTTTGGCTGGCACAGGGTGGGAAGCAGCGCGTCGTCGCTCGCCCGGTGGACGTTGCAGAATCTGCGTTTGCGAATCACTGCGCCCCCGTCATCGAGGCGATGCTCACCGGGCTGCCAAAGCCGGAGTGGCCGGGCTGTGCCGAACGGCAGGACATTTTCAGGGACTTCGCTCGGTTGCCGGGCGGCAACGCCGTTGGCTGGAGGGGTCTGTACGCTGATGATATCTTTCGATGGAAAGGACCGTCCGTTAGCCGGTGCGTGGCGACCGCATCGAGATTGCTCCACCTGGGCTCGGTACCGAGTTATGTCAGGAAGCGTAGCTAACATCTCTTTTCTCTCGATCGATTTCAAGGGTTGGTCAACCCGTTGCGCTTCACATCGCCGGGACGCGTCGTTCTGCTATTCGGGTTGACTGCTGATTTCTTGTTCTCTTTTCGCTACAGCTGTGGCGCCGTAGATGGTTGCCTGACTCCAATCCTCACTCCTTCCGGAGAACACAAAGAGGACTTCACCGACAGGAAGTCCCAATGCTCCCTGTTGCTCATCCCTATCGTGGATACTAGGCGGATTAGGTACATTTATGGTGGCTTTCCTGGATCCCGTGGCGACTCACTCGCCTTCCGGGGCCAGTCATGGTACGGCGCCGCTGAGGATCGTCTCCTGCGTCGGTCGATTTTGAGCATCGACGAGTTCATCCTCGGCGATGCCGGATTCGTGCTCACACCCTTTCTTGTGCGTGCTCGCATGTTCCCTACAAGTTACTGTAGCATGTGCAGGGCACGAGGCAGTGAGGAGAGGGGATTAGTGCTCGGTGAATACAGCGCATGTGGCCGGGCGTCTTGTCACGGCCAGATATCAGACACCCCAGGCAGCCGCCTTCTTTTTGTGATATGTTTCCCATCTTTTCCGCGCCTGTTTCCTGTGTGAGTTCACATCTAGCCTCTTTTTTGCTATTTTTCTTTTATTGTGCGGTCAACTGTTACATGTTTTTTTTCCATCAACGCAGATCACCCCTTTCTGAGAAGTCGACATCTCAGGACCTAATACCGCTTCAATGCGCCGGTTTAATCACCTCCACGCCAAGATGAGGGTGGTGGTTGAGAACGCGTTCGGGCGTATGAAGGGGAGATGGAACGTCCTGCGCTTCATTGCAGCGAACCCTATGCTCGCCGCGGCTGTGCAGGAGGTCACAGTGGCGCTTCACAATTTCTTGGAGGCCAGAGATGCGTTCTACGAGGAGGAGTGGGAAGAGGCATCGGATGACACTCCCGATGTGGAGGTAGGCGCGCAGACAGACGATGCGCGGCGCACTGCGGGTGCTGCGCGGCGCTCGCAGCGGTTCAAAGCCCTCGGGCTTGCGTGGGTGGACGAAGCTGTTTAAGTTTCCCTCTGCGTCTGGATGAAGGGGGGACTCGTTTTTTTCGTGTGCTCTTGGGAGGGGCGGGTGTGGCTTGGGAGAGTCACTTACGTCTTGGCTCGGAGCAGTGGCTGGACCCAACGGCAAGATGCCAGAAACAGAGACCATCCCAAAGAACAACCTTGGTGCGCATCACATGACTTTTGATGTTTGACAGGGCCTGGTTTTCTTGTCGGTGACACGCAAAAACAAAAAAGAAAAGGAAAAGGAAAAAAAGGAACAGAACGAACAACAAAAAAAAAAAAAAACGAAGAATTCAATTACTGGCGTCGGGCCTTCGCCGCAATCGCCCCAATCATGTCAAGCACAGCTACGCGGATGTCATTGTCGCTCACTACATTGGCCTCCCGGCCCGAGCCAGAAGCCCGACCGCTGTGCCGCTCGTCAAAGATAGCGCTCTCTCGCTCATTCTTGGCCGGCATATACGCACTGATAGCCGCCGAAGTGCGCACCCGTTTCGGATTCTTGTGGTCTTTTCGCGCCTCAGCTGCGGCGAGGAGGTCAACAGCCCTGGGAACATCGTCCTCATGGTCGCTGGCTCCGACGCTGTCATCGCCATCGGTGGCCGCGTCGCCCATTGCCCCGAAGATGGCTGCTTCCGCACCTCCCAGGCTTGCCGTCCCTGCGCACTGGGGGGGGCTACTCGCCACGGCCGCCAGCCCGGGCGTCGCGACCCCCACGACCCGACCCGGTGTTCCCGCGTTCGAGCCCGCGCCCTCGCCGTGTTCGTCCGCTGGCGACTTCACAGCGCTGATACCCGGTGCGGTAGAGGCACCGAAGACCACAGGCTCCCGGCCAGTGGACTCAGTGGCGACAGCCGACGTCTTAAACGCGTCCCGAGCCAAAGAGTAAAGCTCCGACCCACCGAGCTTGATGAGCAAATCTTCTCGCTGCGAGGCACTAAGCCCTGTGCGGCGGAGATTCCTGCGGGTCGCCACGTATTCCGTGCGGGTTTCCTTGAGTTTGCGGTCAAGCGCCGCAGCCGTCCTTGTGCGAGCCACCACGCGGTTCTCGGCTGGCGTGGCCATGACGAAGGCATCTATCACCTCGCTGCTCGTGCGGCGGCTCTTTTCACTGGTCCTGCTACCACGGTAGTCGGCCCAGTGGGTCGGCGCCACCGCCAGGACTCCCTTGAGCTCCCCGATCACCCAGTTCGGGGCACGGGGCGCGGGGGGGTCCGTGGTCTTGCGCTTGCGGGAGGCCTTGCCCGTGGTAGAGCCCTTTTCATTGCCGCTGCTCTTGTCGGGAACGCCAGGAGCGGGGGGGGGCGCCGACACGGGCGTCGCCGTCGCCGTGATGGTGGATCGGGCAGCCATGGTACAGAATGGTGCGGGGGGTATGCGGGGTAGT
>Ga0115031_1002854_pt1 | contig 12868 bp, 12 predicted proteins | sample Maine_Asex4_meta_FD_87301 | JGI IMG/M metagenome (GOLD analysis project Ga0115031, IMG submission 87301) | Marine algal microbial communities from Maine, USA - Maine_Asex4_metaG | ecosystem: Host-associated > Algae > Red algae > Unclassified | place: Maine, USA | collected 2015-01-05 | reverse complement strand
TATATTCTCCTGGGTTTTCTTTGATTGGCATTAACTCGATCGCATTAATACCCAAATCTACCAAATAATCTAACTTCTCAATTACGTTTTCATATTGACCTTTGCCATCGGAATCGCCATTTCCCCCTGAAAAATCACCAACATGAAGTTCATAAACAACCAACTCACGATCTGCGGGCAATGGTTTATCGTCATGCTGCCAAATATAGGTATCAACAATGGGTTCCCCATCTTTGATAGTTATTGTTCCATTTTGGCTTTCGGGGTCAATATTTACTGCATAGGGATCGACTGTTTCAGTCCATTGATCTGGCTCGAAAAACCAGCTTAAAGAACGAACTCGAAACTTATACTGATGTTCGCCATCTTCTAGTTCTATCTTAGTTCTAAAATAGCCATCGTCGCCTTTTTCCATCTTTATGGGTTGCCAGTCCGAAAAACAGCCGACTAAAGCAGCCTCTTTATTATACGGAGCAAATAATTGAAAATCTATTAAATTAGTCATATTTAAAACAGGCTCCAGAGTAGTTTTTTAATAAGTATTGAAGCTATGTCTGCAACTATATTAAAAACTATCTGTTTAGAGCATCTATCAATAGAATGAATATAAGATCAAATGTCAAGGTTTTGTTACGAATAGTTATTTTACAACCGCTTTAATTAAAAAAAGAGCGTCTTTAAAAACGCTCCTACTCTATTTATTTAATTAATTGCAAATTAGTATGTAGCAAAATCAATTAACGACGCAACCATTTTGCTGCTACTACACCTAAAGCGGCACCTACTAAAGGATTGCTAACAAACTTTAGCAAGGCTGGCTGATCTGCCATTACTTCTTGAAAAATATCAGGATGGGAATGATAGGTAAAGCTAGCTAATTTACTAACATCATCAGCTTTCATACGACTAGCATGATGAGTTGATAATCCTAACTGCTTTTCTAAATCGCGATCGCTTAGTCCTCGTTTTTTAAGATGACTAAAGAACTCTCTAGCTACATCATCTCTTTCGTTAGGCTTAATCTGGGCGATCGCCTTTTGCAATTCGGGTTCCATTTGCTGTGGGGTCACATTATCATGATGGAAAGCATTACGGAATAAACCGTGTCTTTCTTCTCTGCTACTGCGTTGAGCAAAATCATCGAAGTTGTCGTAATTTTCTTCATTAACAGGAGATCCGTCGAGAGATTCGACATTACCCCCTGCTAGATCGTTCATTATTTGTTTTTTATACTTGTCGCTACTAGACATATATTGCTCCTAAAAAAGTGTGTGTGAAATAACATCGATCCATTGATAAATGTTTGATGTTTAATAAACTACCCTTGGTATTCAATGTTGTTAGACTGTACGTCATACTTTGCCGTCAAAATTCTTTCTTTATCTGGTGCATACATCAAAATAGTCAAATCTTGATCGGGAAAATTCCGATGAAAACCCATTGCTAAAGCTTTTGCTAAAGTTTTTACTTCTGTCGGCTTAACTTTCTCAGAAATAACCACGCCTAATTTGTTGTTATCGCGCACAAAAGAATCATTAACCATTCCTTGGCTGGTGCTAACTACCCAGTCGCCAAATTTTTGCCCTGCTATACTGTTCCCTCTTTCCAACTGGGTATATGCGCTAGTTCTATCTACTGTTGCACTAGGTAGAGTGGCAGTAGAGCTAGAAGAACAGGCTGTAGTGGTAGCAACCACTAAAATCAATAGTGTTGTGACTAAAAAACGTCTGATCTTATTAAATTTTATTTCCATGTATACAACTCCCAAAACTATGTGTTTATGTAATTTTATTTCAATCTAAAAACAGAAGAAAAGCTGCTTTATACTGCGTTTTATCTTCTCAAAATAAACAGATTTAATTTCCTATCAATCAATAGCATCTTTAACCGAGTCTTTAGCATTAGCTACAGCTTGATTTGCGGATGCCTGGACTTACTTTGCTTTGCCCCAGTGTGATCGCCTTGATCACCAGTAACTTTGTCTATAGCTTATTGAGCTTTTGCCTATAGATTTTTTAAGGTATTTTTCACCTTATCGTCAACACTCGTATCACTTTTTCGCTAACTTCTGCTTAATATCTTGCTATTAAACATAATAGTAAACAACTTGCCAATAATTAATCTATCAAAGGAGGTAATTTCTATTGATTGTTCTGAAGGAGTACTTATTAATCAATCTTATACATTTATCATATAAAGTAGTTTTCAGAATCTATGCTTTTGTAAAAATACAATTAAAACCATAGAAAGTATTGTACCTAAAATATTTTTAATTTATGGCAAAGAATATCTATATACAAGAAGACAATCAGAATAATAAGAAGAAACAACCAAATTTATCGTCAAAGAAAATATCAAGCATTATCTAATATTTCTCTCAAGAGTTTAATGGTCTACCAACTCCTGGCAAAAACTGATTACAACGACTCTAAGGATCTTGAACTATTAAAAAATATCTGCTGGATCTGCCGCACTCAGTTTTCTTACTGCTACACTTCCAGAAACGCAACACATAATAATAGTCAGAACTAGTACGGTTGTTGCTCTACTAACTGTCATAGCTAAAGGTAATGCCGTTGCACCTGCTGCTAGACTATACAATCCTGTCGCAATAAAATAACCAGGAAGAAATCCCAATACAGCCAGAATCACTGCTTCTTGAAATACCAAAATTATAAAATAGCGATCTCTATACCCCATTGCTTTGAGCGTGGCATATTCAGGTAAATGATTTGCAACGTCTGTATACAGAATTTGATAGACAATTACTATCCCGACTACAAAACCGATCGCCGTACCCAAAGTAAAAATAAAGCCGATCGCCGTGGCACCTTGCCAATAAGCTATTTCTTCTTGAATAAATTCTTGCTTGTCAAAAATTTCCACATCTTTGGGTAATTTGGCTTTGAGGGTAACTTTAGCCTGTTCCAAACTTGCGCCTGGTTTCAAACTAATAATTCCTACATCAATTAATCCTTTTTGGCGATCGGGAAATAGACGCAAAAAATTAATGTCGCTAGTTAAAATATTGCCATCAGCAGCAAAGGAAGCACCCATAGAAAACAACCCTGATACAGTAACTTTTCGAGCAGAAACCTCTGCCTTTACTGTTCCATTTTGCTTTAACAAATCGGGAATTGCACCAAATTCGGCGCGAGAGCGATCGTCAAACAAAACTACGTCAGGCAGCTTTATCTGGTCAATGTGTTCTTCGATGCCAGGAAAGTTGACAGGGTTTTGAGCAGGATTAAAACCAATGGTTAATATAGTTCTGGTATTATGTTTGATGGGGTTTTTCCACGAACCATAATTAAGATAAATAGACGCTACTGATTCTACTTCTTCAACCGCTGCCGATTCATACAAACGCCGTTGGGAGAATGGTTCGGTAAAGCCCAAGGCATCAGATTGGGGACTCATTAAAAATATATCCCCTTTTAAAGCCTTGTGAAAAGTAACGCTACTGTCGAATAAAGCAGCCTGGAAACCCAGCTGAATAAACATCAGCATGTCTGCAAAACCAATGCCCGCTAAGGCAATTAATAAACGGGATTTTTCATGGCTTAACTGTAACCAAGATAAAGGAGTTTTCATTATGTTTTGTTAGTTGTTAATCATAGAGGCTTTTCTTGAAACGCTTCTAAAATGTGTCTATTTTTACAATCGCCTTAGAATTAGTCAGATGAGAAACGCGATCGCTAGTTTCGGGATCGAGATATATTTTTACTTCTACCACTCTGCTATCCACGTCCGCAGCAGGATCGGTACTAAAGACATCCTGTTTACCAATTTTTAAACCAATCTTACTTACTTTGCCTGTAATCTCTCCCTCAAACGATCCTGTTTCGCTTCTAATAGTGGCAGTTTGTCCAATTTTTACCTTAGCGATATCGCTTTCATATACTTCGGCTACCACCATCATTTTGTCAGTCTGAGCGAATTCTACTACTCCATTGTCTCCAACTATTTCCCCTGGATAAGCATTGATTTTAACGATTTGTCCATCGCTAGGTGCTTTAACGTTAGTAAGTTCTAAATCCTCTTTTGCTTGGCGCAAGGCTGCGATCGCTAGATCGACTCCCGCCTGTGCTTTAATTACATCTACCTCCCGCACTTCCCCCACACTATCCAAAGTTGCCTCTGCTGCGATAATTTGTTCTTGTAAAGTATATTTATTCTGTTTGGCTACTGCCTGGGCTTGCTCAATTTGCTGTTGTAGAGTGTCAAGCGTACGGTCATAGCTAGCCTGGGCTTGGGCTACTGCTGTCTTGGCTACATCTAGCGTCAGACGACGAGAATCTAACTCAGACTCCGATATTACCCCTTCTTGAGCTAGCTGTTGGTAGCGTTTGAATTCACTTTGAGCATTACGTAATTCTGCTCTGAGGCGATCGCTTGCTGCCTGTTTTTCAACGGTTTCGGTGCGTAGCTGTGCCTTGAGACGGGCTACTTCGGCATTATTTGCTCTCACTTCTCCTTCTAACTCTGCTTTAACCCGTTTTAAATTTGCCGACTGAGCGTTTATATCGCCTTGTTTGGCACCTGCTTTGATAATGGCTAAATCTGCTTCTGCTACCCTTACCTCTTGACGCGCTAATTCTAGGGCTGCATTGGCGCGTCTATAATTATCCAACAAAGCAATAGTTTGTCCCTCAATAAGGCGATCGCCTTCTTCGATTAGCAACTTCGCTATTTTGGCACCGCCCAAATCTGGCGCGGGAGCAAGCTGAATCATTTTTCCTTGGGGTTCAATTCGACCTAAAGCTGTCACCGCCTTGATTGGTTGAGGTTTTACTGTTTCAGTCTTTTCGTTAGTAGCTGTCTTACCTGTACTGTAGGCAACGGTAATACCAACCAGGACTAAACCAGCTAGACACAAGGCAATAATTAATTTATTGTTTGACGGTAATTTTTGCAGTCTATCCATAATTTATTTAGCAGTTATTGATAATTAAGTTCCTATTCCTCGCTTCTTTTTACGGGAGATAACAGTAAGTCAATTAAAAAATCTCCAAACTCTTTCATACCCAAATCAAATTTCTGATCTCTTTCTTTGCGTTCCCAAAAGCCCATAAAAGCGAAGTAACCTATCTCAGCCTTGTGTCTTGCTTCTACTTGATTAAAGCCATAATCTTGTAATAATTGATTGAGGTGATCGACTCGTTTTGTTTCTACAGTTCGTACTCGCTTCTGTACCGCAGAATCTTGATTTGCCCAAATAAAAATAGCTGTTTCTGGATCGGGTTGGTTGCACATTTCTTCTGCTAAGGCAAACATTTTGATTAACTGCTGTTTGGGAGTAGTTTCTTTACTTGATTCTTCAATCAGCCATAGAGTTTCACTTTCCCAACGCTGCAAAATGCCTTCTAGCAACTCCTTACGGTTTTTAAAGTGCCAGTAAAAGCTACCTTTACTTACCTCCAATTCACGAGCCAATACTTCTACCTTTACGGCTGCGACTCCTTGGTTTGCCATCAGCACCCATCCCGCATCTATCCAGTCTTCTTTTGTTAGAGCCAATTATTTTTACTTATCCATACGGTAGCGTATGTTTTTAGTTTAAATAAAAAAACATACAGTGTCAATACGGCAGCGTATGTTTTGATTCAGCTATGGGTTATAAATTATAGTTAACTACTTTCCTAATTCTTTAGATCTTGCCGTAGCTGTCTTAACAGCTTCAATCAGTGCCGAGCGGAAAGCTAGACTTTCCAATTTTGCGACTCCTGCAATAGTAGTCCCACCTGGACTTGTTACTCGATCTTTCAAAACTCCTGGGTGTATACCAGTCTCTTTAATTAAAGTAGCCGTACCCAATACTGTCTGAGTTGCCAACTGAAGTGCGATCGCTCTGGGCAATCCTGAAGCCACTCCTCCATCGGCTAAAGCTTCAATCATTAATGCCACAAAAGCAGGGCCAGAACCCGATAAGCCTGTAACTGCGTCCATCGATGATTCGGGGATTTCTACTACCTCTCCGACTGCGTTGAAGATAGATCTGGCTTGTTCGAGATGTTTTTCTTGGGCATTTGTTCCTTGGGCGATCGCCGTCATGCCTTCCCCAACTGTAGCAGGAGTGTTGGGCATCACTCGAATTACCGGCTGACCAGGAAAAGCCTGTTCTAGTTTGGAGATTGTTACCCCAGCTAAAATTGAAATTACCGTACTGTTGGTATTAGGCGTAATATCAGTAGTTACTAAACCAAATACTTGAGGCTTAACGGCTAGTAACAATATTTCTGATCCAGATATGGCAGTTTGATTGTCCCCTGTAACTTGGACTTGATACTGCTTAGTTAAATACTCTCTTCTTTTTTCGTTGGGTTCGCTGACTAATACGGTACTAGCAGCAAATACATTCTGTGCTAAGAGGCGAGATAAAATAGCTTCCGCCATTACCCCGCCTCCAATGATACTGAGGCAAATACTATTAGATGTCATGATCCAATAATACTATTTATTGATGAAACTTACTGAGCAGCTACGTTAGGCTGTTGTCCCCAAGCTTCAGGTGCGGGAGTAGCAGAGCGACGTACATGAGTTTCTGGAGTATGAACATCTTTTAAGATTCCAGAAAGACTACTAACTTTAACAGAGCTAGGAGTGAACAAGAAAATGCTTTCTCCTACTCGCTCTTGATGACCATCCATGGCATAAGTACCACCCGCAATGAAGTCGACTGCTCTTTGAGCTTCTTCTGGGTTCATTACGTTAAGATTTAGCACGACAGATTTACGTTCGCGCAAAGCAATGATAACCTGGGGCATCTCTTCAAAAGAGTGAGGTTCAATAACTACTACTTCCGAATTTCCGTTAGTCAATCCTGGCATACCAATTACATTGTTCATCTTCATTTCTTTACGGTTAGGTTGATGATTGCTGGGAGCAGCGATTTTTGTTAATTCTGGCTGATTATTGGATACGCTAGAATTAATGAAAGTTTGACCATCCATCTCTTCTTGAGGATCGTACTCAACATATTCTTCTTCTTCGCCTTCGTATCCATTGTCAATACCAAAGAATTCTTTTAATGTATCTAACATATTGCTAACAATTCCTTATTTAATTTACGACTTCAATTGTTTAAATATTCCTTTAAGTTATTACTGAGGTGTTAAATATAGTAAAAAATTGAACCTATAATGCGATCGCTTGTTAAACAAGTTATCGTTTGACAGCTTCAATTTTAAATATCAGGGCAACTCGCAATTTCATTCTCAAAATCTCCGAGAAAGTGGCTGTTTTCAAAGAAATATTTGTTTGGCGATTCAATTCTACTCCACATTTCCCTAAATAGCAGGTTCGGTGAAATCTGTATCTTAATTTTTATTTAACTCTCTTGATTTTTATTTAAAAATATTTACAAAATTGGTATCTAGGAAGACAGAAAATGTGTGCGGTGGTTTATTCCTTTGAGAAAATTTTTGTTGATAAATATAAAACGCTTGATGTGAATTAGCTTTGTTCTAGTTTACTGGTTTTTAGCTTTTAGCTCTTAGCTTTTAGCTTTTAGCTTTCAAGAAAACTTGGAAAATCAAGTTTTTTGGCTGGATAAGTAAGAAACCTCATCTTTCCTGAACGTACTTAAAGAGTTTTAAGATTTTTTAATTCACATCAGACGTATAAAATGAAAAATAACGCTGCACTGTTCAATTAAAAAACAGTGCAGCGTCAAATTGCTTCTCAATCTGAGATTATTACTTACAGCCTAAAGAATCGCGAGTGTCTACTCCAGTATTAGGATTGACCCCCGAAGCATTTTCACATAGTTGTTTAATTTGCCATTTCTCCAAAACTGCAAAGGTGAAGTCAGCACCCTTAATATTTGCTCCTTTAAAAGTAGAAAAAGATAGAATCGTTTCTTGAAAATTAGCGTTGGTCAAGTCCGCACCATCAAAATTGGTCAAATAACCAAAGCCATAGCTAAAATCTGCATCAGTAAGATCGGCATCTTTTAAGCTAGAGGCATTAAACACTGCACCTCTAATGTCTGCACCGCGAAAATTTGCCCCCTCTAAGTCTACCTTGGCAAAATCAACGCTTTGTAGAACTTTACCTGAAAAATCTTTTTCAATTAAATCTGATTCACTATAGGTCGAAGGTGTAACTGAAGTGGAACTACCTGCGATCGCAGGAAAAGGAAAAATTAATACAATTAACAATAGCAAAACTGCACTAAGTCGGAGAAAATATTTCATAGATTAAATTTATTTTTAAGCAAATTTACCAACCTGATAATAGCCAAATGCTATACAGCAAGGCAATCATACCATGATAACTAAATATCCGTGAGATAGATCGAACTAGATGGGGCGATGGACGGCATGGAGAAGTTTAATATAGTTTTTAATATCGTCTAATCTTCAGTTACTTCACAAACATTATCACGATGTTGAGACTAAATCGGATTTATCAGCGATAAAACATTATAAAATCCCTAAAGGATGAAAAAAAGGTCTACCAAAAGATTCCAAGTCAATTTGAGAAATCAGGATGGCAATGGAATAATGACTTACCTACCCTAGTCTAAATGGTATTCATAACCAGAATCTAATTGCGAAAGTTTTACGCCATAGTTTTCAAGACGAGTCGCCTAGATAACTAGGTGGATTGGTCTAACTAATAACTAATATCACCGTCAATCACTCTATCAAATCAACAATGTCTTATTTCCAGTTTGAATCCGATTTCGTTGGTTCTCTTCAATGTATTCCGATGCAGGTCAGAATGAAATTAGACAACTGTGGCGTAAAGCTAAAATTAGTCCATTGGAATCAGTTCGCTCAGTCAGAACGGCAAGCTTTAGTAGACATGCCTTGCCACACAGACGCAGAAACTAAAGCCTATGGGAAATTTTTGCAAAATTTGGTGGTAGAAAAAACTGGTCAACCAGCGAAAGAATTAGCGATAGACCCCCATCCACCCTGGTTGAATAACAAAATAATTCCCGAAAGCATTTGCTCCAAGGCACAAGAATGTCAGGTAAATATATCTCTCGAACAGTGGTCTAATCTGTCTGCTGCCGAACGTTTTGCTTTAATTAAACTCAGTCGCCCTAGCCATGAAAATAAAAACTTTATCCCCGCACTGCAAGAATTTGGAATTATTAAATCAAATTAATTAGGCAAGGCGTGTCAACCTGTAAAAACAAGTCTTGCCTGTCTCTACTTCAAACAACTTAAAAAATAGACACAAAACTATAGTCCAATCGCCACAACAGATAAAGGATCTAACAATTGAGATAGTGTTAGGATCTAGCAACGAGAAAAAGAAGCGAAAAAATAAGGAACATATACTTAATGCAGGAATTTGACAAGTCAATATCCTTTGATGGTCGTGATATCAGACTCAAAGTAGGCTTGCTCGCACCACAGGCAGGTGGTTCGGTACTAGTACAGTCGGGAGATACAGCAGTTTTAGTAGCTGCCACTAGAGCGAAAGGAAGAGACGGGATTGATTTTCTACCCTTGATGGTAGATTACGAAGAAAAACAATACGCAGCAGGACGAATTCCTGGCAGTTTTTTTAGAAGAGAAGGTAGACCAGGAGAAAAAGCGGTTTTAATTAGTAGACTAATCGATCGCCCTATTCGTCCTTTATTTCCCAATTGGTTGCGGGATGATATTCAAATTGTGGCTACAACTCTGTCATTAGATGAAGATGTACCCCCAGATGTTTTGGCGGTGACTGGTGCTTCGGTTGCAGTATTGTTAGCAGGAATCCCCTTTAAAGGACCGATGGCTGCGGTGAGAGTAGGTTTGGTGGGAGATGATTTTATTCTCAACCCTACCTACAAAGAGATTCAAAAAGGCGACCTTGATATTGTGGTTGCAGGAACTCCTGACGGAATTGTCATGGTAGAAGCAGGAGCAAATCAATTACCCGAACAAGATGTAATTGAGGCAATTGACTTTGCTTATGAAGCCATTCAAGAGCTACTTCAATCTCAACTAGAGCTAATCAAAGAGTTGGGGATTGAGATGGTTACAGCCGAGCCTCCCATTGAAGATGAAAGCCTAATTAACTTTATTGGCGATCGCGCTACGGAAGATATTAAGAAAATTCTATCTCAGTATGACTTTGACAAGAAAGCTCGCGACGAAGCCTTAGACGAAATCAAGCAGACTAAGATTGTCGATGCGATCGCTCAATTGTCAGAAGAAGATCCTATCGCCGTTGCCACTGCTGAAGATTCTAAAGCTATTGGGAAAGCATTTAAAAAGCTAACTAAAAAGCTGATGCGGGGTCAAATCCTCGAAGAAGGAATTAGAGTCGATGGTAGAAAATTAGACCAGGTCAGACCAATCTCTTCGAGAGTTGGGGTTATACCCAATCGAGTTCACGGTAGTGGATTATTCAACAGGGGTTTAACTCAAGTACTTTCTATTGCTACCTTGGGAACATCGGGAGATGCTCAGGATACTAGAGATGACCTAACCCTCCAAGAAGAAAAACGCTATCTTCATCACTACAATTTCCCAGCCTATTCTGTTGGTGAGACTAAGCCAATGCGATCGCCTGGACGAAGAGAAGTTGGTCACGGCGCGTTAGCTGAAAGAGCTTTACTTCCCGTACTGCCTAGTGCCGAAAGCTTTCCTTATGTATTGCGAGTTGTTTCAGAAGTATTGTCTTCTAATGGCTCGACTTCTATGGGTTCAGTATGCGGTTCAACCCTATCTCTGATGGACGCGGGAGTCCCCCTAGCCAAGCCAGTAAGTGGTGCAGCGATGGGTTTAATCAAAGAGGGAGATGAAGTCAGAATTTTGACCGATATCCAGGGGATTGAAGATTTTCTGGGAGACATGGACTTCAAGGTAGCAGGTACAGACAAGGGTATTACTGCCTTACAGATGGACATGAAAATTACTGGTTTGCCGATGACGGTAATAGCAGAAGCAATCAATAAAGCTTTGCCAGCTAGGATACATATCCTCGAAGAAATGCTCAAAGCGATCGCCGAACCGCGTGAAGAGTTATCGCCTTATGCTCCTAGACTATTAACCATGAAGATCGACCCCGATTTAATTGGTATGGTAATTGGACCATCGGGTAAAACGATTAAAGCCATTACCGAACAGACGGGAGCAAAAATTGATATTGAAGATGATGGAAAAGTCATTATTGCTGCGGTAGAAGCCGAGAAAGCAGAGATGGCTCGTAAAATGGTCTTTAATATCACTCGTAAGCTAAACGAGGGTGATGTTTACGTAGGGAAAGTAACCAGAATCATTGATATTGGTGCTTTTGTCGAGATATTGCCAGGAAAAGAAGGTATGATCCATATTTCCCAGTTAGCTGAAGGCAGAGTAGGTAAAGTGGATGATGAAGTGGCAGTAGGAGACGAAATTGTCGTTAAAATACGTGGCTTCGATCAAAAAAATCGCCTCAATCTAACCAGATTGGGCATTCATCCCGACGAAGCAGCTAAAGCAAGAGCAGAAGCAGATTAACATTTAACATAAGAATAGGGGACTAGGGAATTAGGGGATTAGGAGATCGAACTCTACCCCTATACCCCAATCGCTTCCCTACTTCTCTATCCCAAAGGAATTGCTTTAACTTTTTTGGTTGCTAAAACTCTGATTTTTACAACTAGTTCATTCTGCATTGATTCGGTGCTACCGCCCAAAGCAGTCTGAGGTTTTGCCATAACATCGACAGCACCAGCTTTCATCACTTCATAGATGTTGTCTATATCAGATTTTTGAACGGCATTACTCAAAACTAAAATTGGTGTAGGATACTTAGCCATTACCTGCTTAGTAAATTCTAAACCATCCATTTGAGGCATTTGTAAGTCGGTACAGATTACATCAGGATTAAGCTGAGTAACCATATCCAATCCTTCTTTGCCATTACTGGCTTTGCCTATCACCTCTACGTGAGGAGATGAACTTAAGATTTTTTCATAAATGTTGATTGCAACAGCAGAATCTTCAACTAGTAAAACTCTAATTTTTGCCATAGTACTTGCGGTAATCTATTTATTTATTAACTTGGTTTGAGGTATGAATTTTGTTGATTAATGCCTCTTTTTTATATAGTTCCCTGACTGGCTCTATATATTTCAATTATGAAAAAATTGATAAAAAGCCATGCACAAACATCATTTAAAAAAGCATGGTTACTTCTTTGATGTGCATTTGAACAATTATTAAGTAAGAGGAATTGATGCAACTTTTTTGGTTGCCAAAACTCTAATTTTTACGATCAACTCATTCTGCATCGAATCTGAATTGCTACCCAAGGCAGTTTGAGGTTTTGCCATCACATCAACAGCACCAGCTTTCATCACTTCATAGATATTATCGGCATCGGATTTTTGAACTGCATTACTGAGAACAAGAATCGGCGTGGGATATTTTGCCATTACTTGTCTAGTGAATTCCAAACCATCCATCTCAGGCATTTGCAAGTCGGTACAAATGACATCAGGATTTAATTTTGCAACTAAAGTCAGCCCTTCTTTACCGTCTTTAGCTTTGCCAATTACTTCGATGTGAGGAGAAGTATTGAGCATTCTTTCATAAATGTTGATTGCAACAGCAGAATCTTCTACGAGTAAAACTTTTATTTTTGCCATGATTATTAGTTATTAGTTATTAGTTGTCCTAATGTTTGGAACAGTAGTTGTTGATCGAAATCACCTTTGGTTAGATAAGCATTTGCCCCTGCTTCTTTACCTCTCTGCTTGTCTTCGGTCGATGCCAAGGTAGTTATTAATACAATAGGCAAGCGATCGTACTGACTGTTTTGGCGGATGTTGGCAGTCATTTCTAAGCCACTCATCTTAGGCATTTCTACGTCAGATAGGACGATATCAAATTCTTGCGATCGCACTTTTTGCAATCCGACTTCGCCGTTTTCG